>Ga0335397_10001805_pt1 | contig 29226 bp, 28 predicted proteins | sample MAT04_FD_205740 | JGI IMG/M metagenome (GOLD analysis project Ga0335397, IMG submission 205740) | Freshwater microbial communities from Lake Fryxell liftoff mats and glacier meltwater in Antarctica - MAT-04 (spades assembly) (version 2) ... | reverse complement strand
TCGGCTGCTTCCAGCCAGGCGAACGACGGATACTGCGTTGCATACGACTCTGTGCTGCTGACGCTCTGGAACTCGGTGCGGGTGAGACCGGGGCACAGCGCGGTGACGTGCACACCGGTGCCGCGCACCTCCTCGTGCAGGCTCTCGGAGAGGCTGGTGACGTAGGCCTTTGTGGCTGCGTAGACGGCCAGCTTTGGCGCCGGCTGGAAGCTGGCCACGCTGCTGACGTTGAGCAGGTAGCCGCGACCACGCGGCACCATCTGGCCGAGTGCGGCCCGGCTGACGCGAGTGAGCGCTGCGATGTTGAGCTGAACCTCGGCGTCGAGCCGGTCGGCGTCGAGCTCGTGGAACGACCCGGAGGTGCCGAAGCCGGCATTGTTGACCACGAGGTCGATGGGCCGTGCGTCGTCGGTGATGCGGGCGACTACTGCGCCCACGCCCTTGCGCGTGCCGAGGTCGGCAACGAGCACCTCGACCGATTGGAACCGATCTGCCAGCTCCTGCAAGCGCTCCTTGCGACGAGCGACGACGACGGTGGGAATGCCGGCCTGCGCCAACAGCTGGGCCATCGACTCGCCGATGCCGCTGGACGCGCCCGTGACCAGCGCAGAAGTGAACGGGAATGTGGAAGACATGGCGGCAGGCTAGACCCGCCATCGGCCTACTCTGTCGGCGTGCGACACATCGTTACGCCCCTGGTTCTTCTCGCATCCACGCTGCTCTCCGTTTCCTGCGGCGACGGAATCGATGAGCGGTACGGCGTCGGCGAAGAACCCAGCAGCACCGCCGCTGCAACCACCACCAGCACCACGGTCGCCACCCCGTACGGGCGCTTCACGCTCGACTCGCCGCCGATGACCATCGAAAACAGCGACGCCGTGTACAGCGGTGCACACAGCGTGGTGCAACTCGCCGACGGCGGGTATTTGTTGTCCGGCTTCGACAACCATTCCTCCGTCCAACAACCCGAGCGCGGCGCCATCTGGCACAGCGACGACCTCGAGACGTGGGAGCGCGTCGGCACCGAGATCAGCGACGCCGACAACCAACAGACCATCATCACCATGGTCACCACCGACGAGGGCGTCATCGCCTTCGGCACCGATTATTCGCGCAACTCCGATGGCACCCTCGCCGACGGCTTCGACGCCACCGCCTGGTTCAGCGACGACAATGGTGCGACGTTCGAATCGACGGTCATCGAGCGCGACGCCCGTCTCGCCGGCGCCGACAGGCTCGGCGACGACCTGTTCGCCTGGGGCATCCGTACCCTCGACGACGCCTTCGTCGCCGCTCTCTGGCGCTCGAGCGACGACGGTGCCAGCTGGGAATTGCTCGCCACCGACGCGCCTCCCACGCCGGGCACCGCCGCAGTGCCGATCTCGACGATCGGCACGCTGCTGCGCTGGGAGGACAGCCTGATTGCGATCGGGTCCACCGTTGCCAGCGACCCCTACGGCAGTCCCGGCACAGAGGCGTTCGATGTCTACGGCTTGCACGAGGCGTCGGAGGCGGTCGACATCGGCATCTGGTACTCCGACGACGAGGGCATCTCGTGGCAACCTGCCACGCCATCGGGTCTCAGCGGCCTGCCCGATGCACAGTGGGTGCTCGACGCCGAGGTTGTCGGCGACCAATTGGTGTTGCTTGCCACGACAGCGGCCGCACCCGCTGCCGCGGAGACCAGCGCTGCGCAGTTCCAGACCAGCGCGTTCACGTGCGACTTCGCGCTGCAGCGCTGCGTTCGCACCGTCGTGCTGGATGGCACCTACGACTTCATCGCCGCCACCATGGTGCTCGCTGACGGCGTGCTGATCGGCACCACACAGGCCGGCACCGGCACCACCTACAACTCCCAGCTGTTCGTGTTCGACCCAGCCACCGGGCAGGTGTCGGTCACCAATCCCGGGGATTCCATCTCGCAGATCGAGACCCTGCTGGTCCAGGGCGACACGCTGTTCCTGTTCGGCCGCAACGAGCGCACCAACCTGGTGCAGGTCGCACACGCGCCGTACCCCCCACGCTGAGCGCAGGAGTACGGACGGAACGTTTGCTGGTACCGGCGAATGCCGGAACCTGATCAGTGTGTCGAGACGCCGCCCAGGCCACCGGACGCATTCAGGCGGGCATGTGCACGGCTGAGCGCCGACAAAGCCTCCGCGTCGTGCTCGCGGCGCAGGGTCTCCTCGGCGGCGTCCTTCGCCTTCAGCGCACGGCCACGATCGATCTCCTCACCGATCTCGGCAAGATCGCTGAGAATGCTGACCGTGGTACCGGCGACCTGCACGAACCCACCATGAACGGCAACGTCCACGACCGAGCCGTCGGCCAAGCTGATGCGGGTGTGAGACTCGACGAGTGCACCCAAGAACGGCGCGTGGCCGGGCAGGAACGCGATCTCGCCACCGCCAAGGGTGCGCGTCACGACCTGGATGGCCTCGCCGGAGAACAACACGCGCTCCGGCGACACCAGCTCGACCTGCATCGTGGCCATGGTCAGGCCGTGCCTTCTTGCAGTGCCTTGGCCTTGGCCAGCACCTGCTCGACGCCGCCGACGTTCAAGAACGCCTGCTCGGGAACCTCGTCGAGTTCGCCGTTGACGATGGCTTCGAAGCTCTCCACCGTCTCGGCCACGGGCACGGTTTCGCCGGACACGCCGGTGAACACTTCGGCCACGTAGAACGGCTGGCTGAGGAAGCGCTGCACCTTGCGGGCACGCGACACGGTGAGGCGATCCTCTTCCGACAGTTCGTCGAGACCGAGGATGGCGATGATGTCTTGCAGTTCCTTGTAGCGCTGCAGGATCTCCTGCACACGGCGGGCCACGGTGTAGTGACGATCGCCGACGACTTCGGGCTGGAGGATGGTGGAGGTGCTGGCCAACGGGTCCACGGCAGGGTAGATGCCCAACGACGCAATCTGACGGCTGAGCTCGGTGGTGGCATCGAGGAACGTGAAGGTGGTGAACGGTGCCGGGTCGGTGTAGTCGTCGGCGGGCACGTACACGGCCTGCAGCGAGGTGATGGAGCGGCCGCGGGTGGAGGTGATTCGCTCCTGCAACTGACCCATCTCGTCGGCAAGGGTGGGCTGGTAGCCCACGGCCGACGGCATGCGACCGAGCAGCGTGGAAACCTCGGAGCCGGCCTGCACGAAGCGGAAGATGTTGTCCACGAACAGCAGCACGTCTTGGTTCTGCACGTCGCGGAAGTACTCGGCCATGGTGAGCGCCGAGAGGGCCACGCGCAGGCGCACGCCCGGCGGCTCGTCCATCTGGCCGAAAACCAAGGCGGCCTTCTCGAACACGCCCGACTCTTCCATCTCCAGCATCAGATCGGTGCCCTCACGGGTGCGCTCGCCGACACCGGCGAACACCGACACACCACCATGGTTCTGCGCCACGCGACGGATCATCTCGGTGATGAGCACGGTCTTGCCGACGCCAGCGCCACCGAAGAGGCCGATTTTGCCACCGGCGACGTACGGGGTGAGCAGGTCGATGACCTTGATGCCGGTCTCGAACAGGCGCTTCGACGGCTCGAGGGCTGCGAAGTCCGGCGCGGGGCGGTGGATCTCCCAGCGCTCGACATCGGCGAAGTCCGCGTTGTCGGCGTCGAGCACCTCGCCCCACACGTTCCAAACGTGACCGAGGGTGCGGTCGCCGACGGGCACGCTGATGCCACGGCCGGTGTTGCGTACCGGGGTACCACGGGTGAGGCCGTCGGTGGGCTTCATGCACACTGCGCGCACGCGGCTGTGGCCCAACTGCTGAGCAACTTCGGCGAGGACGATGGTGTCCTTGCCCTCAACGGTGATGGTGAACTCGAGCGCCGCGTTCAGCTCGGGCAGCGAGCCCGGCTGGAACTCGACGTCGATCACCGGGCCGGCGATGCCGACCACGCGGCCGTCTTTGCGATCTGTGTCAGTCATGGTCATGGCAGTAGCTTCCTTGCTTCAGTCGCCAGAGTGCTGGGTGGAGGGAACGAGGGTTTCGTTGGTGAGCGGGCCGAGATCGGCCAACTGCACCTGACGAGCGGACTTGCCACCCGACAGAGCTTCGGCACCACTGACGATCTCCATGATCTCAGTGGTGATGCTGTCCTGACGGGCGCGGTTCATGATGCGGCTGAGGTTCTTGATCAGTTCCTCGGCGTTGTCGGTGGCGCTCTTCATCGCTCGCTGGCGGAAGGCGTGTTCGCTGGCTGCGGCGTTGAGGAGGGCCGCATAGATGCGGGCTTCGACGTAGCGGGGCAGCAGGGTGTCAAGGATGGTGCCCGGGTCCGGCTCAAACTCGAAGTCGGCGGTGGTGCCATCGGCGGCCAGGGCCTTCCCGTCGCCACCGGCGACAGTGGCGCGGTCGAGCGGCACCAGCGGGCGCAGCACGACTTCTTGCGAACCGGCGCTGATGAAGCGGGTGTACACGAGGTGCACGGAGTCGAACTCGCCGGAGATGTAGCGGGCGACCACGTCCTGGCCGATCTGACGGGCCCTGGCGTACGTGGGGCTGTCGCTGAAGCCGCTGTAGGAGGTGGCGATGTTGTAGCCACGGAACTTGAAGTAGCCCTCGGCCTTGCGGCCGATGGTGACGAGTGCGTACTCCTTGCCCGCCAGCACGTCGGCCTTGACCTCGCCCTCGGCCGCGCGCTGCACACCCGAGTTGTAGCCGCCACACAGGCCGCGGTCGGCGGTGATAACGACGTACGCGGTCGTGCGCACTTCGGCGCGACCCGCCAACAGCGGCGACTGCGACGAGCCGCCAGCGGCAGCGAGATCCTTGACGACTTCCGTGATCTGCTCGCTGTACGGCACGGCGGCGGCAACGCGCTGCTGGGCCTTGACGATGCGCGACGCCGCGATGAGTTCCATGGCGCGCGTGATCTTCTTCGTTGCCTGGACGCTGCGAATGCGTCCACGAAGAATGCGCTCCTGACCACCGGCCATGACTACTCCGTTGCCAGGGTCTTGGGGCTGTGGGCTTCGCCGACCTCGGCGGCATCGGTCGCCGTGACGTCGGCAGCCCTGGCGGCAGCCGTCGCGGCGACGAACGTCTCCTTGAAGGAGGCGATGATGTCGCCGAGCTCACTGGGAACATCGGCCTTGGCGTTGCTGCGCATGGCAGCCAACAGCCCGCCCTGCGTGCTGCGCATGTGGGCAAGCAGTTCGCCTTCAAAGCGACGGACATCGACGACCGGCAGGCTGTCGAGGTAGCCCTTGGTACCAGCGAACACGACCACGACCTGCTCTTCGACGGGCATCGGGCTGTTGAGCGGCTGCTTGAGCAGCTCGACCAGCCGATAGCCACGCTCGAGTTGCGCCTTGGAAATGGCGTCGAGTTCGGAGCCGAACGTGGCGAACGCTTCCAGTTCGCGGAACTGGGCGAGGTCGAGCTTCAAGGTACCCGACACGCTCTTCATCGCCTTGACCTGAGCGGCACCACCCACGCGGGACACCGAAATGCCAACGTCAACGGCGGGGCGAACGCCCGACTTGAACAGGTTGTCCTGGAGATACACCTGGCCGTCGGTGATGGAGATCACGTTGGTGGGGATGTACGCCGACACGTCGCCGGCCTTGGTCTCGATGATCGGCAGCGCCGTCAGCGAACCTGCGCCACGATCGTCACTGAGCTTGGCAGCACGCTCGAGCAAGCGGCTGTGCAGGTAGAACACGTCGCCGGGGTATGCCTCGCGGCCCGGCGGGCGGCGCAGCAACAGCGACACCTGGCGGTAGGCCTCGGCTTGCTTGGAGAGATCGTCGTACACGATGAGGGCGTGCTCGCCGTTCTCCATCCAGTGCTGGCCCATGGCGCAACCGCCGTAGGGGGCAAGGTACTTGAAGGGGGCCGGATCCGAGGCCGGAGCGGCCACGACCACGGTGTATTCGAGCGCACCGAACTGGCGCAGGGTCTCGACCGTCTGCGCGATGGTGGAACCCTTCTGACCGATGGCGACGTAGATGCACTTCACACCCAGGCCACGCTGGTTGATGATGGCGTCGACGGCGACGGTGGTCTTGCCGGTCTTGCGATCGCCGATGATCAGCTGACGCTGGCCGCGGCCGATGGGGGTCATCGCGTCGATGGACTTGATACCGGTCTGCAGCGGCTCGTGCACGGGCTTGCGGCCCATGATGCCGGGGGCCTGGATCTCGACACGGCGGGAGATACCGCCGATGATGTCGCCCTTGCCGTCGATCGGCTGACCAAGGGCGTTGACCACGCGGCCGAGCATTGCGTCGCCGACGGGCACCGAAAGGATGCGACCGGTGGCCTTGACGGTCTGGCCCTCTTCGATCTCGAAGCCATCACCGAGCACCACGGCGCCGATGGATTCCTCGTCGAGGTTGAGCGCCAGGCCAACGGTGCCGTCCTCGAACTCGAGGAGCTCGTTGACGGCGCAGTCGGGCAACCCGCTGATGCGCGCGATGCCGTCGCCCACCTGGGTGACGCGGCCGACGGTGCGGGCCTCGAGCGACGGCTCGAAGCCGTCGAGGTTCTTCTTCAGCGCTGCGGCGATGTCGCCGGCGCTCAGTGTGAGTTCAGCCATGTTCTTCGTTGCTCCGATTGTGCGCCTGTTAGAGGCGGGACTTCAGCTGGTCGATGCGGGTACGGACGCTGCCGTCGATGACGGTGTCGCCCACAGTTGCGACGAGGCCGCCCAGAACGGACGGGTCGACGACGACTTTCAGGTTCACCTGCTTGCCGGTGGCGTTGACCAGGGCGGCCGCAAGGCGGGTCTCCTGGTCGGCGGTGAGCGGCACCGCCGTACGCACTTCGGCGACTTCCTGGTGCTTGGCGCTGCTCGCGCGGGCCACCAGGAGATCGACGATGGCCGGCAGATCGCGGGTGCGGCCGGAACCGACCACCATCGAGATCAGCTGAGTGGTGGTGCTGGTGGCCTTGCCACCGAGGAGGTCCTCGATGATGGCCTGACGCTTGGCGGGCGGAATCTGCTCGTCGGTGAGGGCTGTGCGTAGTGCGTCGCTGCTCTCGAAGCTGCGAGCAAAGCGGAACAGTTCGTCTTCGACCTCGTCGAGCGTGCCTTCGGCGCGAGCAATCTCGAACAGACCGCGTGCGTAACCTTCGATGCGGTTGTCGCTCATTGCGAAGCACCCACTCTCTGGATGAAGTTTTCGATCAGTTCCTGCTGCGTGGCCTCGTCGAGCGAGCCGGTGACCACGTGGTCGACGGCTGCCGTGGAGAGGCGAGCGATCTCGGCGCGCAGTTCGTCGCCCACCCGCCCCTGTGCACTGGCAATGTCGGTGACGGCTTTGGCTTCCACCTCGGCAACCTCCACTGCCAGACGAGCCCGACCGTCCTCGATCACTGCCGCGGCCTGCGTTTCGGCGTCGGCCATGATGCGGCTGCGCTCACCCTCGATGTCGCCCTTGGCGGCGCGGATGGTGGCGGCCTCGGTGGCGGCGGACGACTTGTCGTCGGCTGCTGCGTCGAGTTCCTTCTGGATCTTCTCGGTGCGGGCGGCGAAGCTCTTCTTGACGGCGGGGCCGCCGAACTTGAACAGCGCGTAGAAGATGATGAGGGACGCCAAGCCACCGTAGATGATCTCGGCGATCTCAGGGAGCAGCCAATGGTGCGTGACCACGTTGCCGTCGGCGTCCTTGACGATCTCCTCGGCCGCCAGGCGACCGGTTGTAGCGATGATGCCCAGAACGCTCATCGTGCCATCACCTCGCTGACGGCTCGGTCGACAACGTCGGAGGCAGGGCGGCGGCCCGTGGCCAGCTCGCCGGCGCGGCCGGCGACGTCGCTGACTGCGGCGTGGATCTGGTCGCGGGCGGCGGCACGGACGGCCTCTGCCTGGGCCGTGGCGGCAGCACGCTGCTCGTTGAGGCGAGCGTTCACCTCGGCGAGCGTGGCCTGTCGTTCTGATTCCAGTGTGTTGCGAGCGGCATCGACGACGCGAGCTGCATCGGCCTTGATGCCGGCCAGCTGAGCCTCGTAGACGGCCACTTCCGAACGGGCGGCAGCCCGCTCGGCATCGGCGGATTCGTGAGAGGAACGGATGCCCTCATAGCGGGCATCCATGCCCTTCTTCACCTTCGGGAAGAGCACGAACCGCATCAGCAGCGCGAACACGACGAAAGAACCCGCGCCCCACGCGAGTTCTTTCATTTCTGGAACGATGGGACCGGGGTCCTTGCTCACGACTTCTTCGACGCCACCTTCGGTGGCTTCACCCTCAGCGGGTGTCAAGACGACATGAACCGTGGATCCCTGGAGGTGTACGACGGCGGAGTGCACGCCAGCTCCTTCAGATAGGACGGACAAGGGTGGTACGGCTCTACAGACCGATGAGGATGAAGACCACGAAGCCGATGAGGGCCAGTGCCTCGGTGAAGGCGATGCCGAGGAACATGGTGGTGCGCACCATGCCGGCTGCCTCGGGCTGACGGGCCATTGCCTCGACCGACTTGCCGACGAGGTAACCGATGCCGATGCCGGGGCCGATGGCTGCGAGGCCGTAAGCGAAACCTGCCGAGGCGGCGGCCGAGGCGGCCTTCACGTCGGCGGGCGTCTGCGGCGGATCGGTGACGGCGATGAGGCGGGCGATTGCTTCCATGGGTATTTCTCCTAGTGAGTGTTCTGGGTAGTGGAGACGGGTTGAAACGGTGAGATCAGTGTTCGGGGTGTGCCGCCCCGCCGATGTACACGGCGGTGAGGATGGTGAAGATGTACGCCTGCAGGAAGGCAACCAGCACCTCGAAGGCGGTGAGGAAGACCAGCATGAAGAAGGGCAGGATGGCCATCGGCTTCAGCAGGAACTGCTGCGTTTCAGCGGTGACCAACGAGCTGGTGAGCAGCGCAAACGTGACGAGCAGAATGTGGCCGGCGAGCATGTTGGCAAAGAGTCGGACCATCAACGAGAACGGGCGCACCAAGATGTTGGAGATGAACTCGATGGGGGTGACCAGGAAGTACAGCGCCTTGGGCACTCCAGGCGGGAACAGGGTGCTCTTCAGGTACCCGCCAATGCCCTGGTGCTTGATGCCGACGCCGTTGTAAATGACCCAGACGAGCAAAGCCAGGAACATCGGGATGGCCATTCGGGCCGTGGCTGGCATCTGCAGGAACGGAATGATGCCCGGCACATTGCAGAGGTAGATGAACAAGAACAGGCTGAGCAGGAAGGGTGTCCAGCCCAGGCCGTCCTTGCCCATCGTCTGCATGACAATGCCGTTCTCGATGAACTCGACCGAAGTCTCGGCGAGGTTACGGACACCCTTGGGTGCCACGAGCGCGTTCTTGCGGCCGGCGAGGATGAAGATCAGTGAGCCGATCACCGCGGCGGCCACTGCAATGAGGGCAACCTTGTTGAACGAGGTGAACAGATCTTTCCAGCGCAAGATCGAGTTGATCTCTGGGAATTTGAAGGCTTCTGCGATCACGACATGTTCCTGTTGATTCGGTAGGGGCAGTAGTGCGAGCGGACGACGGGCGGGCGTTTACGAGCGGGCAGGCTTGAGGCCGGGATGAGCAAGGGAGAGAGCAACGTACTTCATCTCCCAGATCAGCAGACCAAGGTGCGTCACGATGATGGTCGTTCCGAGTGCCGGAAGTGAAATCCAACCGGAGTCCTTGACGAGCAGCACGGCGAGAAGGATGAGGCCGAGGCGTACGAGGTAGCCGAAGAGCACCGCACCCATCATCAGCCCGAGGCTGATACGGGCGGTGGTGGCCACCAGTGTGGCGGCCAGCGCGAAATTGACCAGCACGATGGCGATGCCGTAGGCGCTGGAGTACGCACCGTCCATGCCCCAGACGAAGCCGCACACCGCAATGAGCAGCGGGGCGACGATGAGGCCACGACGGACGATGTCCTTGGTGACGCCGACTTCCGGCGCCGGGCCGGACAGCGCGGTGGTCGCGATCAGTGCGTCGTTCATGCCGGCGACTCGGTCTTGTGGCGGGGCTGGCGCTGCACGGCAGCGGCGCGCTCGGCCTCGTGCGCCTCCATCGTGTGCGTGTACTCGACGTACATCTTGATGAACTGGCCCACGACGCTGAAGATGACGAGACCGATCATGAACAGCGGGCGAGTGTCGAGCCAGCGGTCAAGGCCATAGCCGATGCCAAGAAAGACCAGGACGACCAGTGCGAAGTCCATGCCGCGGCCCAACGTCTGGCCGGACTGCTGGGCTTCAGCGATCTTTTGGCGGTCGGGCAGAACTCTCAACGGGGCAGGTCCCTCGGGGATGCGCGCCAGCCACGACGTTGTGACCAGGCTTGTGAACGCGCACACAATCTAGTCATCCGAACAGCACCGTATGCAAAGCGACGGACAAAAAGTCGCGGATTCCGGGCTCAGGTCCGGCGACGGCGAATCTGCGGATGCAGGATCGTGTACAGCACGAGACCCAGCATCGCAGCGCCAATGGGGATGTAGCTGACACCGCTGCCGGTGAACACCGGGTACAGCACGAACGCCGACAGCAGCGCCGTCCACGCCCACAGGATCAGCACGCTGCGGCGCTGGCCATGCCCCATCTCCATCAGGCGGTGGTGCAGGTGGCCCTTGTCCGCGGAGGCAACCCCCTGGCGGCGGGCAGCCCGACGAACGATCGCGAACAACGTGTCGAGGATGGGTACGCCGAGGATGAACAACGGGATGATCAGCGGTGCCAGGAAGAAATACGTCTGGCCGCCGACACCGGGGTTGGCCGGGTCGGCACGGCCGCCGACCACGCTGGTGCTGACGGCCATCAGCAGGCCCAGCAGCAACGCGCCGCCGTCGCCCATGAAGATGCGCGCGGGGTTGAAATTGTGCGGCAGGAAGCCCACACAGATGCCGGCCGCGAGTATGGCGACAAGTGACCCCACGTTGGGTTGCGTGATCATGCCCGGCACGTCGGCGAGCCGTTGGCTGTAGAGGAAGAACGCACCGGCGGCGATTGCGACGATGCCGGCAGCCAACCCGTCGAGGCCGTCGATCAAGTTGATCGCGTTGGTCATTCCCAGCAGCCACACGACGGTGATGAGCGGCACCCACTCGTCGCTGAGGAGGAACACGTCGAGGAACGGGACACGGAAGTAGAACATCGTGACGCCGTAGTAAACGAGCACCACACCGGCCACGATCGTGCCCATCACCTTCGCCGGCGCCGACACCTCACGGATATCGTCGATGAACCCGACGACGAAGATGGCGGTGGCGGCGAACAACACTCCCTTGGGTTCCGAAAAGCTGGCGAACAACGGGTCGAACGTGTCCATCAGGCGAGCCGCCGCGAACGCGACGACGAAACCGATGAACATCGCGATGCCGCCGACATCCGGTGTGGCGACCTTGTGCACCCTGCGTTCGTCGGGCTGCACGACCCAGCCCATCCGGCGCGCGACGCTCCCGACGATGGGTGTGGTGACAAACGTGACCACCGCCGCGATCGCCCCAACCACGAGGTATGCGCCGGTGCCCGGCATCAGCCGCGCCGTTGGTGCGGATCGCGCGAATCGAAACCCTGGTGGCCGAACCAGCCGGCAGCCACCAGCGCCAGGAGCGCGTAAATCGGAGTGGAGGGGGACGCGGTGAGCGCGTGGCCGACAACCTCGGCCACCCAATCCAGGTACGGAACCAGCGGGATGTGCAGCGAGTCGCCGCTGGCTGCGAACCAGCCGATGAGCAGGTGCCGTTCCACGTAGTACAGCGCGAGGACGAGTGAAACAGCGGTGATCAGCAACGACACCACCGCCGCCCTGCCACCAGGGCGGAGCATGCCGTGGTAGACGCCAAACGCAACCACCACGCCGAAGCCGGGGAGCAGGTACGACTGCATGGAGGTGGTGCCCAGCACCACGAAGTAGAGCACGACGCAGGCGGCCGAACCCGAAGCCACACCGAACGCCACGCCCCGGCGCAGAGCGTATGCGGAGACGGAACGATCAGCAGCCTTGCTCACGGCTGATCACTGTAGCGATCACGCATACGCGGGGAACTGCGCACAGAGCGCCGCCACATCGGCCTTCGCCGCAGCGACAGCGGCGTCGTCGGCGCGATGACGCAGGATGTGTGCGATCAGCTCGGCGATCTGCACCATCTGCGGCTCCTTCATGCCCTGCGTGGTGACCGACGGCGTACCGATGCGGACACCGCTGGTGACGAACGGGCTGCGCGGGTCGTTCGGGATGGTGTTCTTGTTGAGCGTGATACCACCCAGATCGAGCACCGCCTGTGCTTCCTTACCCGTGAGGTCGGCATCGAACGGGCGCAGGTCGACGACCATCAGGTGGATGTCGGTGCCACCGCTGACCAGCCGGAAACCCTGCTGTACGAGCGCATCGGCCAGCGCACTCGCGTTCTTCACGATCTGGTGGGCGTAGTCGCTGAACTCGGGCTGCAGCGCCTCGTGGAACGCCACGGCCTTGCCGGCAATGACATGCTCGAGCGGGCCGCCCTGCCAGCCGGGGAAGACCGCCTTGTCGATCGCCGCGGCATACTCGGCCTTGCTGAGGATGCAGCCACCGCGCGGCCCGCGCAGCGTCTTGTGCGTGGTGAACGTGACGATGTCCGCGTAGGGCACCGGGTTGGCGTGGGCACCACCGGCGACCAGGCCGGCGATGTGCGCCGCATCGAACATGAACAATGCGCCGACCTCGTCTGCGATGGCCTTGAACGCTGCCGGGTCGATGCGGCGCGGGTAACTGGTGGTGCCAGCAACGATCATCTTCGGGCGGTGCTGCAGGGCAAGGTCGCGCACCTCGTTCATATCGATGCGCTCTTCACCGCTGGTGACCTTGTACGGCACGAAGTGGTACAGCTTGCCACTGGCGTTGACCGGTGAGCCATGGGTGAGGTGACCGCCGTGGTCGAGGCTGAGGCCCAGCACGGTGTCGCCAGGCTCCAGCACAGCCTGGTAGGCACACATGTTGGCGTTGGCCCCACTATGCGGTTGGACGTTCGCATGGTCGGCACCGAACAGTTGCTTGACGCGAGAGATGGCGAGCGCCTCGATGTCGTCGATGATGGCGTTGCCGCCGTAGTAGCGCTTCCCTGGGTAACCCTCGGCGTACTTGTTGGTGAGCGCGCTGCCAACGGCCTTCATGACCGCGGGCGAGGTGAAGTTCTCGCTGGCGATCAGCTGCAGGCCGGTGCACTGGCGCTGCACCTCGGCGTCGATCAGGTCGAACACCACGGTGTCGGGATTGTTTTCGCTGGGAAAGGGCATGTCATGACTCCGTGTCGGTCATCGGTGTGCTGGTACGGGCTTCGTCGATCTCGATCTGCATCAGCTGCTCGACGCGGCGAGCATGACGCCCACCTTCGAACGGGGTGGTGAGGAAGACGGCGAGGATCTCCTCGGCGAGGCCGGTGCCCACCACCCGCCCACCGATGCTGAGCACGTTTGCATCGTTGTGCTGCCGGGCCATGCGAGCGGTGTACAGGTCGTTGCACAGGGCGGCGCGCACGCCGTGCACCTTGTTGGCGGCGAGTTGCTCGCCCTGGCCGCTACCGCCGATGACGATGCCGAGGTCGGCGTTGCCGTTTCGCACCGTGCGCCCGACCGCAGCGCAGATCAGTGGGTAGTCGCAGCTCTCGGTGCTGTCGGTGCCGTGATCGAGTACTTCGTGCCCACCGGCTTGCAGCACGCCGATGAGGTGTTGCTTGAGTTCGTACCCGGCGTGATCCGAGCCAATCGCGATCAGTGACATCACCCCGAGTGTAGGTGCCCGGACCCGACTGCACCCCAGTGCCCCCAACCCCACCCGGCTTTACGTAAAGGCTGCGGGGCGCCGGCCAGTGCCTGTGAGTCACGGTCCTTGACACAAACCAATGCCCAGAGCTTTACGTAAAGGCGGCGGGGCGGTGGGCAGGGGTTCGGCATCGCAGTTCTTGACACAAAGCGTTGGGTTGCGGCGCACCGGTTCGCCGCGAACGTCCCGCGCTTCCTACCCTGGCGCGATGTCGCTCGACCCCCGCACCCCAGTCCTCATCGGCGCCGGCCAGTTCGTCCATCACGCCACCGGTCTGGGCGATGCCCTCGATGCCTCGGCGATGATGTGCGAAGCAATCCGCGCGGCGGCCACCGACGCGGGCCTCACCTCGGTACCCAACCCGGATTCCGTCCGCGTCGTCGGGCTGCTCAGCTGGAAGTACGGCGACCCAGCCTGGGTGGTCGCGAACCAACTCGGCCTCACCCCGCGAGAGACGGCAGCGACGACGATGGGCGGCAACAGCCCGCAGACGCTGGTCAACGGCACTGCGTTGGAGATCCAGCGCGGCGAACTCGACCTTGCCGTCCTGTGCGGCGGCGAGGCGTGGCGCACCCGCATGCGCGCCCGCAAGGCCGGCGTCGACATGGACTGGCCGACCGCACCAGCCGACCAGATGCCGCGCCTGCTGGGCGAAGACCTGGAGATGAACCATCCGGGCGAACGTGCCCGCAACATCGTCATGCCGGTGCAGGTGTACCCAATGTTCGAGACCGCCATTCGCGCCGCAGCGGCGCGCACAGTGGAACAGCAGCAGGTGCTCAGCAGCGAGCTGTACGCACAGTTCAGCGAGGTGGCTGCCGCAAATCCACACGCGTGGCTACGCGAAGCGAAGACGGCAGAAGAGATCCGCACACCGTCGGCCACCAACCGCATGATCGGGTTCCCGTACACGAAGTACATGAACTCCAACAACGACGTCGACATGGGCGCCGCACTGATCATGTGCAGCGTCGAGAAGGCCGAAGCGCTCGGTGTTCCCCGCGATCGCTGGGTGTTCCCGCACTCAGGCTCGGACTGCCACGAGCACAACTACATCAGTCACCGCTGGAGCTTCGCCGAGACCCCTGCGGTCGAGCTGGGCGGGCGCCGGGCGCTCGAGCTGGCCGGCTTGGGGATTGACGACATCGAGGTCATCGACCTCTACTCGTGCTTCCCGTCGGCCGTTCAACTGGGAGCGCAGAGCCTGGGCATCTCGCTGGACCGGCAGGTCACCCGCACCGGCGGCCTCGCGTTCGCTGGCGGCCCGTGGAACAACTACGTGATGCACGCGATCGCCACCGTGATGGCCGACCTGCGCGATCGGCCCGGCGCCAACGGCCTGGTGTGGGCCAACGGCGGCTACGCCACCAAGCATGCGTTCGGCGTGTACTCCACCACTCCCCCGGTTCGGTTCCAGCACGCTTACCCGCAGGACGAGATCGACGCGATGCCGCGCCGCGAGTTGGCCGAACCCGCGGCTGCCGCCGGCACCGCGACCATCGAGGCTTTCACGGTGATGTTCTCGCGCGATGGCCTCCCCGAGACCGCACTTGCTGCCTGCCTGCTGGCGGACGGACGGCGCGCCTGGGGCACCTCCGACGACGCGACACTGGCAGCAGCGATGTGCGAAGGCGAATGGGTGGGCCGCGAAACCGAGCTCGACGAGGCCGGCATCCTCATCGCCTGAACTGCGGGCAGCGTCAGACCGCGTCGCCGACCCCACTGGACGCGAGCTCGGGGCAGGTGACAGCGAGGTACGCGTCGGTGTCCGGCGACACGACGGTGTCGACGATCAGGCTGGGGTCGTCGGCGAACGGCGTCACCGCAGCATCGAACGCCACCGCAGCGGCGCTCACACGGGCATCGAGGTCCGCTCGCAGCGGGGCCATCCTGATCACCGGCGCCGCCGGGTCGCGGTCGCGTAGGGCCTGCCCCCAGATCAGTTGCAGTTCGTCGATCTCGGCGTCGGTGACACCCGCGTCGCGCAACGCGGCAAGCGCCTTCTCGGCACGCCTGCCATAGGGCCCGACCAGGTCGGTGAGCACGACGCTGCGCTCGCCCACCAGCACCGCCGGCCATCGCGAACCGATGCCCCCAACTGCAGCGTTGATTGACGCTGACGCGATCAACTCCAGGTGCACCGCCTCGACACTGGGTAGCTCGCCGAACGCGTTGGCAACGCCGATGGCCTGCAGCGTGCTGCTGTAGACCGCCCAGGACGCACAGAACGGATTCAGGTCGTCGATGCCGGGCACCCCCGTGGGCTCGGGCTCGATCCCGCCCCTCGGCTCGGTCACGTTCGGAAGCGTGCCAGCGCCAACCACCGGTTGCGACACCGCAACTGCGGTCGCGCTGGTGGTTGCCACGGATGAGGAACCCGAGACCTGGTCGTCGCTACATGCGGTGAGCCCCGAGAGTCCCATGCTTGCCAGGACGGCCGCAGCCCCGGCCCGACGTACCGATGCTCCTGCCAACCACATGAGGGCGAGCGTAACGGTGGCAAGCTCTCCGGATATGTCGCCCGCACCGCTCTCCATCATTCTCGACTGCGATCCTGGGCACGACGACGCCATCGCGATCGTCGTCGCAGCGCGTCACACAGATCTGAAGGGCATCACCACCGTCGCCGGCAACGCCCCGCTCGATGCCACCACGCGCAACGCGATCATCGTACGCGACCTACTGGGCCTGGACTGTGGGGTGCACTCCGGCGCGAACCGGCCGCTCACCCGGCCACCACGGCACGCCAACTTCGTGCACGGCGAGAGCGGGATGGACGGCGCCGACCTGCCCGAACCCAGCGGGCCACCTGCTAGCCACGATGCTGTCGGCTACCTCATCGAGACATGCCGCGCACAGGAGGGCATATGGCTGGTGCCCACCGGACCGCTGACCAACATCGCGCTGGCGCTGCGGGCCGCCCCGGACCTGGCCAGCCGTATCGGCGGCATTTCGCTGATGGGCGGCGGAACGTTCGGTAACCGAACCGCGGCCGCAGAGTTCAACCTGTGGTGCGACCCCGAGGCCGCCGCCATGGTCTTCGCGTACGGCGGCCCGCTGATCATGGCCGGACTCGACCTCACCCACGGATTCCAGGCACTGCCGGAACGCATCGAACTGGTGCGCGCACTGCCCGGCCACCTCGCCGCGGTACTCGCCGACCTGTTCGACTTCTTCAGCGGCACCTATCGGGCGCGCCACCACCACATCGTCGGAGCGCCCGTCCATGATCCGTGCGCGGTGATGGCGCTCACTCATCCGCACCTGTTCCAGCGCCGGTTCGCGCACGTCCAGATCGAGACGCAAGGCCGTCTCACCGCCGGCATGACCATCATCGATCAGCGCGATCTGAAGGAGGTTCCCGACGCGAACTGCGACTGGCTCACCGGCATCGATGCCGGCGCCGGCTGGGACGTGGTCGTCGACGCGATCGCGCACTTCTCCCGCTGACCGCATCCGCCGCCCATGGGTGGGAAACGGTGTCGCCGCTGACGGCAACTGTTACCCATGGGCGGGCAGGGGTGCCACGAGAACCGGACACGCCGCTGCCGCTGCACGTTGCCCGCTGACGATCGGATACCGACCGACGCGTACGCTGCCGGCATGCGTGCAGCCGTGATGCGTGATTGGCAACTCCGAGTCGACGACATCCCGGACCCTGTGCCCGGGCCGGGGCAGGTGCTCACCAAGGTGCTCGCCTGCGGCATCTGCGGCAGCGACCTGCACATGCTGCGCCACGGCGAGGAATCGCGCCGCCTCACCGAACAGCTGCAGAGTGAGGCACCGCCCGAACCGATGCCGCTGAAGATGTTCGAACCCCACGCCGACACGGTGATGGGGCACGAGTTCTGCTGCGAGGTCGTCGAACTGGGACCGGGTTGCAGCAACCTGGCCGTCGGCGACGTCATCGTCAGCCTGCCGGTGGCGTTCGACGCCGAAGGGCTGCACGCGGTCGGCTACTCGAACCGCTACAACGGCGGCTACGCCGAGCTGATGGTGCTGAACGAGATGACCGGCATCAAGGTGCCAGCGGGGCTCCCTGCGGAGATGGCCGCCCTCACCGAACCGCTGGCGGTCGGCGTGCACGCGGTCGCGAAGAGCCGCATCGCGGTGGGTGACGCCGCCATTGTGCTCGGCGCCGGGCCGGTGGGCCTGGCCTGCGTGGCGGAGCTGCGCATGCGCGGCATCGGCCCCATCGTGGTTGCAGACTTCTCGGCCAAGCGCCGCCAGCTCGCCGCACAACTCGGTGCCGATGTCGTCGTCGACCCACGCGAGACATCCGCGATCGAGGCCTGGCGGGCCATCGATGGTTCTCGGCCGCTGGTCATCTTCGAAGCAGTCGGTGTGCCCGGCATGATCGAGCAGGCGATGCGGATGGCACCGAAGGATGCCCGCATCCTCATCGTCGGCGCGTGCATGCAGGAGGACCGCATCCACCCGATGCTCGGAATCGGCCGCGAGCTCAACCTGCAGTTCGTGCTGGGTTACGAGCCGATGGAGTTCGCCGGCGCGCTGCAGGCCATCGCCGAAGGCAAGACCGATCTCGCTCCGTGGCACACGGGCACGGTGGGCGTCGACGGTGTCCCGCAGGCCTTCGCCGACCTCGCCGATCCCGAACACCACGCCAAGATCCTCGTCGTCCCCGGAGCCTGAAGCGGTCGCTCAACGGGTGCGGGGGCGAGTGCAGTAGTCGGATCACATCTGACACACTGAGCGGGCCATGAGCGATACCTTTCCCCGCCAGTACGCACGCACCCAACGGTTCACGCTGGGCGACCCGCGCACCATCACCGTGGCCAGCGACGGGTCGCGAGTCGTCTTCGCCCGCAGCCGCGCCGGCGACGATCCGGTCAACTGCCTGTGGGTGCTCGACGTCGAAACCGGTGCCGAACGGCTGGTGGGGGATCCGTTGCAACTGCTGCAGACGCAGGACGACGACAACCTGCCGACGGAGGAACGCCTCCGCCGCGAGCGCGTGCGCGAAGGCGCCGGCGGCATCACCGCCTACGCCACCGACACCACCGCGAGCGTTGCCGCGTTCGCACTCGCGGGCCGGCTGTTCGTAGCCGGGCTGGTCACCGGCATGGCTCGCGAGTTGGCGGTCGACGGCCCGGTGTTCGACCCCCGCCCGGACCCCGTGGCCACCCGCGTCGCCTACATCAGCGGACGCAACCTGCGCATTGCCGAACTCGACGGCACCAGCTGGGAGCTGGCCGGCGACGAGCACCCAGACATCAGCTGGGGCAGTGCCGAGTTCATCGCCGCCGAGGAGATGAGCCGCTACCGCGGGTACTGGTGGAGCCCCGACGGCGTTGCGATCGCAGCCACACGCGTGGACATCGGCCCGGTGCAGCGCTGGTACATCGCCGACCCCGCCAACCCCGAGCAACCCGCCACTGAGGTGGCCTACCCAGCCGCCGGCACACCCAATGCAACCGTCACGCTGCACGTGTTGGCGCTCGACGGCGGCAGCACCGAGATCGTGTGGGACCACGACGGCTACCCCTACCTGGCCGACGTGCAATGGGCCGGGCCACAACGGCTGCTGCTCACGGTGCAGTCACGCGACCAGCGATCGCTGATGGTTCTGGAGGCCGACCCGAGCGACGGCAGCACTTCCCCACTGTTCGCCGACGGCGACGCCGCATGGGTGGAGCTGGTCCCGGGCACGCCGGCGCTGCTCGATGCCGGCCAGGTCGTCACCACTGCCGACCGCGGCGGCGCCCGCCGGCTGATGGTCGACGGCAGCGAGGTGAGCCCCGTCGGACTGCAGGTGCGCGCAGTCGTCACCGCCCAGGCCGACGAGGTGTACTTCCTGGCCAATCCGGTCGACGATGCCACCGTGCAGCACGTCTGGCGTTGGCGCACCGACGGCACCCTGATCGCCCTCACCGACGAGCCCGGCGTACACACGGCCACCGCCGGCGGCTCCACGGTGGTGCTGCGCACCGCGGTGCTCGACGAACCCGGTGCCGTCACCCGGCTGCTCGACGGGGCCACCATCACCTCGTTTACGGCCAACCCGCTGGCGCGCCCAAACGTGAGCTTGCACCACTACGGGGCGCAGCGGTTGGCCACCGCGGTGTTGCTGCCCCACGACCACGATGGCTCACCGCTGCCGGTGTTGCTCGACCCGTATGGCGGCCCGCACGCCCAACGCGTGCTGCACGCACACAACGCCTACCTCACGTCTCAGTGGTTCGCCGACCAGGGCTTCGCGGTCGTCGTGATCGACGGCCGAGGCACGCCCGGCCGCGGCAGCGAGTGGGAGCGCGCCGTCCTGCACGACCTCGCCACCGCCCCGCTCGACGATCAGGTCGACGCGCTGCAGGCGGCCGCCGAGGAGCACCCACTCGACCTCGACCGCGTGGCCATCCGCGGCTGGAGCTTCGGTGGGTACCTGGCGGCCTTGGCCGTACTGCGGCGGCCCGACGTCTTCCACGCCGCCATCGCCGGCGCGCCGGTGACCGAGTGGCGCCTGTACGACACGCACTACACCGAGCGCTACCTCGGCGACCCCAGCGTCGATGCCAACCCCTACGCCGGCAGCTCGCTGCTGCCGCTGGCCGACCAGCTCACTCGCCCACTGCTGTTGGTGCACGGTCTGGCGGACGACAACGTCGTGGCTGCGCACACGCTGCAGCTCTCCAACGCATTGCTCGCCGCTGGCAAGCCGCACGAGGTGCTGCCCCTGGTGGGCGTCACCCACATGACGCCCCAGGAGTCGGTGGCCGAGCACCTGCTGCTGCACCAGCTCGACTTCCTCCAGCGGTCGCTCGGCCTGCGTCATGCACAGTAGGTTCTGGCCATCATGAACAATCGTTTGAAGGATCTGTACAGCCACGTCTCGGTGCACGCCACAGCCGACAGCGAACACGAGGCCGCCGTCGAACTGTTGCTGCTCGTGATGATGGCCGATCACCACATCTCCACCGACGAGATCGACGAAATCCGCAACATCAGCGACGACTCCGGCTGGGAGACTGACACGTTCTCCTTCGACCAGCACATCGGGCAGGCCTCGGCCAAGGTCCGTTCCGCGCTCGCCGCCCACACGGTCGAGGCGTTGCTCGACGACATCGACGGCCGCGTCGTCAGTACGGTGCTGCGGGCGGCGTTGTTCAGCGCGGCCCGTGACGTCGCCGGCGTAGACCACGATGTCGACGCCGACGAGGAATCGCTGTTGGGTCAGATCGCCGCCCGCTTCGACTGACGGGTCAGAAGTCAGCGAGAAGGTCCTCGCCTCCGCAGGTCGCCTGGCCGTACTCCGCCAGCTGCGAATCGCCAACCGTCAACGACCCGTGGATCACCACGTCGAATACGAGCGATTGCGCGCCCTGAGGGGCAATACGAGAATCGGTGGTCGCCCAGTTCGTGCCGTCCATCGTGGACGCCTGTAGCTGTACCAGGAACTGTGAGCCCAACGCTCCGTCGCACCGCATACCGGACAGCTGTGCGACCGTGCCGGCCACCGGGATGACGAACGGGGCACCGGAGCCATTGTCGAAGCGGAACGCGCAGCCCGCGGCCGTGATGCCGAAGATGCCGAGGTTGAAGCCCGACGAGTTGCTGCCGACGATCGCCAGGATCTCGTCGCGGTTCGTGCCCTCCGGCGCTCCGAGCGAGAAGTTGATGTCGACACGGTCGACCACTGCCGCGGAGCCGACCCCGAGATCGCCGAGCGCGACGCTCGACGATGCACCGCCGGCCAGCTCAGTGCGAAGGAACCATTCCATGCCACCGCCGGCGGGCTCGCCCCACGAGCTGGCAGAGTCGAAAGCACCGTCGCCGTTCCAGTCACCGACCACCGTCTTCACCAACTCGGCCGCGCCGCTGGGTGCTGCAGCGGCGGGGCAGGCCGGAGGCAGCGGCGCTGCAGTGGTCGCAGGTGCCAAAGTGGGGGCCGTCGTGGTTGCGACCGCGACGCTCGTGGTCGTAGTTGCGGCCATTGACGTGGTGGTGGCCGCCACGGACGTGGAGGTGACCGTGGCTGGCACCGTGGTGTCCGCTCCGGAGATGGACTTGGAGTCGCTGCAGGCAGTGGCCAGCAGCAAGAGGGCGCCAGTGAACGCTGCGGCAGCAACGCCGCGACGACCGCTCGAGTGATGAGAGGAATGAATGCGGCACGACATGGGAAGTTCCTCCTGAGCAAACGGTAACTGACCGTCATGAGCCCGCTCTAGAGGCTTACTGGCACTTTTTGGTGGCGAGCGCGACCCGGTCACGACCAGCCAGATCCGGCCGCACGGCCACGTCGTCCAAGCCCGCGGCCACGAGCACTGCGCGCACCGCCGCGCCCTGCCCGGCGCCGATCTCCAGCACCAGCCGACCACCTGGCCGCAGCCAGCGCACCGCACCCTCGGCCAGTGCGTGCACGTCGGCGAGGCCATCATCATCGGCGAACAGCGCCTGCGCCGGTTCCCAATTTCGCACCTCGGGGGCGACGCCAGGGTCGTCGTGGGCGATGTACGGCGGATTGGACACCACCAACGCCAGCCGACCTTGCAGCGATGCGGGCAGCGCCTCGAACCAGCTGCCGTGACCGAAGAGCACGGCAGCACCGCGAACACCCAGCCCAGCGGTGTTTGCTCGCGCCACGTCGAGCGCATCGAGCGAGGCATCGGTGAGCCATACGGTGGCCAAGCCGCGCGGCAGCTCGAAGGCGAGTGACAGGCCGATGGCACCGCTGCCGGTGCCGAGGTCAGCGACGGGCAACGGCCCGTCCGGCGTTTCCGGCCACTCGCCCGCCATCGCTGACACCAGCTCGATGGCCACCCCGGCGACCAACTCGGTCTCGGGCCGCGGGATCAGCACCCGACGGTCGACCAACAGGTCCAGGCGCCGGAACGACCAGTGGCCCAGGACGTACTGCAGCGGCTCGCCGGTGCGGAGGCGGGCCAGCATCGCGTCGAGGTGGGCGATGGGACGTTCCGTAACCGGCTCGTCGAGCAACTCGGTGAACTCGTGACCGAACGCCCCGCTGGCCTCCTCGCACAGCCAGCGGGCCTGCGGCCGACCGGTGACCGCAGCAGTCTCCGACAACAGTCGGCGCCACGAGATGGTGCCCTCGGTCTCGCTCATTGCCGCGCGTCAGTCCTCGCCGGCCAACTGCCGCGCTCGTTCGTCGGCGGTCAGCGCGTCGACCGTCTCGTCGAGGTCGCCGGCCAGCACGTCCTGCAGGCGGTAGATCGTGAAACCAATGCGATGATCGGTGAGGCGGTTCTCTTTGAAGTTGTAGGTGCGGATCTTTTCGCCGCGCCCGCCGCCGCCGACCTGCGACCGCCGCTCGGCCGACGCCGCGGCCGCCGCCTCGTCCTGCGCCAGCTTCAACAGGCGTGCACGCAGGACCACCATCGCCCGAGCCCGGTTCTGGATCTGGCTGCGCTCGTCCTGCATGGTGACGACGACACCCGTAGGCTTGTGCGTGATGCGCACGGCCGAGTCGGTGGTATTGACGCTCTGTCCACCGGCGCCGCTGCTGCGGTACACGTCGACGTCGAGGTCCTTGTCGTCGATCTGCACTTCCACCTCTTCCGCCTCGGGCAGCACCAGCACGGTGGCTGACGAGGTGTGGATACGGCCCTGACTCTCGGTCACCGGCACGCGTTGCACACGGTGGCCGCCGGCCTCGTACTTCAATCGACTCCATGCAGTGTCGCCGTTGATCAGCATGGTGACCTGGTTGAGACCGCCGAGGTCGCTGTCGTCGTGGTTGAGCACCTCGACCTTCCAGCCTTTGGACGCGGCGAACGACCGGTACATGTCGTACAGGTCGCGGGCGAACAGGTTGGCTTCTTCGCCGCCTTCGGCACCACGGATCTCGATGATGACGGCGCGGCCGTCGTTGGGGTCCTTGGGCAGCAACAACAGGCGCAGCTCCTCCTCCAGTCGCTCCAGCTCGGCTTCGGTCTCGGCCAGTTCAACCTTCAGCGGCTCGCGCTCGGCCTCGGTGGCCACCGCCAGCAACTCGCGGGCGGCCTCGGCGTCGTCACTGCGGACGCGGTAGCGGCGCAGGCAGTCGACGACCGGGGTGAGATCCTTGTAGCGACGGGTGACGTCGCGCATCTTGGACTGGTCGTTGACGATGTCGGGGTCAGACAAGCTCGCCTCCAGCGAGACGAACTCGTCTTCCACGGACTTCAGTCGATCGAACACCGGTGTTGCAGGCTACGGGCTCTGGTGGCGGGTCAGTCGACCGCGACGATGCGGATGCGAGGAACGGCGAGTGCCGCCAGCCGTTGCTGGACGGGCAACGCATCGCGCGACGGCAGCACGACCACCGTGTCGGTGACCCCCAACGCGGCCCGCGCGTCGATCGCGTAGGGCACGACATCGAGATCGACGCCGCTGGAGCACACGACGGCGACCTCGCGGCCATCGATGACAGCGGTGGCCAGACAGGGCACCGCGTCCTTCACGTTCGGGCGCGGCACGGGCGGCTCGGCGGGTTCCACGGACTGGGCGCCTATCAGGCCCGGCTCGGCGACCAGGCGCGCCCGCAGAGACCGTTCCTGCGCGAGCAGATTCAATGGGTGGAATGCGGCACCCGTGCGGCGATGTACTGCAACTGCCTGCACGACATCGGCGAGCGCCTCGGTGGTGGGCTTGTCGCCGTGCAGCAGCTGAAACGCCTCGCGGTCGTGCGCACCGACGCCCACCTCCAGCCGAACGGATTCGGTGTAGGGGTCGGTGACCACCCGGCAGACCTCCAGACCCTGCACCTCACCGGCCAGCACACCGTGCTCGATGACCGGCAGTGCACCGCCCTCGGTGATGGTGGCGCACCATTGCAGGTGCGCCTTGTCGACGCTGGGCCGGGCCGGCAGCGGCTCCGCAACGGCCGCGAGCAGCCTGCGGCCCTCCACGTGCCAGACCGTGACCGGGAACCCGAACCCTTCTGCCCTGCGTGCCAACAGCCCCGTGGCCCGCTCTGCAAGTAGATGCAACGCAGAGGCGTCGCGACGAACAGCCCACGCCAACGCAGGGCCCAAGCCACGCTCGGGTTGGTCCTCCAGCAGCACCCAGGCAACGCCGTCCAGCATCAGCGCTGCCCCACCGCCGAATTCACCCGGCACCTGTCCCTCGGCAACGCCGGTGTACTCGCGCACCAGCACACCCAGCTTGATCGCTCGCAGTTGTGCCCGTCGCGAGCCGTCGTCCATCAGCCGCGAGGCTACCGACCTTCGAGCTAGGAGGTGAAGTAGCCGACCACGTCGACCACCAGGTCGGTGTTACCGGCGTGGTTGTACAGCTGCACCTTGCCGCCGGCACCGACCTTGATGACGGCCAGGTTGGCCACGTTGGACCCGACACGGGGGTTGAGGTTCGAACTGATCGGCTTCGCCTCCCCACTGGGCCAGGCGGTGATGTAGGTGTTGGCGGTCGGGCTGATTGCGGCAATGTTGAGCGACACCGCCGACACCCCGCTGGATGGCACGCCACCGACACCGGTGACCTGCACGGAATTGGTGGTCGCAGCGCCCACCGGACCGGAGCCACCGAAGGCGCTACGGGTGTCGAGCACGCGGGCTGCGGCGAGCGGGAAGAACCGGCCGGGTGCCGTCGGCGACAGGTAGCCAAGGATGTCGACGACGAAGTGCGTGGACCCGGCGTGGTTGTACACGCTGACCTTGCCACTGCTGCCCAGCTTGGCGATCACGAGGTTGGGCACGATGAGGCCCGGTACGTAGTTCAGGCTGGAGGCCAACGGCCGAGCCTGACCCGACGGCCACACCGTCGCGTACCCAGTAGCGGTCGGGCTGACCGCAGTCACGTTGATCACCACCGACTCGGCACCGACCGGCACCCCGCCGACGCCGCGAATCAGCACGTCGTAGCTGCCGGCGGCACCCAGCGCGCCGGTACGCCCGCCGGTGCCGTTGCGCGTGTCGAGCGCGCGGAAGGGCGTGACCGGCTGCAGACGGCTAGCGGCAGTCGTACGGAAGTAGCCGACGACATCAACGACGCTGTGTACCGCACCGAGGTCGTTGGTGATGTTGACTCGACCGGCCGCGCCGACCTTGACGATCACCAGGTTCGGCACCGAACGCCCGGCGGGCATGATCAGGTTGGCTACATCGGGCTTGGTGTCGCCGGTGGGCCAGACCGTGAAGCTGCTGGCTGCGGTGGCTGCGGTGGCTGTGACGTTGAGCGCGACGGCCGTGACGCCGGAGGCGGGCACCCCACCGGCACCGGTTACCTGCACCTCGCCGGTGGTGCCGGCACCCAGCGGCAGCAGGCGGCCACCGGTGCGCGAGTCGTAGAGGCGAGCCGGAGTGACACCGACAAAGTCGCCCAGCACACTGGTGGGCAGCGAACCGCCGCCCACACCCTGGCCCGGGCTCTGCTTGAACACACCGAGGTTCGGGAACGTTCCGCCGAGCACGGTCGACGCACCACCGCCCATCCACCCGTCAAGCACCGATGCGTACATCGAACGGAAGTCGACGCTGTGCGCCATCCGGTCCCAGCGGCCGAGCCCGACGAGGCTGGGCTGCGCGCCATAGAGGCCACCCTTGACGCCCTGGCCAATGATGAAGTGGTTGTTGACCGTGCCGTGGTCGGTGCCCTCGGAGTCGTTCGAGTAGCTGGTGCGGCCGAACTCGCTGTAGGTCATGATCGTGACTCGCGAGCGGAAGCGGTCGTCGAGCGTGGTGTAGAACGCCTTGATCGCGGCATCGAAGTCGCCCAACAAGCCGCTGAACAGTGCGGGCTGGCTGGAATGCGTGTCGTAGCCGTCCTGGCCGGTGTCGATCACCCGCAGCCCGAGGTCGGCGTTGATCAACCGGGCGACCACCGTCATCTTCTTCTGGAAGTCGTTCTCGGGCAGATCGCGCGAGAACACCGGACCCACCTTCTGGCCCACATCGATCACGCTGTTCATCGTCGCCGCGATGGCGTCGTGCCACGGCCCGCGTCCGGCTGCGCTGGCTGCGTATTGACGGATCGCGTCGTACATCCACAGGTCGTGCTGGTCGTCGCCACCACCGAAGCCGATACCCCACTGCGGGATCGCGGTGCCGCGTTGCACGTCACCGATCAGGTGCAGCGGCAGGCCCTGACCGATGGTCGCCGCCCGGAACTGAGCATCGGCGCCGAGGCCATCCAGCCACCGGCCGATCCAGCCGGTCGCGGGTGTGCCGTTGCCAGCCTTGCCGTACATCCACAGTGCCATCGAGGTGAAGTGGCTGAGGTCGGGGTTCGGGTAGCCCACGCCTTGCACGACGGCTACTTCGCCGCGGTCGTACAGCGACTTCACGTACCCCAGGCTGGGGTGCAGGCCGACCGACGAGTTGAGCTGCAGTACCTGGTTGGCAGGGATCGCGATGGACCCGTGCTGTTGCTGGTAGGTGGCGTTCGGGTACGGCACGACAGTGTTCAGGCCGTCGCTGCCGCCGAACTGACCGATGAGCACGAGAATGCCGTCGGTTGGCCCGACAGGTGCGCCCGCCCATGCGTCGCGGTAACGCCCCGGAAGAACGCCGGGCATGGTCATCTCGCCGAGACCGCCGAGCATGACGCCGGCGCCGGCGCCCATCCCCATCAACTGCAGGAAGCGGCGGCGGTCGAGGCCCTTTGGATCGTTGTCGTCGCGAGTGAGCAGGCGCAGCGCGTCCTGCGTGGAGATGTCCGGGTCGAGCCGGGAGCGGGTGGCAGAGCGGTGAGCAGGCCCGGTGTCGTGATGCAGCATGGTGTCGTCGTCCTTCAGGCCACGTGGAACTCGGGGGTCATCATTGCCATGGTCAGCAGGTTGGTGCTGTCCCACCAACCGTTGTCCTCCTGGTTCAGGTAGCCGATCAGTGCGTTGCGCGTGACGGCGGACAGGTCGAGCCCGAACATCTGCGCGACGAAATCCACCGCTTGGGTCGGCGTGCGACCGCTGGCGACCGCGTTGCCGTTGTTCTGCCGTAGCCGCCAGGTGGCACCGCGGGCGAACTCGGCGCGGGAGCCGAACACACTGGTGTTGACCCAATAGGCGTTGGTCTTCCACCCGGCCACGTTGGGCGGGCCGAAGGGCTCCTGGCCCATCCCGTCGGTGTACCACTGCGGGTTCATGTCGGCGCTGCGGTAGCCCGTGTAGTGGAACAGGCTGACGATGTAGTCGACGGGCGACTTCACCAGGCCCTGCATTGCGGTGGTGGTGTAGAACTCGTCGTGCATCAGCATCGCCTTGACCCACGGCTTGATGCTCATGTCATTGTCGAAGAGCACTTGGGCCAACTCGTCGACCAGCGCCTGCGCAGGGGCTTGGTAGGCGAAGTTCTCCCACAGCTTTTCGGTGAGGTACTTGCAGGCCTGCAGCTTCTTGGCCGAGCTCTCCTGCAGCAAGTAGTTGATGATGTCGGGGCCATCCCAGTTGCGCGAGACCCCCATGAACGTCTTGAGGGCGGTGTCGTGCTCACCGCTCCAGAACTTGTACTCGTAAGTGTCCCAGTTGATCCCGTGCCCGGTCCACGCCCGGGCTGCGGCAGTCACGTCGTCTTCGGTGTAGTTGGGCGTGCCGTTCGCGTCGACGACACCGATGGTGAACAGCTCCATCAGTTCGCGGGCGAAGTTCTGGTTGGGTGAGCTCTTCACGTTGTCGAGGTTGTCAAGATAGAAGAGCATCGCGGGTTGGATTGCCATCGCGTGCGTGAGCGCCCGGAAGTTCCCGAACGCCGAGTCGCGGAACAACTTGTTCTGGTTGAGCATCGCCCACGCGCTGTTGACCTTGTCCCAGCTACTGCAGAAATGACCGTGCCAGAACCAGGTCATCTTTTCCTGCATCGGCTTCGGCGAATCGACCATGCGGTTCATCCACCACTGCACCGCATACATCCATTGCTGATAGCCCTGACCTTCGATGTCGTGATCGATGTAGGTGGGGATGGTCACCGCGGCGGTGATGTTCAAGATGTCGTCGACCGCGTTCTCGCGCGTGATGTCTACCGGTGACAGGGCCGCCAGGCGAGCGGGTCTGGCGACGTACTCGGTGCGGCGCAGCAGGTGCGCCAGTTGCACAGAATCCACAGGGGGCGTCTCCTCGGGCGTTCGAAGGGGCGGACCACGATCAAATTGTCCGAACCATGCATCGGCCGCAACGCACCACGACTGAAGCAGCAGAACCCTCTCACACCGTCAGAATTTCCACCCGGCAACCTCATGGATTCCTCAACTCGGCCACCCGCCTGGACCCAGGAAAAAGACCGACACCCGGCCATCAGGCCGGGTGTCGGAGCGATGAGGTTCGGCCAGCAGCCGAATGGGTGCCTGAGCACCCGCGGGTCACTTGGTCTTGCGTTCGCCGTAGCGCTTGTTGAAGCGCTCGACGCGGCCACCGGTGTCGACCAGCTTCTGCTTGCCGGTGAAGAACGGGTGGCACTCGTTGCAGAGCTCGAGCGTCAGGTCGGCGCCACGGGTGGACCGGGTCGTGAACGTGTTGCCGCAGGAGCAACGCACGGTGATATCGGTGTACTTGGGATGGATCTCGGTCTTCATAGCATTCTCCGAAAGAAGTAGACGCCCGAGTGTATCGGGGCTTTCAG
>Ga0335397_10001803_pt1 | contig 29237 bp, 26 predicted proteins | sample MAT04_FD_205740 | JGI IMG/M metagenome (GOLD analysis project Ga0335397, IMG submission 205740) | Freshwater microbial communities from Lake Fryxell liftoff mats and glacier meltwater in Antarctica - MAT-04 (spades assembly) (version 2) ... | reverse complement strand
CCGCACCGCGCCCGCCGAAAATCACATCGTCGCCGCTGAAGCCTTTTATGACGTCGGCGTCACGTGTGCCATGCAGCGTGTCGTCAACGCCTGCGGCATTCCCTGCGATCAAAGCCATGTCAACCTCTAAAAGATGCCGCCAATCGGGCATGGCGATTTATTGCACATTCAAGGGAAATTTTCAATTTCCATCGCCTGGATTGCGCCGAAAATAGGGCGGTAGCCGGGTCTTTTTTGGATTTCCAAACCCTAAAGCAGCGGGACACAACTATAAAGATAATGCTTTTGGCATTGCAATTCTTCAGGTGGTAGTTCGCAAGCCAGCGTCCGGATACCGCGAATCTCGGGGCGCTTCGGGCAAGGGCGTTGCCATGAAAGACGGGGGCCGGATCACCGGCCCCCGTGTATCATCTGTCAGAGCCGTGTGATCAGGCCGTCTTGCGGCGGCGCAGCGCGGCAAAGCCACCCAGCGCACCCGGCAGCAGCAGACCGCCGGCCGGCAGCGGCACCGAAGCGGCGTTTGCAGACGCCGGCGTGAACTCGTCATTGCCAAACAAGCCATCCTGACTGCGCATCCTGCGAGGCGAGTCACCGTCCCGTGCCGGGCAGGACCGACAGTCCGCAATGCCGCACCGCCAAATGAAAATGCGCCCGGAGGGGGCGCATTCTGCATCAAACCTTATGTTCGAAAGATCAGGCAGTCTTGCGCCGGCGACGCAGCGCAGCCAGACCACCAAGCGCGCCGATCAGCAGCAAGCCGCCCGCCGGAACAGGAATGGCCGCAATCGACACATTGTCGACGAAGCCGCCGAGCGAGTTGCTCGTTCCGACGGCGGCGAACGAGAGGGTCTGGGAGCCAGCCATCGTGACAATGAATTGGGCGGTGATCTCCGTCCACAAGCCGACCGGATTGATCGGCGGCAGAAGGTTCGGGCCGGTGACGTTGCCCGTCAACAAGGTTCCGATCGCATAGTCGATTCCATTGGACAACGCATCGCTGTCGCGCGGGCTGTACCAGAACGACAGGAGGTACCTTCCGGTGCTCGTGAAGTTGATCGTCTGCTGCATCGACGAATTGTTGTTGCTGTCCAGTTCGACATAATGGCCGCCGTCCTGAGGGTCGATCGAGGTCAGCGTATTGGCCGTCTGAACTTCGATCCCGGCACCGCTGACAGTGGCCCAGCCCGGCAGCGAAGTGAACACGCTCCAAGTGTCGTTCCCACTTCCGCCTGCGAGCGCGTTGAACAGCTGCCCGTCCGTTGCAACTTGACCTGCGTCGACCTCGAAGCTGCCGTTAATGATCGTTGCCGCCGAGGCCGCCGTGCCCAGCGACAGCACAGCTGCGGCTGCCAGCATAGAAACTTGTTTCATCATCATCATCTTCTCTCCTCAAGCCTTCCGCAGAAGGCAAACCCAATACCGGCATCGGACATGATCCAATATCCTGTCGCCATTGTATCGCCATGTTCGCCCAATTCCACGCAAATTCGGCCTGCGCCGTCGATTGCAACCCCGGGGTGAAAGACCACGGCAACGCGGAAACCGATGCCGCCGTCTGGTCGTCATCGTTTCCACATCGGCAACACTGCGCGCGAGTGATCCAAACGCCCCGGAGTCTGGCGCATCCTGCGAGGCGAATCACCGTCCCGTAACGGGCAGGACCGACAGTCCGCAATGCCGCACCGCCAAAAGAAAATGCGCCCGGAGGGGGCGCATTCTGCATCATGATCTGTGGTCGGGCAATCAGGCCGTCTTGCGGCGGCGGCGCAGGGCTGCCAGACCGCCAAGAGCGCCGATCAGCAGGAACCCTGCAGCGGGAACCGGCACTGCAGCGACGCTGGCATGTTCGAAGGCATTTGCGCCGGGTGAGCGCAGCACGACGCTGTCGAACTGGCCAAAACCACCGATGGTCGCAAGAATTGCGGTCAAGGCACGGTTGCTGGTGAAAATCGGGCCTGCAGCAGCACCGTTGAACGTCCCGAGGAGGGTCACCCCGTTGTAAAAATCGATAAAGTTGTATGTGTCGACTGACCCCCAAATCATCGACAGCGACGTGCGGAGGGAGCTGAAGACATAGGTCGCCGTCGCGTCGGCACCCACCGAGTTGAATTCAGCGTTGGGTATCGCGCTGCCGTCGAACGGGCTCAAGCTCACGTTGAGGATGGAGGTCGTGGCGTCAACGAGTACGGCACCGGTCATCGAGGACGGATCGAGGTTGTCACCGGGGCTCGAGCCGTCGCCCCAAGAAATCGTCGCCGCCGAGGCCGCCGTGCCCAGCGACAGCACAACTGCGGCTGCCAGCATAGAAACTTGTTTCATCATCATCTTCTCTCCTCAAGCCTTCCGCAGAAGGCAAACCCAATACCGGCATCGGACATGATCCAATTTCCTGTCGCCATCATATCGCCATGTTCGCCCGATTCCACGCAAAATCGGCCTTCGCCGTCAAATGCAACCCCCGGAAGAAAGGCCAGGGCCACGGGGAACTTAATGCCGCCATCTGATTGTTATCGTTTCCGCAGCGATAACAATCCGCACCCCTGATCAAACCGCCCGGGAGTTTGACACGTCCTGCAGGTCGAATCACCCCTCTGTTCCAGGCAGGACCAACAGGACACAACACCGGACCTCCAAAACATAATGCGCCCCGGATGGGGGCGCATTCTGCATCAGAACCTGTGGACTGAAGATCAGGTCGTCTTGCGGCGGCGCAGCGCGGCAAAGCCACCCAGCGCGCCCAGCAGCAACAGACCGCCGGCAGGCAGCGGCACGGCCGAAAGGACGACGTTGTCGAGCACCGGACCGCCTTGGTCGTTGTCGGTGCCGCTGGTGTCGGCGAAGGACAGATAGTCGCCCGATCCGTCATAAGTGAAGATGTAGGAAAGCGACTGCTGGAGGGTGGCCGGGATCGCATTGATGGCAAGTGTGATCAGATCGGTGCCCAGGCCGAAGGTCAGGAGCGCGGGCAGCAAGCCCGGGAATGAGTTGGCACCGTAATCGAAGGTGAGCGTGTATTGCTTGCCCAAAACCAGACCGAGCGCGTTGGTCTCGATGCGGCCTTCGCTGCCCGGCGCGGTCGAGCCGTTCATATCCAGATAGTTGCCGTTGCCCGGGTAGAAGTCGAACGAAGGACCACCTGGACCCAGGCTGCCGATCACGTCGACCGACGGGACGGTCACGTTCCAGTTGATCAGCGAGGCCGTAGGAACCCCTATCAGGTCGTTATCGAAGTTGTCGGAAAACACCGTCGCCGCCGACGCCGCCGTGCCCAGCGACAGCATCGCCGCTGCCGCAAGCATGGAAATCTTTTTGAACATCATATTTCTCCTTTTCACTCTGACAGTGATCAGCAGTGTACCGCTACAAAAGATGGATTACACCCGTTTGCCACATGTGTACCATAGTATCGCTTTGATTGCCTCAATGCACGGCAATTTTGCTGACGGCGAAAATTCTCATCTCCCGGTTGAAAAGGCAGCGACGCGCGTGGGATGATCGCGCCGCATGACCCCGATTGTATCCGCTGGCGCAACAATCCGCGCAGAGGCGCAGACCCGTCGCGGGCCTGGGCGATTCGGTCTGCTGACGGGCTGTCGTCTGGCAGGTACATGTCATTGCGCTCCGGCCCCGGACAGCGTGCGGGGGCTTAAGCCGGTGGTGATCCTTGTGCCGCAGACAGTCTTTCGGTCCGCCCCGCATCCGGGGTTTTGCAGGGAAAACATGCCATGGATGAGTTCGAAGATCACCAGTCCGGTTTGGCCTCGCCCGCCGAGGCAGCACAGGCCATCACCCCCAGCGACAGTCTTGCGCTGCCGCGTGTGACCCGCGCCATCTATGTCGGCGGCACCGGCAATCTGCGTGTGATGATGCGGTCGGGCGATGTGGCCAGTTTCGCAGGCGTTCAGGCCGGCATGGTCTATCCGCTGCGGGTGGCGCAGGTCATGGCCACCGGCACCACGGCCACGGGCCTGGTGGGGCTGCGCTGATGATCGGGCTGGGCCTTGCGCTGCAGTCCGGGCGGGCCGGGGTTGCGGTGGTTCCCGCCAGCCCCGTCAACACCGGTCTGCCTTTCATCACCGGCACGGCACAGGTCGGGCAAGTCCTGACCGCCAACCCCGGTACCTGGACGAACAGCCCGAGCGGCTTTGCCTACGTCTGGCGGCGCGCCGGGGTAGCCATCAGCGGGGCTGCGGCTTCGACCTACACGGTGGTGCCGGCGGATGAAGGTACGGTTCTGACCGTGACCGTGACCGCCACCAATGCAGGCGGATCGGCCGCGGCAACCAGCAACGGGACGGCGGCAGTAATTCCTGCCAGCCCCGCCAACACCGGTCTGCCTTTCATCACCGGCACGGCACAGGTCGGGCAAGTCCTGACCGCCAACCCCGGTACCTGGACGAACAGCCCGAGCGGCTTTGCCTATGTCTGGCGGCGCGCCGGGGTAGCCATCAGCGGCGCAACATCAGGGACCTACACGGTGGTTCTGGCGGATGAAGGTACGGTTCTGACCGTGACCGTGACCGCCACCAATGCGGGCGGATCGGCTGCTGCAACCAGCAACGGGACGGCGGCAGTAATTGCGGCACCAGTTGTCCCCGCAAACACTGTCCTTCCGGCGATAACCGGAACAACGATCGAAGGTCAGACGCTCACATCGAGCACAGGAACCTGGACCGGGACCGCGACGATTACCTACGGTTATCAGTGGCGGCGTGGCGGGGTTGCCATTTCAGGCGCGCTATCAAGCACTTACGCCTTGATCGCCGCCGACGTTGGCACCAGGATCACCGTAACGGTCACGGCAACCAACGCAGCCGGGTCCGTTACGGCAACTTCTGCCGCCATATCCGCCATTCTTTCCGTCACACCATCCGCGCGCTGGCACCCGCAGTTTTCCGCCGTGACGCAGGCAGGCGGGCGGGTGGTTTCCGCCGCCGACCTGATGGGGCTGGCGGGCCTGACCGACAACGGTGCGGGCAGCGGGCCGCAGGCGCTGACCGATGCGCGGGGGCGGGCGTTCTGGCGCTTCGACGGGGCGCAGTTCCTGAACATCGCGACAAGCCTGGTGTTCGACAACCGGAACATGACGGTGTTTGCGGTCCAGCGCGGCAATCCGCTGGTGAGTATCGGCAATGTAGCGGCGGGCACCCAGCTTTCGGGCAATCTGGCGCTGGACAGTGCGATCCTCAGTGGCAGCGCGAACTTTCTGCGCGTTTTCAACCGGGCGGGGTCTGGCGATGCCGCAAACGCGCCCTGGATGCTGCCCGGTGCGCAGTTGCAGGTGCTGGGCGGGGTATCGCGCACCACGGCGGCGGGGGGATCACGGCTGGCCATCAACGAACGCTTCGCCAGCGTGGCGCAAAATTCCATCGCGCGCAGCGGCATCGCCGGGGGTGAAATCGGGCGGAACAGCATGTCTGTCGGAGTCTTCGGCAGGTTCGATCTTTACGAACTCGTGATGTTCACCGGCCTGACCAATGCTCAGTTCGACGCCACGGCCGCCGCCCTGACCGCGCATTACGCCATTCCTGCCATCACCAGTCAACTGGTGCTGGAAGGCGACAGCATCACCGCAGGCACCGGCCTTGTCGCGGGTCACCTTACCGGGCAGCGGGTGCTGACCGATCCCGATGCCGGGCTGATCCCGGAAAACTGGCGCGTGGTGAACCTGGCGCAGTCCGGGGCAACGGTTGTCACTATGACCACTCGCCGGGATGCGGTTGACGGATGGGCTTCGATGACCATTCCCGGGGGCCAGAACGTGATGGCCTTCGAGATCGGGCGCAACGACCTTGGCACGGCGGCGGCGCTGTATACGTCTGTGGTGGCCTATCTCAATACAACGACAACGGGCGTCCTGCAACGCGGCTGGACGGTGCGGGCGCTGGCCAACATCGCCTCGGCGCCAGCATTGCAGGCCGAAATCGTGCCGCACCGCGCTGCTTTGCGCAATCCGCAATTTCTGACCGACACGCTGACCGCCACCGGCCAGACCTATGCGGGCAAGCTGTCCGTCGTCGATACCGACCTGATCACCGATGGCGGCCAGACGATCTTTGCCACCTCCGCCGATGCCGCAGACCCGGTATATTACGCCGGCGACAGCACGCATCCGACGGTCCTCGGCGCAAGGCTGCGCGTCACCGGCGGGGATGTGCCCGCGCGCGGCGTCGCCTCGGGGCTGACCGGCTGATCGCGGTGGACGCGGGGACGGCGGGGGATTAGGGTCGGCGCCGGTTCCACGGGCAGGCAGGCGGCGATGGCGGTGAAGAAACGTTCGCGGGGGCAGCGGCTCCTGCGGGGCTTGCGCTCGGCGTTCAGCCCGCAGGTGCTGATCCATCCGTTCCGCATGCTGCATTACTATGGCTACAGCCATGCGCTGCAGCGCCCGAAGTTGACCCTGGGCCGTGACGTGCGGCTGGCGCCCAACAGTTCCTTCCGCAACGGCGAGCGGATCGTGCTGGGGGATCAGGTGCAGATCGGCGAACATGCCGCGCTCTGGGCCGGGGGCAGCACCGGCTGGATCCGGGTCGGCGCGCGCACCACCTTTGGCCCCGGCTGTTTCGTCACGGCGGCGGATTACGGGCTGGCGGCGGGCACGCGCATCACCGACCAGCCGATGACCGAACGCGACGTCATCATCGGGGCGGATTGCTGGATCGGCACCAGGGCGGTGATCACTGCGGGCGTGACGCTGGGCGAGGGCTGCGTGATCGGGGCGGGCTCGGTTGTCACCCGCGACGTGCCCGCCGGGGCCATTGCCGCAGGCGTGCCCGCGCGGGTGCTGCGGATGCGGATCTGAAATCCGATCCGGCTCCGGGCCGCTTCCTCGCCGCTCCAGCCATCAGATGCCCAGCCCGGCCACCTGGCGCAGCATCCAGACCATCCGCGTCAGGCGCAGCCGGGCCAGCGTGCCAAGGGCGGCGCGCCGTTCCGCCACACCGTTCAGCGCCGGATGCCGCATCACTTTCGGGGCATGGGCGAGGATGCTGACCGGCATGGCAAGTGCCTTCAGCGCCCATTTCAGCCGCGCGGAGGCTCCACGTCCGTTCACGCCGAACATCTCTGTCGTCAGGCGCCGCCATTTTCGCGCCAGCGTCGGCCAATCGCCGCGCGACGGATGCCCCACCTGCAAATCTTCAGCATAGGTCAGTCTGTAGCCCTTTGCCCGCGCGCGATGGCACCAGTCCATATCCTCGGACAGGCCTGCAACAAATTCTCCCACGTCGGTGAAGACATCGCGCCTGGTCAGCAGGTTGCCCGTACCGGAAAAACCCTTTTTCTCGATATAGGTACGGAAGTCGAAGGCGAAGACGGCCTCGAAGGCCTGTGCCCCGCTGCGCGGCGGCGGGGTTTCGTCAAAGACGTGAACAGCTCCACCCACAAGATCGGCGGAGGGGGCAACGCGAAACGCCGTTGCCAGCCAGTCAGACGCGGGCAAACAGTCGCTATCCAGAAAGAACAGACGCGGGGCCGTGGTTTCGGCCACCCCTCTGTTGCGGGCATTGGCGGCCCCCTTTCGCGTCTCGATCACGATGCGCAGGTCAGGACAGGCTGCCCGTACCGGGGCAAGACTGTCGGTCGATCCATTGTCGACGACCAGCACATCCACCCTCTCGTCCAGTTGCGGCGCAAGGGCGGCAAGGCAACGCAAAAGCCGCGTCACGTCATTATAATGGGGGATGATGACGGCCGCGTCAGCCACGTGCCTGCTCCATGACTTTCATCAGCTCCGCTTCATAGGCCGCCAGTTTCGCGCGCCCTCTCGCCAGTGCCGCGTCAGCCTCGGCGGCAAGGGTGCTGCGATCGTCATAGGCAGCGATGATCTTGGCCAGAATGGCCGCGCCGGCCTCCTTGGTGCAATCCACCGTGTGGCGGTAGCCCAGGGATCCGAACAGCCCCTCGAACTTGCGGCTGTAGGCCATCGGCACCACCGGCACGCCAGAGGAAAACGCGGCGATGCAGGCGTGCATCCGCGCGCCCATGAAGAAATCGAGCGCGGCGATATAGGTTTTCGCCCCGGACGGCGAGGTAAAGGAGGGGGCGAGCACCGCGCCCGGAAATTCTGCCGCCAAAGCCGCACTGGCGCGGGCGTCATCCTCGCCCACCATCGGGCCACTGTGCACGATGACATGCGGCACCAGATGCACCTCGGCACCCTGTCCCTGGAAATACCTGATCAGATCGCGCATCAAGGCGGGGTAATCGAGGCTGATGCCGAATTCGTTCTTGCCCGTATAACCGCCGCCCATCAGCAGACCCGACACATTGATGCCCACGCGGGGCGGGCCGTCACCCCGTTGGCCGGGCGGATCATAAGGAAGCTGCAGCGCCACGTCCGACGCCTCGATCGCCGCACCCGCATAGCCCAGATCGCGCAGCGCACGGGTCGACATGGCATCGCGCGTCGCCACCAGCGCCGACAGCCGCAGCGACAGGCGCGCCAGCAGCTTCGACCAGCCCTTGGTGAACGGCCCGATGGTCTGGGGTGCGACCACCAGCGGCGTGCCCGCCAGATGCGTCAGGTATTTCAGCACGAACATCCGCTTCAGCCGACGGGCCCCGTAGATATCGGCAAAACTGTCGCCTGCGCCGATGTCGATCACCAGGTCCGATCGCCGCGCGAGCGCAAAGAACCCCAGAGGGTTGACCATGAACCGCCCGTCCATATCCACCACCCTGATATCCGGGCCGCTGATGTAGGGCGTGCGGGCATCCTTCCAGTCTGCCGCAGTGATCAGGATGGCGCGGCCGGTATCGCGCGCGATCTTGCGCAATATCTCGACCTCCGACACGGTCAGGGCACCCACGCCCAGATTGTCGGACCGTGTGGAGTGCATGATCAGCGTGATGCAAAGGGGGCGTTGCGGCATGGGGGAGGTTCCGGAAATCTGGGGGCTAGCGGCGCAGGGCGCGGCGCAGGGTGCCGAGGAAATTCTTGATATTGCGGGACAACGGGTTCGCCCTGGCTGCGGCGGCGATCTGCAGGCCCTGGTAGCGCGGCACGGGGCGACAGGCCAGCCGCAGCGCCGCCAGCCGGGCGAAAAGCGCACGGCGGCGTTCACGCTGGCCGGGCTGGATCGCGGCCAGGGTCGCCACGTCGAAGGGCGCCGTCTCGATCCGGCCTGCGGCCCGTGCGGCCTCGATCAGCTCTGCCCCAAGGGCGGTGCGCGCCACGATCAGACTGATGCCGGGGGCCTCGGTGAACAAGGGATAGCCCTGCGCATCCGCCTCCCAGGCATCGGCACAGACGATATCGGCGGCAACGCCGGTGCCGTCGGCGCAGATCTTGCAGCGGTGCTGGACGTGTTTCGACAGGATCTTGCCCCAGCTGTCATGATAGCTCATCGACCTTTCGGTTCCGTCAGGGGCCGTGGCGGTGGCCATCCCCGGCCAGCCGTTGCCGCGAAACCGGAAAGCCGCCGTTGCGTCCAGATCGGTGCCGAGGGCTGTCAGCACCGCCCGCCCGCCGGCATGGCTGGGCACACCGGCACAAAAGAACGACAGGATCACCGGAAAGGCCGCCGCAATCGCGGCATCCCGCCCGCAGATCGCCCGCAGGGCGGCGGCATCGCAGGGCTTGCCGACAAAGGCGAACCGCCGCCCCGAGGCCGCCTGCGCGTGCAGCCCTTCCAGCGGGGCCGAGGGCGCATAGCGCGACCCCGCCGCCCGCATGATGCCCGCCGCATCGGTGCTGATCACCGTGGCATTGCCGATCGCCAGATCGGGCGAGGCCGCCGTCTGCACCACGGCATCGACCACGCCTTCCGCCAGCAGATGCACCAGCAGCATCGACAGCGCCCCGCCGGAGGATCCGGCAAAGCGGAGCCCGGGGTCGGTTGCCCAACCAGTCTGCATCCCGACATAAGGACCCCACAGCACCGGATCCGCCCGGCCCCCTGCGGCGACCTGCTGCCCCAGCCCCGGGCAGATGGCGGACACCAGCGCATCCTCGGCGGCACTCAGCGGTGCGGTCTGGTGCGGGCGCAGATAGCCGGGCGGGGTAACGGCCATCTTCACCTTGTCGGGCAGCAGCCCCGCACAGGCACCGCAGCCCGCGCAAAGATCGCCGCGCGCCACGCGGACCAGGCTGGGAGCCGAATGCGGGCTGTTGACCGAATGCGGGCTGTTGACCGAATGCGGGCTGGGGGCCGAAGGCGGGCTGTTGACCGAAGGCGGGCTGTTGACCGAATGCGGGCTGGGGGCCGAAGGCGGGCTGGGGGCCGAAGGCAGCCGACCGTCTGCGGGGATGGTCGCAGACGGGTCCTTCGACGGAACCCGGGGCGTCGGGCTGGAGTGGCTCATCGGCTGGGCACTCCCGGATGCTTGCCCGCCGGAGGTAGCGCAATGCTGCGCCATGGGCAGCCCCAATTCTGCGCCCAAGCCGATTTTGCCGGACGGGCTGTGTCCTTACGGGCGGTCTGCCCGGTCGATGGATCTCTTGCCGATCTGCTGCACAGGCCTTCCGGTGTGGACCTGCCCCCTGCCGGAAAGCCACCTGCCGGAAGACCACCTGCCGGAAGATCGGTCACCCGGCCTGGCAATTCTCCCCGGCCAACCGGCCGAGATAAGGCAGCAGAACCGGCAGGATCACTTCTGTGGCCACGGCGTCCTCAGGGTGCAGCCCGTCGGCCAGTCCGCGTGCGCCGCCCGGTCGTGCCAGCCAGCGCGGATAGAGATCGACGAGGCCCACACCCGTTTCGGCGGCAAGATCCGCATAATCCGCATAGTGCCGGGCCAGCCGGGGCCGCGTCAGTGCGCGCAGACCCTGGGCCGGGTTCATCGTCATCAACACGATGCGGGCGTGCGGTCGGGTCCCTTGCAGCGCCCGGATCAGGGCATGATGCGTGGCCCGGCCCTGATCCGGCGTCAGCCCGTCGCGCAGATCGGCATCGTTGATCGCAAATTCCACGATCACCACATCGGGTGCCGTTGCAGCGACCCGGGCCACCTGATCCAGCGCCCAGACCGATGTCGCCCCCGGCCGGGCCACCCGGTGCAGCGTTACCGGCCGCGCCAGACAAGCCTCCAGCGCGCCTGCCACCGCCCCGGGCCAGCCGGCCCCGGCAGTCAGGCTGGTGCCGAAGACCGTCAGCACCAGCGGCGCGCCCGGGCGCAGATCGAGCGGCGGCAGCGCCCGGTCTGCCGGGGAACCGGGAGGGGGCTGGTGCAGCATGAGGCCCGCCCCGGCCAGCACGATCAGCGGGATGATACCCCGAGTCCAAAACTGGCTTATCCACAGCCTCAGAGCCTGTTTCGCCTGTCTTGTGGCCAATCGATCCTGGCAGGGCCACGGTTGATCGACAGCGACGGGCCGTTCGCCCCTTCGGTCTTCCGCAACGGATATTCGGGCAGGGTGGTGCAGGTCATGGCCTTCCGCAGATCACGGGCGAAATCGCCGCGGTTCCGGGATGATCCGCTGCGCCCGTGCCGGTCGCGGAAGGTGACTATCCACCCGGATTGCTTGCCTGCATGGCGGCGTGCCAGCCGATACGGGAACCGATCAGGACCGCTCGTCGGTTCGAAATACTTGGGCGAAATCGCCAGCGCGTCCCGATCCCCGGTCACGGCCTCGAACAGCCATGCGGAAAGCTGCAGCCATGCGCCCCTGGCCTTGCCATCGTCGCTTTCCTCGATCTGGAAGGCCGACAACAGGTTGAACGCGCCGAACTTGCGCCGCTTCCCTTCCAGGGCCGGGCTTTCACAGGCCACACCTGTTGCCCGCAGGCGATGCAATGCCGCCTTCAGCTCTGCATCGCCCTTGCTGCTTGTGTCCCGTCCGACCGCGCTGAGCAGGTTACAGGGGTGCAACCGGACACGGGGCGACACGGGCAGACCAGCGTTCACCGCCTCGTTGATCTGCGAGATGGCCCACAAGAGCACGTCATAATCCCGGATCGTTGCCACCCCGTATTCGTCTGGGGCCGTCACAAGCCGCCGCTGACCACTGGGGCCTTCCCATTCGATCCGGGTGCGCTTGTTCTTCGACAGGGCCACCAGCAGGGCGCTCATGGCTTCCCGCTCATCCCTGAAAGGCACGTCGCCAATCAAGGCCACGAAAAGATCGAGCTGGCGGTCGGTGCTCACGGTCGTTCAGCCCGCCAAGGCGCGGCGAACGGCTTCAGGCTCTTTCCCGATCACCCGCAGCAAGGTTGCCGCAGGGCCGCTGACCCGCCGCTGTCCCTGTTCCCATTTCCGGTAGCCTGACAGGCTCATACCCATCAGTAGGGCCATTTCGGCCTGCGTCAGCCTTGCGTGGGTGCGCACTTCGCGGGGGTTCAAGGGGGTATGCACAATCGCGGGGCCTTCCCCCTTGGCATGGGCGACAGCCTCGCCCAGCGACCGGACCAGGTCTTCACCAAAGGTGCTCATCTCATTTCCTTCAGTGTTGCCTTGAGCACGACCGCAAGGGCCGATACCGCGCGTTTCTCATCCGGGGTCATGTCGGCTTTTGCATTCCTGGCATAAGCCGACAGCGCATAGATCGGCATGGTTTCGTCCAGATAGCAGTAGATCACCCGCGCCCCACTTGCCGCTCCCATAGGCGGCAAAGCGGACCTTACGCACCCCACCGGTGCCGGGTATGTCATCCCCTGCCAGCGGGTTTTCTGCGAGATGGTCGATCAGCTCGCGCTTCTCGTCTTCGCTGAACAACTTGTCGATCTGGCGCGAAAAGATCGGGGTTTCTACTACTGACTACATAAGGTGATATAGCCCATTGGGTTACCTCCCGCAACCCCATTGGGTTACTCATCCGTCTGCGGGCAATGCTGGAATCCCGTCGATCCCTCTGACCAGCGCCGCTCATGCTGCGATGACCTCGATCTCGCCCTGCCGCGCCATGATGTTGCGCACCGTTCCCGCATGCCACAGGCCACCGCGCGCCGTCTTGATGCCGCGCTCGTTCAATTCCGTGGCGATCTGGCGAAGGGAAGCACCACGCCCTGCAATCTGCCAGACCATGGGCATGACATTGGCCGCGTGCTGATCTGCCTTTAGGGCGTTGCGCGCTGCCCCTTTCCGGGCCGCCTGACGCTGCTCCCCTGCCCTTCCCGGCATGGACCACCCCAAGGCCACGCCACGGGCCTTGGCCGCTGCCAGCGCCGCACGGGTGCGATCCGATATGGCGCGCCCCTCGTGCTCTGCAACCGCCGCCATGACATGCAACAGGAAGCGGTTGGCTTCCGGCATATCCGCCGCTGCAATCTCGACACCGGCCTCCAGCAGGTTGGCGATGAAGGCGACGTTGCGGGCGAGACGATCCAGCTTGGCAATCAACAGCACCGCACCGATCCGCCTTGCCTCTGCCAGGGCGCGGGCGAGCTGCGGGCGGTCATTCTTCTTGCCGCTTTCGACCTCGACATATTCCGCCGTGATCTCGCCCTTGCCCGCCACGTGATCCGCCACCGCCTTGCGCTGCGCTTCCAGGCCAAGGCCGCTCTTGCCTTGGCGGTCTGTGCTGACCCGCAGATAGGCGACGTAGTGCATGGCCGTTCCTCAATGTCAGGTTTTGTCAGGTTTTGTCAGGTGTACAATCACCCTACGTCGGTAGCGTCTTTATACACAAAGATGCAGGCATGCATCCCTGCAAGCACCCATTGCCATACGCTGTCATCTGTTGATACGCCGACAGCGCCGAACAGCCTGAGGGAAGTAAGCGATGGGGTGGACGCCCTGCCGCCGTTGGATAGTTGGAGATAGCGTCCGCCTGTGTTGCCGGACATTGTCGGGGGCTGAGGTGGCGGAGCGGTGCTTGTTGAACCAGATTACACCGACGATCGTAGAAAGTGGCTTCATCCAGCCTCGTATCAAGCCCAGCGCGTCCCTGAGCGCGTAGTGGCCACGCAACCGCAAGGAGTTGTCCCAGGGTGCAACCGCCCGCAGGTAGCCCAGATGAAGAGCAAGATCAGTGATGGAAGGTAATCCAGTCGAACAGCGCGGGCGTTCGGGGCGGTCCCTGAATTATTGTAAACATGCCGCATTTCCTGCCATGGCTGGAGGCTGTCGATCATGTATCACAAATCACCGTTCCTGCTTCCGGCCTGCCCCCGGCCCGGAACGCCCCGTAAATCGCTCTGGTTCAGGCAAAATCAGAGCTGACTGGTGCAGATCACCGCGCGCAACATGCTTGCATTTTTCGCTAGCTAAGCCTACCTTGCCGCGATGAACGGCAAGCACCGCGAGACCCTTGCCGCCGTCTTCACCGATCCGGTGGCAGACACCATCGACTGGGCGGCGGTCGAAGCCCTGCTGCTGGCCGCAGGGGCGCCTACTCACTTGCGACTTTCAGGTCGCGACCTTGCGCGGCGGACGAAACCCAATCCAGCGAGCGCCAGCGCTAGAAGTCCCGCAGACGCGGGCAAAGGCACTGGCGAGGGCACAAAGCCCACGAACTCCCATGTGCCGAATCCCTGCGAAGTGATACGGTATCTTTCATTTGCAAGGGGACTAATCGCCTCTATGTAAGACTTCCCGACATAGGCATAACCCCCTCTTCACTATAGCTCATAAATGCACTCAAAATACGGCCGCCGGCGTTGGTCTGTAAGTAAAAAGAAGTACCCAAGCTCGAACCAGGGTAGGGGAAGCTTAAGATCTCAGGAGGAGGACCACCAACACCGTCATACCACTTCCCCGAGATGTCAACGTTGGCCAAGCTGTCAAGTTCAAGCACAACGCTTCTCGAAAAAGGCCCGCCGATAATTGATTTGGTTCCTGTGAACTGCAGCGTGTAGGTCGCCGCCTCCGCAATCCCTGCCAATCCCATCACCGCCGCCAGCGCCGCGCCAAGCATCCATCCACGCATACCAGACTCCTCGTTAACCGACATTCCCAAGTAGCCTGCGGCACGATGGAAAGGTCGCTCGATCTCGCGCTGCGGTCAAGGCCCATTGCACCTACAGCGAGGTGTTGCGGTCAGGCGCTGCGCCGAATGCGCTGGACGGCCCCGAACTTCATGACCGGCGGGGTGCGCCCGGATGCGACCAGCTTTTGCCAAAAGGCGCGGCTGACCCCCGTGTCCTCGACGGTCTCTGTAACCGTCATCAGCTTGTCGTCCTGTCCCATAGGGGCCTCCTGTTTCAATGCAGGGGTATAGGGAGCAAGGTTTCAAAAAACCGCCAATGCACGCAGGTTCGCAGGCCAGAAACGCCGGATGGCATTGGGTGGCTGGCCGACATTCCGCAGGACAACTTTGGGCGGGGTCTGGGCCATCGGTAAAGGTGTTGGGAACATAGCGGGAACTGCCGTCAAAGAATACCTCTGCAAGAGATAGTCAAACAGTTAGCCGGTTTTGATCGCTGGGAATTATGTTTTGGTGCCAATACTTTACGCGTCCATTTGCCAAGCTCTGGACAGGTGATACCCCGAGTGACCGCAGCGCCAGAGCGCCGAACCGGCGCCGGCTGAAACGGTCCCGGGGGCGGATCACCCCCCGCATGGCTCAGGTCAGGCCCTGTTCGGCCAGATGGCTTTCCATGGCATCGGCGGTCAGAAAACGGCCGTAGGGCCCGACCTCGATACCCTCGCACAGGATACGGGCCGGGTTGCCCGCCACCAGCGAGCGCGGCGGCACCGATTTCGTCACCACCGAACCTGCGCCCACCACCGAACCCGCGCCGACCTCGACCCCCGGCAGGATCAGGCTGCGCCCGCCGATAAAGCAGTCAGCCCCGATCCGGGTGTGCAGATAAAGGCCGCGGGTCATGTCGTGGGTCAGGATGCGGGCCTCGAAGGCGACATAGCTGCGCGGGCCGACATGCACGCCGAGCGGAAAGGTGCGGTCAAGCTTGGCCGACAGCGACATCTGCGCCGTGGGGTCGATATCCATGCCCCAGACACGGGTCAGCCAGAGCCGTCGCAGGCTGGCCAGCAGATTGCGCACGCCCTTCAAGCGGTTGAACCCGCGGCGGCGGGCCTTGCGGTAGACCGGGGTCGCTGGTGTGGGGGCGGCGGACCCCGGGGGGCTGGTCATAGCGCGATCTCCGTAATGTCATGCCGCACGGCAGAATATCGGTTGGCGAAGCCTAGCCTTTGGGTCAGAATGGCACAAGCCTTGCAGCACGGCTGCCATGAGGCCGTCCGTTTCCGCGAGATTGTCTCTCAATACCCGGTCGTGCCCCATGCTTTCCGTTCCGCACCTTTATTGCGCCCCCATCGTAGCGGTCCGCCGCGCGGTTCTGGACATGATCCTGTTCGGGCTTGTGATTGTTGCCCTGGCAGCAGGAGCGTTACGGGCCGAGGAACCGCAGCGGGTGGCCTCGCTCGATGCGCTTTACGCGGCACTGGCCGGTGCGAAAGGCGGCGAGACGCTCCTGCTGGAGCCTGGTCCGTATGGAAAGCTGTTTCTTGGGCCGCCTTCCGGTTTCAACGTCACCTTTGCTGCGCCCGTCACGCTGATGTCGGCCGACCGCGCCCGTCCGGCGGTGTTCTCCGAAATCGACCTGCGCGGGGTGGCCAACCTGACCTTCGACGGCGTGGTGTTCGACTATGTGTTCAAACCGGGCCACAAAATTCACTCCAAACCCTTCAAGGTGGCAGGTTCCACCGGCATCACCATCCGCAATTCGACCTTCGACGGCGATGTGGCGCGGGGTGTTTCGGCTGACGACGACGGGTTCGGCTATGCTTTCGCGCTTTCAGTCGGACGATCGACCGGGTTCCGGCTGGAAAACAACCGCGTTTTCGGCTTCTACCGAGGCGTCGTGATGGGAAGAAATACCGATACCCTGATCCGCAACAACGACATCACGGCGCTGCGGATGGACGGGATGAATTTCGTGGCCATGACGGATGTGCGGATCGAGGATAATTTCATCCATGATTTCAAGCGGTCCCCCAGCAAGCGCGACCATGCCGACATGATCCAGTTCTGGACCAACGGCAGCACGATCCCGAGCACCGGCATCACCATCCGGCGCAACGTGCTGATGTCGGGGGCGGGCAACAGCACACAGTCGATCTTCATGCGCAACGATCTGGTGGACCGCGGGCTGGCCGGGCGCGAGATGTTCTACCGTGATGTGCTGATCGAGGAGAATGTGATCATCAATGGGCACGTGCACGGCATTACGCTGGGCGAAGCCGATGGCGTGGTGATCCGGCGCAACACGCTGCTGCGCAACCCCCTTGCGGCCGAAGGCGAGCAGCGGACAAAGAAGGTGCGGATCCCCAAGATCAACCTCAAGGAAGATTCACTGCGTGTCACGATCGAGGGCAATCTGGCCGCAGGCTATCCCGAAGCGCGCGACGGCTGGATCGTGCGCGATAATCTGGAGGTGCAGGATATTACGCCCACACGGCCCGGCTACTACCACACGCTGTTTGCGGCGGCGCTGACGGGTGATCCGCAGGTGCTGGACAGTTTTGCCTACCTGCCCGGCAGCCTGGCCGACCAGCCCCAACTCGGATCGGCAGTGCTGCGGCCGGGTGCCGACCGGTCCCGCTATGCCCAGCGGCGGCGGCGGCGCGCCGGTGTGGCGGCCCGCGCATGACCATCAGCAGGCCGGTCCAGCGATCAGAGGTCGGGGCAGGCGTCACCGCCATGGCGGCGGCAGCGGGCCGGACGCTTGGCAAGCTGCCGGTTCCGGTGGTGCTTTATCTCATCGTAGTGATGCTGCCCGTCGGCTTCAACCTCGGTCCGCTTTACATGACGCTGCAGCGGCTGCTGCTGCTGCTGCTGATAGTGCCGCTGATGGTGAAGCTTTTAGCGGGCCGGTTCGGCCGTATCATGTGGACCGATACCCTGTTCTTCCTGCATATCGGCTGGGCCACCGTGGCGATCGCGGCGAACAATCCCGACATGGTGGTGCAGAACACCGGCTCGGCGGCGGTCGAGTTTCTCGGCGGCTATCTGGTGGGCCGGGCCTGTATCCGCAGCCGCGAGGATTTTCTTGCGCTGTGCCGCTGGCTGGGCCTCGCCGTCTGCTGCACGCTGCCCTTTGCGCTTTACGAGGCGCGCACCGGCAATCCGATCATCATCACCTTCATCAACAGCCTGCCCGGCATCCGCAGCGTCGGCAATGTGAACATCGAGCCCCGGTTGGGCCTGCAGCGCGCGCAGGTGTTCCTGGCGCACCCGATCCATTACGGGCTGTTCTGCTCGACGGCGTTTGCGCTGACCCTGCTGGGGCTGAAGGGTGTGCTGACCAACATGTGGCGTTTCCTCATGGCGGGGGCGATCGCGCTTTGCGTGTTCCTGTCGCTGTCAAGCGGGGCCATGCTGCCGTTGATCCTGCAAAGCTTCCTGATGGTCTGGGTGATCGTGTTCCAGCGCACCGGCCGGCCCTGGCTCTTGCTGCTGGTGCTGATCGCGGCGGCTTATGTGACGATCGACCTCTTGTCGAACCGCACCCCGATGCGGGTCTTCATGACCTATGCCACCTTCTCGGCGCACAATGCCTATTGGCGCGGCCAGATTTTCACTTGGGGCATGGTGAACGTCTGGGCCAACCCCATCTTCGGTCTCGGCCTGAACGATTGGGTGCGCCCGTTCTACATGTATTCCGGCAGCATGGACAATTTCTGGCTGGTGATGGCGGTCCGCTATGGCATTCCGGGATTCTCGCTGATCGCGGCCGGCTATTTCATCGCGCTCTGGCGGATCGGACGGCGGGACTTTTCCTCCGACCCCGACTTGATCCGCATTCGCCGGGCCTGGATGTTCACCTTCATCGGGCTGTCGCTGGCGCTGTGCACGGTGCATGTCTGGACCACCGTCTACAGCTATGTCTTCTTCCTTTTCGGGGCGGGCATGTGGCTTGTGTCGGAGGCGCCGGCTCCGGCCCGAACTCCTGCCACTGCCGCAGGGCGGTCGGGGGACGTGCGCATGCGGGCCACCGATCCCGAGCCTTCATCCCTGCCGGTCGCGGCCACCGGCAGCACATCGCTGCGCGGAGGGCCACGCTACACGCGGTTTCCCGTCCGTCCGGTCGACCCGCGCCCCTGATCCCGGATCAAAGCACCATGCCCCTTCCCACCCTTGGCGTCGTCATCGTCGCGTTCAATTCCTCGGATGTCATTCTTGATTGTCTGGAAAGCCTGCTGGCCTCGCGCGGAGTGCGGCTGCGGATCGTGGTGGTCGACAATGCCTCCACCGACGGCACCCCTGCCTGCCTGACCGACTGGGCGTCAGGCCGGACACCCTACATCGCGCCACCCGACATTCCCTTCGCGCTGCACCCGAAACCGAAGCCGCTGTCCCTTGCCGAAGCCGAGACTGCCGATGCGGATCTGATGCTGCTGCGTGCCCCGGTGAACGGCGGTTTCGCGGCCGGGGTCAATCTTGGTCTTGCCCATCTGGCGCAGCAGGCCGATCTTGAGCGGTTCTGGGTGCTGAACCCCGATTGCGTGGTGACGCCGGGTGCCGCCCTGGCCTTCGCCACGCACCCCGCGCCAGACGGGGGCTTTGCCCTGATGGGCGGGCGTGTCACCTATCTCGACCCGCCGGACCGCATCCAGATCGACGGCGGCACGCTGAACCGGCGCACCGGCGTCACCGGCAATCTTGGTCTCGGGCTGCCGATCGCCACCACGCCGCCTCCGGCCCCCGAGGCGATGGATTTCATCACCGGGGCCAGCATGGTGGTGTCGCGGGCGTTCTACGAGGCGGTGGGCCCGATGGCCGAGAACTATTTCCTGTATTATGAAGAGGTGGACTGGGCGATGCAGCGGGGGGCTCTGCCGCTGCTGATCTGTCCCGAGGCGCGTGTCTATCACCGCGCAGGCACCGCGATCGGATCGCCGACGCTGGAACGGATCGCCTCGCCCTTCTCGCAGTATTTCAAGCATCGCGGGCGGATGCGCTTCATGCGACGTTTCCACCCCCAAGCCCTGCCCTGGGCCTGGGCCTACGGCTTGGCCAAGGCAGCGCAATATGCATTGAAGGGCCATGGGACGGCCGCAAAAGCCTTGCTGGCCGGTTGCCGCGATGCGCCCCCCCCGGTCGGGGTGCGCGACCAGCTGTCGCCCGAGGCCGCGCGACTGGCCTTTGCGCCGGCCCCCGGCAAGGGTTGAGAGCCCTCAGATCTTGTAAGGCCGCCGCAGCCGGGCATGCAGCCCCGGCGTATGGCTGAGCAGGAAATGGGCCCAGAGCTTCGGCCGGGCGGGGGTGATGGCCAATGCCGCGCGCAGATAGCGCCGGGCAAAGCGCGGCCGGTCAATCCGTAGCAGATAAAGCGCCGTGGTGGCGTAATGCGCGGCCAGCGGTGCGCCCGCCAGCCCTGCCCGCTTCAGCTTGCCGGTGATCCGGGCATAGCTGCGTGCCCCCTGCCGCGCCGAACGCGAGACGCGCTGCCCGCTGACGCCGGGGTCCAGCGAGGTCGGCGTCAGGATCAGCGGTTCGGGCACGAAACCGAACTTGCCCTGCCGCGTCAGCCGCAGCGACAGATCCCAATCCACATTCTTGCGCAACAACTCATCCGAGGGTCCGGCTGCCAGCAGCGCCGATTTCAGCACCAGCAAAGTGGGGAAGTTGATGATGTTGCCCACCATGGTGCGCGCCGCCAGATCGCCCGACAACACCCGTTCGGCGGGGTGCGGGATCACGAAGGCCGAGGCCCGGGCATAATCGCCCTCGGCCACCTCGTTGTAGATCAGCCGTGCGCCATAGACGCCGATGTGATCGGCTGGCAGCGTGGCCAGCAGACGGGCCGACTGTTCGATCCGGTCATGGGTGCAGATGTCGTCGCTGTCGTGAAAGGCGATGTAGTCACCGGTCGCCGCCGCCACGCCGGTATTGCGCGCCGCCGCCACCCCGCCGTTGCGGGCGCGGCGCACCAGCCGCACGCGCGGGTCGTTCAGCGCGGCGATGGCCCCTTCGATATCGTCGGACGAACAGTCGTCGGCGACGATGATTTCCAGATTGCGGTAACTTTGGGCACACAGACTGCCTACGATGCGCGGTATCAGATGAGCCCGGTTGAACACGGGCATCACAACGCTTATCAGGGTGCCGTATTCCAAAAGGCCTCTCCGCGCTGCCATCTTTGTAAAGTCTTTGCACGGAGGCGCTTCTTGGGGCAAGAGAGGCTGACCGATCATGGTCAACTCGTCTGACGTTTATTCGCGATTGCAGCATCCGGGAGATTTTGCGCGATGTTCCAGACCTATCGCCTGATCTGGGCCCTGCTGACCCGGGCGGAGCGCCGCAGCTTCCTGCTGCTCATCCTGTTCACCATCGCGATGTCGGTGTTCGAGATCGTCGGCGTGGCAGGCATCCTGCCGCTGATGTCGGTGCTGGCCGATCCGGAGCTGATCCGCACCAACAAGGTGCTGGCCTGGTTTGCCGCGACACTGGGCCTGACCCGCGACAGCCATGTCATGGTGGCGCTGGGGGCGGCGGTTCTGGCGCTGATCGTGGTCGGCATGGCGGTCCGCGCGCTGGTCACCTATCTGCAGATCCGCTTCAGCCTGCGGCGTGCCTACTCGATCGGCAGCCGGGTGCTGCAAGGCTATCTGCGGCAGGATTACGTCTGGTATCTGTCGCGCAACAGTTCCGACCTCAGCCAGTCGCTGCTGTCGGAAATCGACACGGTGATCCGCGAAAGCGTGCTGCCCTCGGTGCTGCTGATCTCGAACGGCCTGATGATCCTGTTGATCGGGGCGCTTCTGTTTCTGGTCGAACCGCTGGTGGCGATCGGGGCGATCACCCTGCTGACCTCGGTCTATCTGCTGATCTTTCTCACATTGCGCCCGAAGCTGGGCCGGATCGGCAAGCAGCGGCTCGCGGCCAACCAGGCCCGGTTCCACATGGTGCAGGAGATCGCGGGCGGCATCAAGGAGGTCAAGGTGATGGGCTTGGAGACCGAAAGCCTGCGGCGGTTTCGCGGACCCGCGCAGCGCATGGCGCATTTCCAGACCCTTGGCCTGGCGTTGGGACGCCTGCCGCGTTTCGCGCTCGAGGCTGTGGTCTATGGCGGCTTCATCACCATGGTGCTGGTGATGATTCTGCTGCGCGGCGATGCGATGGCCGATCTGGTGCCGCTGTTCGCGCTGCTGGGCATGGCCGCGACCAAGCTGTTTCCCGCCCTGCAGCAGTTTTACCAGGAACTCAGCACGATCCGCTTCTCGGCTGCGGCGCTGGAGAAACTGCACGCCAGCGTGCAGGAGTTCGGCCGTACGCCGCCGCCCCCGCCAGAGGTGCCGGCCCTGCCGCTGAACGACCGGCTCGAACTCCACAACCTGCGCTTTCGTTATCCGGGGGGGGAGCGCGACACGCTGAACGGGTTCTCCGCCGTGATTCCTGCCCGGTCCACCGTCGGCATCGTCGGCGGCACGGGTGCCGGCAAGACCACGGTCATCGACATCATCCTCGGGCTGCTGCGCCCCGACGCGGGCGATATCCGGGTGGACGGTGCGGCCATAACCCGGGACAACGTGCGCGCCTGGCAGAAAAGCCTCGGCTATGTGCCGCAACACATCTTTCTGGCCGACACGACCGTCGCCGCCAACATCGCCTTCGGCATCGCGCCGGAAGCGATCGACATGGCCCGGATCGAAGCGGCCGCCCGCGTGGCCAATCTGCATGATTTCGTGACCGGCGACCTGCCGCTTGGCTACCGGACCGAGGTCGGCGAGCGCGGTGTGCGCCTGTCCGGTGGCCAGCGCCAGCGCATCGGCATCGCCCGCGCGCTTTACCGCGACCCCGACGTGCTGATCCTCGACGAAGCCACCAGTGCGCTGGACAACCTGACCGAATATGCGGTGATGGAGGCGGTGCACAACCTGGCCGGGCGGAAGACCGTGATCATGATCGCGCACCGGCTGACCACGGTGAAGGACTGCGACACGATCCTGATGCTCGAGCGCGGACGCCTGGTGGCGCAGGGCACCTATGCAGAACTCGTGGCCGGAAACGAGACATTCCGCCGGATGGCGGGGGAGTGAGCCGGAGTTGGCGAGCAAGTGAGCGAAAGAGGGAAGGACGTGATCATTTTTGTCTCTGGAGCATGTTCATGCTGATTGTTCCCACTCTTAGCAACTTCGGGCTGGATTCTTGCAAATTTCACCTTCAGAAGCGGCAGACTGCGGGATTGATGACTCGAAGCTTCATTTATGCCGGAAGCTTGCACGAAAGACGCCGTCGGAAATCAGCCGGCGGCTATTGGCTCCCGTGCAGGCCCTCCTTGATCGATGGCGAGCTATGGCAAGACTGCGAACAAAGGATGTTTCCGTGAGCAAAAAGTGGCGCGATAAGCCCAACAAGGCAATTAGAGGAGTAATCAAGCTCCTGTCCGTCCTCGGATATAACTATGCAAGGCTTCCTTTCAGTGCGCCTCGAGAGTGCAACATTTGCGGCTACACCGGGCCTTTCCGGCACTCCGGTCTCTACTTCATTCGGCCGGATGCCCTGTGCAAATCATGCTGGTCAACGGACAGGGAAAGACTTTTCGCCCTCTACCTCAAACACTCGAACTGGAGTTCCGACAACAGGGAGATTCTGCACTTTGCGCCAGAGCAAAGCATCGTCAAGCTGCTCAAGCCGTCAACACGCCGATACATAACTGCAGATCTTTTTTCCAAGACCGCAGACGTAAACTGGGACATCGAAAAGATTCCTGCTGAAGCGCAGAGTTTCGACACCATCGTGTGTTCCCATGTTCTTGAGCATGTCGATACCGAAAAGGCGTTGAGAGAAATATTCAGGGTATTGAAGACGGGTGGCAGGGCGTTTCTGATGGTTCCGATCGAAGAGGCACTTGAGAATACATACGTCAACAGCGCGGCAACGACCGAAGACCAGCGGTATCTCCATTTCCATCAGCCTGATCACGCGCGGATACTGGGACGCGATTTTAAGGATCAGATTCGCGCCGCAGGTTTCTTGCTCGAGGAGTTTTCCGCAGATGGAAATGATATTGTACGCTACGGCCTGCTGATCGGCGAGAAAGTATTTGTCGCAACTCGCGGATAGATGAATCCCTGTCTAGGTGGTGTCCGCAGCGGGCGAACGCGTTTGGTTGATAATGGGCAACGACAATCTTCCCGAAGTGGCATACGCATAGCCATCGGACAAGACAATCACTTGCTGTAACCTGCGATGTAGCGCACCTGGTCGAAGAACGTCGAGATCCGCCGGAAGATGCGGAGTGTCAGCTTGCTGATACGCCCCTTTCCACGCAACTTGTCGTGTTCGGCCCGGACACTTTCCATATTGTTGGGCATTACTCCCGTGCAAACGTCCGCCCAAGCATTGTCCTTTTCATAGCCAGTCGCCAGCAGATAAGACGACAGGGCCGGGAAGGCATGAAGCTGCGACGCGATGCGCGGCAGATCCCCACGCCACTTGCCAATACTGCTGGCCGATATCTTGCGGACCCCCTTGAGCGCGAGCTGCGCCGCCTGGGAGCTTTGGCTGACCTTGTCGAAATCCGAAAAGTTGTGGCGTTTCAAAAGGAAAGGGAATTTTGCGACCAGAGCATCCTGTACCCTGTCAGGATCGACAACCAGATCTTCATAGCGGCATTCGAACAGCTGATGGTCGGAAAAACCGGAAAACAGATCCTGATTGCGCTGCCAGACGTCAAAGTCGCACCAGTAACGACCAGAATACCTGCCATGCTGTGAAACGATGACATCACGCGGGTCGCGCTGCATGTAGACGACATGCAACAAGGGATCCCAGCGCATCAAACGCCGGACATGCACGAAATCCATCGGTTGCTTGGAGGCGAAGGGCCGCTCGGGGGCAGCAGGTCGCTTGAAGACGCTGATCTCGTGATCGCCGAACCTGTCGATCTCGAAACAGGACACAAGCAGTTCGAACGTCAGCGTCGTTCCAGACCGGGGGGATGACCCGACGACATGAATACGTGGCTGCCGGGGCATCATGACCTCAAAAGATTATAATCGAAATCACGCTCATTCCCGGTAAGGATGCCCGGTTTGCGACGGAAGAAACAGCAAAAAATTCTGTCTTGTCTCGAAGTCCCTCCGCGTGCCGCTTGGTCCGGGATGTGGCTCTTTTCGAAGACGGGCTGGCCAGGGATTTTGGCGACGGCACCCTGACCGGGGGCAGCAGGGTCGGGCAGCGCAAGACCTTTGGCTATCCGACCGCCGCAACATTGGGGGCTTGCACCGGGCGATCCGTTCCAGAACACGAAATCCTTCGATGGCGGGACCGAGGCCCTGAGCCAGCGGGCGAACAGGGCGCCGCAGAACTGAACCAGAAACGAAAAGGCCCAGTGCAGGCGGCACCGGGCCGTCATTATCGCAGAAAAGGCGTGTCAGGCTTGCACGACAGCCTTGCGACGGCGGGCAACGAAGCCCAGCAGCCCCAGTGCGCCCAGACCCAGCGGCAGGGTGGCAGGCAGCGGCACGGCGACCAGTTCGAAGGATGCACTGACGAGGGCGCCATTCGCCTTGCCGGGGGTGAAGGCTCCGACACCGGCGTTGAAGACGAGATCGGACAAGCTGATCACCAGGGCCTGGGCATTGCCCAGAGCGATGCTGACCGGGCCGTCGAAGTCGAGAAAGCCGAAGACGTTGACACCGTCATTTACTGCATAGCTCGTGCCGGTCAGAATGACAGAGCCCTGGCCGAAGCTGAAAAGCAGGCCGAAGGCCTTGGGCAGAAAGTCGTCGGCTTCCGCAGTGGGTTCGTTGGTGCGCACGACGAAAAGATCGAGCGTGGCAGTGTCACCCACGTTGCCGAGGTCAAAGTCCAGCGGGGCGGACACGAAGGTCTGCCCACCACTGTTCGGGATGCGAACGGCCTTCAGTTGCAGACCATTACTGGACAGGTTGAACGGGGTATCAAGAGTCAGGTCCCCGTTGAATGTCGCGGCGTTGGCGGCACCGGCCATGACCAGGCTCGCAACAAGGGAAAAAATGAGTTTCTTCATTGCGAAAGCTCCATACCGATACTTTTCCCGACTATCGCCAATTCGCTTCGGTCAGACAAGGGAATTCGGCCCTCGTTCTGCCATTTTTCGGCAAAACCACCGCGTTTTGCCAAAGCTGCTGAAAAACTGCCCGTTTCTGTATCCGCATTCTGCGACGGACCCTCGGATACTGGCCAGAATCCCTTGTTTTCTGGCCTTTTTGCAAAGATCTTGTATCCGTTTCTCAACAATCCCAAGACGGCAACGCCCGGTTGCTGTATCTGCAAACAGCAGGCGAAGCATAATGGCGGGCCAGTCTGCTGCAGCAGGGCAGCTACCCTGAATACGCCCCTGAAGCGCCATCAAACCGCCGTTTCGTTTGCCCCACATAGCAGCCAAAGGCCTTGACGGGTCGCGGCACCGGAGGCGACGACAGAACTGATGACAAAAGCCCTGGACAGCGCAGTCTCCTCTGTGACCGACTGCTACCGCGCGGCCCGGCGCCGCCTCGCACCGGGTCTGTGGGCGGTTGGCGGCTTCAGTGCGGTGATCAGCCTGCTGATGCTGACCGGCTCGATCTACATGCTGCAGGTCTACGACCGGGTGCTGGCCTCGGGGTCGGTGCCGACGCTGCTGGGGCTTTTTGCCATCGTTGTGGTGCTTTACCTCTTCCTCGGGCTGTACGATTTCCTGCGCATGCGGATGCTGTCGCGTCTGGCGCTGCGGCTGGACGGCGATCTGGGCGCGCGGGCCTTTGGCAGCTGGCTGGACAGCGGGGTTCCGGGCGCTGCCGCCGATGCCGCAGCACCGCTGCGCGATCTGGACACGCTGCGCGCCACAGTCGCGGGTACGGCGGTGCCTGCGCTGTTCGATCTGCCTTGGGTGCCGCTGTATCTGGGGGTGCTGTTCCTGCTGCACCCCTGGCTGGGCTGGCTGACAGTGGGCGGGGCGGGCGTGGTGGCGGTGTTGGCCTGGGCCGGGCACCGCATCACAAAAGACCCACTGGGGCGCAGCATGGCCGAGGAAGCCGCCGTGCGAGACTTTTCCGACAGTGGCCGGCACAACGCCGAAACCATCCGTGCCATGGGCATGGCGGGGCATGTCACCGCGCGCTGGCGGCAGTTGCAGGGCCTGATGCTGTCCAGCACCCAGGCGGCGGGCGATCCGGGCGAAATGCTGGCCGCCGCCTCGCGCGCCTTCCGCATGCTGATGCAGTCGGCGATGCTGACGCTGGGGGCCTGGCTGGTGATAAGGGGCGAGATCTCGGGCGGGATGATCATCGCCTCGTCGATCCTGTCGGGGCGCGCACTGGCACCGGTGGATCAGGTGGTCGGGCAATGGCGCAGCCTGGGGCGGGGGCTTGCCGCGCATCGCAGGCTGGGCCGGGTCTTTGCTGCAACTGCGGAGCGGCCCGTCCCCGTGGCGCTGCCCGCCCCCAGCGGGCACCTCACCGTCAGCAATCTGTTGAAGTGCACAGCCGCACCCGGTGCCGGAGCGGGCCGGCGTCAGGATGCTCCGATCCTCGACCAGGTCAGCTTCACGCTCGAGCCGGGCGACGGTCTGGGCGTGATCGGCAGCTCGGCCAGCGGGAAATCGACGCTGGCGCGGCTGCTGGTGGGCGCATGGCACCCCGATGGCGGCGAGATCCGGCTGGACGGCGCCACGCCCGACCAGTGGGACCCGGAGATATTGGGCCGTCACGTAGGCTATCTGCCGCAGCAGATCGACCTGCTGCCGGGCACGATCCGCGACAATATCGCCCGCTTCGATCCTTCGGTCAGCGACGAGGCGGTGATCGCCGCCGCCCACATGGCCGGGGTGCACGAGATGATCCTGCGCCTGCCCGAGGGCTATGGTACCCGCACCGGCCTTGCCAATGACGCCGTGCCGCTGTCGGGCGGGCAGGTACAGCGCATCGGGTTGGCGCGCGCCCTGTGTGGCGCACCAAAGCTGGTCGTGCTGGACGAGCCGAATTCCAACCTCGACCAGGCCGGCGATGCCGCACTGACGGAGGCCATCACCGCGCTGCGGGCAGCGGGGGCGGCGGTCATCGTGATGGCGCATCGGCCCAGCGCCCTGCTGGCGCTGAACAAGCTCTTGGTGCTGGACGCCGGCCGCGTGACGCATTTCGGCCCGAAGGCCGAGGTGCTGGAGGCGGTGCGGAAGGCCAGCCGGCCTGTCGGGGTACCGACGCCGGGCCAGCCGTCCGAACGGGGCCAGCCGTCCGAACCGGCCACCGCGCCCATGGCCCCGGCCGCCAATTCCACGCAAGCGCCGCAACCCTTCGGCACGGGCCGCAGGCCCGGCGCATCGCCCGAGCGGCTGCGCAGCCTGCGGGGTGCCCGCGACGGCGCGGCGCGCGCCCTGTTCCGCAAGGATGCCCCATGACAGCCCTTCCCTTTGCCCCCGCCCTGCCCCGCCGTGCCCCGGCCAGCCCGCGCCCGCGGACGCCCGCACCGGCAGGCCCAGAGACTGGACAAAAAACTGGCCCCGAGACTGGCCTCGAGACTGGCCCCGAAACTTCGCTCGGGCCGTCGCTGCGGATCGGACTTTGGGCGCTGGTGGCGCTGTTCGGTATTCTGGGGCTGTGGTCGGTCTTCACCCTGATCGGCGGGGCGGTGATCGCGCAGGGTCAGCTCATGGTGCAGGGCAAGCCGCAGCAGGTGCAAAGCCTTGATGGCGGACGGGTTGCGGCGATCCACGTGGCCAACGGCGATGCCGTGCGCCGGGGCCAGGTGCTGGTGCAGTTCGACCCCAGGCTGGTTGCCACTTCGCTAAACATCGCCCGCGCGAAGCTGGCCGATGCGCTGGCCTTGCAGGCGCGGCTGACCGCCGAGCAGCAGGGCAGCACCGCCCCGGATTTCACCCCCCCCGCCCTGCCCTTCGCCGCCCCCGATCTGACCGCCCAGGCGATCGGCCAGCGCCAGATCTTCGATGCCCGCGTCGCCGTCCTGGCCGGGCAGAAGAACCGGCTGGCCGAAGCCCGCACCCAGGTCACCGTACAACTGTCCAGCCTTGAGGCTCAGATCGCCGCCAAACAGGATGAAATCGGCCTGACCGAAGCAGAGATCGCCACCCAGCAGCGCCTGCTGGATCAGGGTCTGGCCCGGCAAAGCCAGCTGACCGACCTGCGCCGCAGCCATGCCGCCCTTCTGGGCGCGCTGGCAGCCCTTGGCGGTGAAAAGGCAAGGCTGCGCAATGCCTTACGTGACAGCGAGCTGGAAAGCCTGCAAGCCGAGCGCGGCTTTCAGGAGCAGGTGGTGACCGAACTGCGCGAGACCAGCGCCAAAATCGAAGAACTGACGCTGGAGATCGTGACCCGCAGCGAAGAGCTGGCCCGGCTGGACATCCGCGCCCCGTCGGACGGGATCGTGCACGAAATGCAGGTGACCTCGGCGGGCGGCATCGTGGCCCCGG
>Ga0335397_10001801_pt1 | contig 29242 bp, 44 predicted proteins | sample MAT04_FD_205740 | JGI IMG/M metagenome (GOLD analysis project Ga0335397, IMG submission 205740) | Freshwater microbial communities from Lake Fryxell liftoff mats and glacier meltwater in Antarctica - MAT-04 (spades assembly) (version 2) ... | reverse complement strand
TTTACATCAACAACTCAATCTTGCGATCCTGCGTTTACGGCGCAAACCTGACCTGATAATATCTTTTTTTGATCATGCAGGCTTGGACCTATGAAAAAGTTTACTTATTTATGAGACGCTCAGTAGGCATCCTGAGCTTGCAGAGAAGATTGAATGGACTTCCGAAGTTAAAGGCGATGGTGCAGGCTATGACATCTTGTCATTTGAAGAAACTGGTGAACCTCGCTATATCGAAGTTAAAACTACAACCCGAGAGATTAACAGCCCATTTCTGATTACAAAGAATGAGGTGGATTTTTCTAAATCTCATATTCAAAATTATTGCCTTTATAGAGTTTTTAATTTCAAGGATTCACCACGATTTTTTATCTTAGAAGGAAATATTGAAGAACATTACGAATTGACACCAAAATTGTTTGAGGCAAGAATATAATTAGTTATCATGAAGCAACTTATAATAATAGCAGGTCTTTCGCTTAAATTTTTAGTGAAATCATGAATTCAAAATACCCCATATATGGGAGTAATGTTCTTGACACCCCCATATTTAAGGGTGCGTTTTTTCAACTCGTCGAGCCACTAAGCGAGAATGTGAAATCTTGTAGCGATTTTTGGCACGGTTTGACGAAATCGGTGACAAAAATGGCATTTGGGGCAGAAATTCGCTAATTTAAGCGAAAGGTCGCGACGAATCTCTGATTTGCTCATTTTTTTAAGCGAAAGATCTGTAATAGTGGTGATAAAAAGTAAAATCAAAACCTCCGTCAGAAGAATTTCAAGACACAGGAATTGCGCGAAAAATCTGTAAACCATATTTAACTAAAGCGCAGGCGATCATGGATCGCCTGCGCTTTTTTCAATTTGCTAAAACTGCGTTGTAGCCTTTCTTCTTTACTGCTGTAATAATTTGTTCTTCGGTCAGTTTGGATTCGTCGTATTCGATGACCATTTCCAATCTATGATAACTGGCGTTGATCTCTTTGACGCCGTCGAGGTCATCTTCGAGGCTTTCGAGTTTCATGGCGCAATTGGAGCAGGTCATATCGGGAATTTTGAAGGTTTTTTTTAGCATGTTATCATCCAATAAGACCTGACAGGTCTTAAGAGACCTGTCAGGTCTGTTGTATATTTATTCAAAAATGATCTGTCCGGTGTACATTCCCATTGAGCAAGTGAAGAACAAAGTACTGCCCTTCTTTTGCGCGGGGATGCTTACCTGCATCGTTCCTGTGTCGGGCAATAATTGGTAAACGCTCAATGCGGGGATGACAAAGTCACGGGCGCAGGAGTAGGTTTTGTTGGTGACAAGATTCAGCGTGAGCGCTTTATCAGCGGGAGCTTTCAAGGTGGATGGGAAATATCCGTCGTTTTGAACCTGGAGTGTAATCTCGCCATCTCCTTCGGACGCCTGAGCTTGGGGCGATTCTGCTGAGGCAGTGGATTCACTTTGAGAGGGCAACCAACTCCGAGTTAAGTTTTCAAACGAGAGTGGAGAACCGAGCACGTTGAGTCCGCCGTTGAGAGTCACAAATCCCAAAATCAAAAGGACGACGGCGACAAATCGCATGAAAAATTTTTCGAGTTTCGCGCCCAGTTCAGTGGTCAAATAGGCGACGATGAAAAAGATGGGACTGGTTCCGAGAATAAAGGCAAACATGAGCGCGGCGCCCATTGTGATACTGCCTGTGCCGAGCGCGGTTGCCATCATGGCTTGAGTGACGCCGCAGGGGATGAAGACCGTCAGCGCGCCGAGGAAAAGCGGCGTGGCTGTATCCGTGCCTTTTGCGGTGCGGCGGATGTAGCGCGTGATAAATTTGGGCGGCTCAACAGAAAAATAACGGAAGATCGGATGGACGTTAAACATGCGCAATGCGTTGCCGATCATGAAGACACCGATGGCGATCATCAGCATGGCGCGGGTCATCGGGCTGAGTGTGAGGAATGATCCCAACCAGCCGAGGAGCGCGCCAAGCAAAGTGTATGCAACAAGTTTTGCGGCAAGAAAAAGAAAGATGGGGAAAGCTGAATTCGTGCGGACTGGCGCTTTTTGTTTTTGTTTCTTGTTTGCGGCTTGCTCTACATAATCCTGTTCGATCTGATGCGCAAGCGAGCTTGCCAGCAATCCGCCTTGCACCGCGAGACAACTTAATCCGCCAGTGGTGATGCCTGTGATAAAAGCCACGACGAGCTGACTCCACGTGCCTGAGCCCGCGGGTTGCGCGCTCGGTTGAAAGATAAAGAGCATGAGAGCAATTGCGATAAATGCCACACCCAGCGTAACGATAAAAACTGGATTGATGGATTTATTTTGTTGTTTTGACATTTAACCTCAAGAGAAGGTGAGAAGTAGGAAGTAAAAAGTTAGAAGTAAAAAGTGCCCACGATGGACACGGGGTAACTCCTGTGTTCATCCGTGTCCATCGTGGATTAATTCTTATCGCTTGCCGCCATCCCAAACCACGAACGGCATGTTGATGACAACGCCTGGCTGTTCAATGCTGACTTCGCCAGCCTTCTCTGCGTCCAACACCTCAGCGGCAGATTTTAGTTCGCGGGCTTTGGTTTCATCCACCCATGTGACAACATTCAGGCGGCGCAGCGGAGTGTATCCATCTGTGCCAGGAGGATTATCAAAGACATCGGGTTGAAAACCGAAAGGTCCGGTGCCTTTTACGCCATTCGCAAAAGGATAAACATTGGCGAGGATTTCATCTGGCACGTTTGCCAGGGCAGGAACATAAATCACGGGGGATTTCATCATGCCAGATAATTTCTCAGCAACGCCCGTATCAGAAGCTTCGGTGTGGATAAAATAAATTTCCTTGCCTTCGGCATATCCCCTGCCCGCAGGCAGTTCGGCTTTGGCAGGTCCGCTTTGTTGCGGGGCGCACGCGGTTAATAAAATCATTGCGGCGATGAGGATGGTAAGTTTTTTCACGGTAAGGTTCCTTGTTTGGTAAATTGGTGATTAGTAATTGGTACTTGCCAATTACTAATCACCAATTACTATATTTTCTGCCCGCGCAATCGCAGGCTATTCGTCACAACGAAGACACTGCTGAACGCCATCGCGCCAGCGGCGAGCATCGGGTTCAAATATCCAAGCGCAGCGGCGGGGATCAGGATGATGTTATAGATGAACGCCCAGAATAAATTTTGTTTGATGGTCGCAAGCGTCTTGCGCGAAAGATTGATCGCGCGCGCAACGCCGCGCAGGTCGCCGCTCATCAACGTCACGGGCGCGGCAGCCATCGCCACATCCGTGCCCGTGCCAATCGCGAGTCCCACATCCGCTTGAGCAAGGGCGGGCGCATCGTTCACACCGTCACCGACCATGGCGACCACATTTACGATTGACGATTTTTGATTTTCGATTGAGCCTTGCAGTTTTTTGACTTCCAAAGATTTTCCTTCTGGCAGAACTTCGGCTAATACCTGGTCAACGCCAACTTGTTTCGCAATCGCATCGGCGGTCTTTTGGTTGTCGCCCGTGATCATCACGACCTTCAAGCCCATCTTGTGCAAATCTGCAATCGCGTCTTTCGAGCTTTCTTTGATCGTATCTGCCACCGCAATAATTCCCGCGGCTTGACCGTCAATTGCAACCAGCATCGCAGTCTTTGCTTCGGATTGAAGACGCGCCACTTCGGATTCGAGTCCGCTTAAGGAGATGCCCTGCGCCTCGAACATTCGCGTGTTCCCGATCATTACGCTTCTTCCCTCGACCTCAGCCTGAACGCCATGCCCCGGCATTGACTTGAACCCTGAGAGTTCAATCAGCGCCAATCCGCGAGTGGTTGCCTCCGCCCAAATAGACTCACCCAGCGGATGCTCACTCCCCTTCTCGACCGAAGCGGCGAGGCGGAGAAGTTCGTCATTGGTAATTTGTAATTGGTGATTGGTAATGATGTCTGTGACCGCAGGCTGACCCTTCGTGATCGTCCCGGTTTTATCCAGAACCACCACGGTGACTCTGCCAGCGCGTTCCAAGGCTTCACTGGTGCGGAACAGGATTCCCGACTCCGCGCCTTTACCAGAACCGACCATAATGGCAGTCGGGGTTGCAAGTCCCATGGCACATGGACAGGCGATCACCAACACGGCGACCATGTAAATCAGTGCGCGCGTGAAATTATTGATATCAGAATTGATGGGCAATGTCGGTCCAAAGAAATACCAGCCCGCAAATGTCAGAGCCGCAATCGCGATCACAAAAGGCACAAATATGGCAGAGACTTGATCCGCCAGTTTCTGGATCGGCGCCTTGCTCCCCTGCGCATCTTCCACCAGTTTGACGATCTGCGCGAGAGCAGTTTCTTTACCAACTTTGGTAGCTTCAAATTTCAACATGCCTAGTTTGTTCAATGTTGCACCGATGACCACGTCACCAGGCTTCTTCTCAACGGGTAGAGATTCACCCGTCAGCATGGATTCGTCAATCGCGCTGCGACCTTCGATAACCACACCGTCCACGGGGATTTTCTCTCCAGGCTTCACCAGCACCACATCGCCCACGCGCACGTCGTCGGCAGAGACTTCGGTTTCGACTCCATCTCGAATGATGCGGGCGGTCTTGGCGCGCAGTCCCATTAACTTCTTGATCGCTTCGGAAGTACGTCCCTTGGCGCGAGCTTCCAAATACTTGCCAAGTTTGATCAACGTGATAATGACCGCCGCCGTCTCATAATAGACATGTCCCATCAGCAAGCCAAACGTGATTGGCAGGGAATAGAAAAACGCGGCAGAGGAACCCATCACGATCAACACATCCATGTTTGCGGATTTGTTTCGCAAAGCCTTGAACGCGCCCACATAATATTGCCAGCCGACATAAAACTGAACGGGCAAAGCCAGAGCCAACATCAACCAGCCAAACCAGGGCTGAGCCTCGCGCATTCCGTCCATTGTGTTTTCCGAATAGACAAATGCAGGAAGCAGGTTGAAGTCCTTGCCCATCGAAAGCAGGAAGAGCGGCACAGTGAAAATCAATCCGATAATCAGCAAACGCCACTGCTCGTTAATTTCGTGCTCACGCGCTTTGGCTTCGGCATCTTCCGCTTCGCCGCCAAGTTCCATCGCCTCAAATCCAGCAGATGCAACCGCGCGGCGCAACTCAGCCTGCGTGACAATCGTTGGGACATATTTCACGCGCGCTTTTTCGGTGGTGAATGTCACCTGTGCTTCCAGCACGCCTTCGAGCTTGGCGAGTGTCTTTTCCAAACGCCGCGCATCGTTATCATCAGCAAGGCGCTTGATGATAAGATCTGCTTCGCCAGTTGCAACACCGTAGCCTGCGCGATTCACTCGCGCAATAACATCGATCAGTCCAAGTTTAGCGGCGTCAAAATCCACAGTGGCGCGTTCAGACGAAAGATTTACCACGGCACTCTGCACCCCGTCCATCTTCTTCAAATTGCGTTCCACTGTGGCAACGCAGTTCGCGCAGGTCATACCAGTAATAGGTAACGTTAATTGTTTGGTATCAGTCATTTCGTATCCTTGCGTAGCAAAAAATACCTGACAGGCCGCTTCGCGGAAACCTGTCAGGTATTACATTCTATAAAGTGAGCAAGCCTTCAGCGGGGTAATTGATCTCGGTCAACAAAGCCTTGATCATTTCTTCGCTCGCGGGCGCATCAAAAGTGATTTCCACTTTCTTCGTGTCAATTGTTGCCTTCACAGACTGGACACCCTTCAACTCACCAACTTCGGTTTCGATCGTGTGAGTGCAATGTCCGCAAGAAATGGCGGGAACGGAATAGGTTACTGTAGTCATGGTTTTATTTCTCCTTGGGTTATATAATTGATTAAAAGTCAAACGTTCAACGTTAGACTTTTGTTGACATCTCGAATACTTCGGTGATCTCTTTCAAAACACGCTCGCGTTCCTTTTTGTCGTTCCCTTGAATCGCGGTGATCACGCATGAATTCAAATGGTCTTCCAGAATAAGCGAGCTGACTTTGTTCAACGCGGCTTCAATAGCCTGTATCTGGCGGATCACGTCAATGCAGTATGCATCTTCTTCCACCATACGGATGACGCCACGCAAGTGACCTTCCACGGTTTTCAATCTTCGGATCGTGCTGTCGGTTTCCATATTGACCTCTACTTTTCAGATACAACTTTCTGCTGTTGTCTTACCCCCCCCCAGGGGGGATGGGACAGCTTGAATATAAAATATCTCCCAGATTGTGTCAATGGACAAATGTCATCGTTTTAGGGGGTAAAATCTGTGGCATGAACATTTCGTCAAAGGATTTAAAACAAGTCGTTGTTTTTCAGAACGCAACAGAAAATGAATTGCAACTCATCCTGAATAACAGCCTCACCCGTACAGTTGAAGAAAATGAATTTTTCTTCTTCCAGGGAGACACCGCGCAATACCTGTACGTGCTGACCAACGGACAAATCAAGCTCATGCAATCCAGCACAAATGGACAGCAGGTAAACCTGCGGACGATCCATCCATGGCAGATGTTCGGTGCGCTGGGCGCTGTCCGCGCGGAAGCCGTATATCCCGCAAGCGCGCAGGCGCTGGAAGATAGCACAGCTTTTGCCATCAAAAGCGAGTTCCTGCACGAGATGATAAAAACCCGCCCGCACATTTCCCTTGACCTGATGACTCTGATGACGTCCTATATTCAGGAAATGCAGGCGCGGTACAGGGAACTCGCAACCGAGCGCGTTGAGCAAAGGGTAGCCAACGCGCTGATTCGCCTGGCTGGGCAAACAGGCATCAGGGCGGAAAAAGAAGCGGTGATCGTTTTGTCGTTCTCGCGGCAGGAGATCGCTGAAATGACCGGCACCACCCTCTACACGGTCAGCCGTCTGCTCAGTGAATGGGAGCGGCAGGGGATCATTGAAACAGGTAGGGAGCGGATCAAGATACTGAAACCGCACGGTCTGGTGCGTATTGCGGATGGTTTAGAAAAATAATCTCGTAAGCTTGTCTTTGCGCCAGCGCAAAGACAACATGGGGGAAAAGCGATATTCTAAGTTCATCATGAACGATACTTTTGCAATTTTGGAAATCACCGTAGCAGACCTGTTGACAGCCGCCCCGAAAGCGGTCAGGTTTTTTATTGATCAAGGTACAGGCTGCGCCATCTGCCCGCTGGCGCGTTTTTGCACGCTGAAGGATGTCATCGGCGCATACGACCTCAACGAAGATGGTTTCCGTAAAGAACTCACAAAACTTAATAATCAAAATTTTAATAGGAGCACAAAATGAAAAAGTTCATCAGTTTTATTGGCATCGCCATCATGCTGTCTGTATTCATCGCCGCTTGCGCGGGCACGAAATCCCAAATCACAAGCAAGGAATATGTATTGACCACTGAAATGAAGGATGGCAACCTGATCTTTCTAGGCGTCAGCGATGAAATCAACGGGATGGCAAACCCCACTTTGAGCGCCAAACCTGGCGAGACAATTACCGTTACGCTGATCAACGGCGGCATGGGTCAACATGATATTACTTTCCCGGCTGTCAAAGCCAGCACAAACATCGTGAAAGAAAAGGGCGAGGAAACCTCAGTCACATTTACCGTACCTAATGATGGGAAATTGCAATATTACGATAGCGTAGGCAACCATGCTCAATTAGGCATGGGAGGCTTTTTGATCATTGGCGCCGCAGAGCAATCTCCTGTTTCTTCTGCACAGAGTTCTGGTGATCCCCAAGTGCTCGCCGCATTTCAAAAAGGCGCATGTGGAAGTTGCCACACCATTGCTGGAATTCCCAATGCCGCAGGTGTCATTGCCCCGAATCTGTCAGATGTAAACATGGCTGCCGAAGAGCATTTGAAGAGCAGCTCATACACGGGCAAAGCAACCACCGCCGCGGAATATATTCACGAATCGATTCTCGACCCCAATTTGTTCGTTGCGCCCACCTGCCCCACTGGCGCATGTATGCCAAACATAATGCCTGCCACGTTGTCAAGCACACTGACAACGGACGAAATCAACTCAATTGTCAAATACCTCAATGAATTACCTGCCGGCGCGTATGGCACTTCGGTGGCAGCCGCTGCAGCACCGCAAGCCCCCACCACTGGCGCAGATATTGTGCGTGACCCAACCGACCTGCCCGCCCCTCTCGAAGTCCGCGCACCGCAAACCGTTCGCATTGATTTGGAAACCATCGAAGTGGAAGGTCAGCTTGCGGATGGAACCACCTTCACCTATTGGACGTTCAACGGCGCAGTTCCCGGTCCATTCTTCCGCGTACGCGTGGGAGATACCATCGACGTCCACTTAAAGAACAGCACAACCAGCATCATGAATCACTCGGTTGATTTCCACGCAGTCACAGGTCCCGGCGGCGGCGCGGTCATGACCCAAACCGAACCCGGCAAGGAAAGCACATTCACAGCCAAAGCGCTCAAGCCCGGACTCTTCGTCTACCATTGCGCCACACCCATGGTAGCCAACCATATCTCCAACGGCATGTATGGTCTGATCCTCGTTGAACCCGAAGGCGGGCTGCCCAAGGTAGACCGCGAATTCTACGTCATGCAAGGCGACATCTACACCACAGGCGCATTTGGCGAACAAGGCAAGCAGACAACAGACACCACAAAACTGCTCAACGAAGACCCCGAATACATCGTCTTCAACGGCGCAGTGGGAGCGCTCACCGCGCAGAAACCCCTCAAAGCAAACGTCGGCGAAACCGTGCGCATCTTCTTTGGCGTAGGCGGTCCCAATCTCACATCCTCATTCCACGTCATCGGCGAGATCTTCGATAGAGTTTACGATCAGGCATCACTCACAAGCGCCCCGCTCACCGATGTGCAGACCACAATTGTCCCGCCCGGCGGCGCAACCATGGTTGAATTTGGACTCGAAGTTCCGGGTCGCTACATCCTTGTTGATCACGCGCTCTCACGCCTGCAACGCGGACTGGCCGGATTCCTCATCGTTGAAGGCCCCGACGCCCCCGACATCTTCCTCGGCACACCCTCCGCAGGCAGCGGGCACTAAATTCAAATTGACAAAACTCAAAGCCCTGTCGTAATTGACAGGGCTTTTCCATTATAATTTTAGGATGAAAAAACAAACGCCTCTTAATTTAACCCTCAGCCTGATCCTGTTTCTATTGGCATCCTGCACCCCGAAAACAGTCACCCCAAACCCAAATATTCAGATCAGCCAGGCAGTTGCCGCCACTTTGGCCGCAATCCCAACTGCCATACCTGTAATTCCGCCAACTCCATATCCATCCCCAACACCGCTTTCACTTACAGGCATATTCTGTGAATATCAATTCTGTATCGGACATCCTGCGGGCATGGCGTTTTACGATCACCTGGCAACTCTGAATTTAGGCGCGCCAAGCAAATACGATAACGGCTTCCTTTACTCCTATCAAATCCCCAGCATGATCATCAGCTTGATCTGGCTGCAAGCACCAGGGACAACGGACCCCAATTTTTTACTTGAAACCATACTGGATGACCAGGCTGATACCCCAAGTGGATCACTCGAAGTGAAATTGATCCGCAACATGAATGTGATCTATACCCCCATCACAACCACGATCAACGAAGTCCCCTTCGGAAGCGCAGGCGCTTGGACTTGTGGCGACCGCGTCTTCGCCTGGAAAGTCTACACTCCGCAATCAGAGACCGCCGCACCGTTATTTGAAGAAGCACTGGCAAGATTCACCTGCGGACAATAGCATTGGAACAAACGTCCCGCAGATTGAAATCTGCGGGACGTTTCTGTTTCACTCAAGTAGAATCCCCAAAACACAATATCAATCACAGGTAATCACCAGGAAATTTGCGTTGTAAATAGTCGCTGGACCATGGACTGATAGCAACGTAAAAGTCTTATTATCCACATAACCAGCGGTCATGCCATCCGGCACACGCACCGTGACAGAGTCGCTCGCACTGATCATTTGCCACGAAGGGAACTGTTCCATATCCCGCCTCCAAAATGACGGATCGCCTCCAAATAATTCCGCCGCAGTAATCGGCGTGGCAGGACAGGCCGCTGTGCCTGGTCCTTTATTCGTTTCCACTTTTGTATCGGGCAAATTCATCAAATCAGATTTTACGCCTGCCGGTATAAGATTTAACAACATACCAACGGCTGAAGGCTGGTTTGCCATCTGCGTAGGAGCGGGGGTCGCAGTGACGAGTCCCAATAAAATGGACATTTTTCCACTCCCTGATAGCAGTATCCCCGCCATGAGAATGATGACAAGAAGTGATATTCCCGCCACCATCCAGAATTTTTTACTTTGCTGTTGGTCATCCTGCTCGGCCACTTTTTTTAATCGCGAAAAAATAGCGTCTGCCTGCTCCTGAGTCATTCCGGATTGGATCAACATTAATTGAATTATCTTGGGTTTATTGCCCATTCGATACATGCGCAGAGCACGACTCCAAACCTCCTCTTCAGAAGAGGTCATGGGAGTCTCTTCGGAAATTTTGTTTTCCTGCACAGTGGGGCGATGTTTACTGATGATCGCAGAAAGTTTTGAGGCTTCCACCCAGCGGTTGTGAAGGATCGCATCCACGAATTCCAACGCATCGGGAACATATTTCAAACGGATATACCTGCCCCCGTTTTCCACTTCAAAGGCGATCTCACATTTTGGACAGGACAAATAATCTGCAAGGTCAGGCAGGTGCGTCACTTTCAGGTGCGTTGCCCCGCAAGCCGGGCAACGCCCGTTTTTCGCCCAACTATCAGGGATCTCCCGCTTGGGCATTGGAGTTGAGGGTTTATTTTCCTGATTTTCCATGATTAAATTTTATCTCGCAGGCTCAAAAAATTCCTTACAAATTCTCGACAAAATAAAAAAACGTGGATAGTATCTTACAGCCCCAATTTCTTCGCCTCAATCCACAACGTATCCATTTCTTCCAAAGTCATGTCCGATAAATTCCGATCCTGTTTCTTTGCGCCCTGCTCCACGTAGGCAAAACGCTTCTTGAATTTCATATTCGTCCCTCGCAAAGCGGATTCGGCATCCACTTTGCGCCAGCGCGCCAGATTGACCAACACGAAAAACAAGTCGCCCAGTTCGGCTGCCACTTCATTAATATTTTGCGCCTGTTTGATCTCTTCAATTTCCTCGCGCACCTTGTCCAGCACGCCTTCCACTTCGGGCCAGTCGAAGCCGACACGCGCGGCGCGCTCCTGATATTCCAACGCTTGAGTCAACGCGGGCAAAGCGGATGCAACACCATCCAGCAATCCCTTTTCTTTTTCCACTACTCCATTTTCCTTGCGTTCCTTCTCCTTTATTTTTTCCCAATTCTGTAACACACCATCAACGCCATTTAGTTCGACATTGCCAAATACATGCGGATGGCGGCGCACGATCTTATCGTAAATTCCTTTAATCACCTGGGGCAGCGAGAACTCATCGGTTTCTCGTGCAATTTGAGAGTTCAACACAATTTGTAAAAGCAGGTCGCCAAACTCTTCGCACATGCCTGCGGAATCGTTTTCATCCATGGCGGTTAATGTTTCGTAAGATTCTTCAAGCAAATGCGTCCGCAGGGTTTGGTGGGTCTGCTTTTGATCCCACGGACAACCGTCGGGGGCACGTAAATGCGCCACGATCTCAGCAAACGCCTCAAGCGATGTCCCCTCGCCAAGGGATGGAAGATACAGACAGGTCGAGTTGGAAAAATCGCCGATCTCCAATTCGCCCAACTTTTCCTCTTTCATGCTCCCCGCATCCACAAGAAAAACCGGGTGATCTTCCGGATAATTCATACGCAAAACAAGTTTCGATTGTAAAGCCAGTTCACGCGAATCAATCCCAGTTAGCAAGGCGGGAATATCAGGCGGGAAGGGGGGATAATGCGCGGATGAAAGAGTCTGTGCTTCGAGCAGAGTCAGTTTTGGGGGCGGAGTAATGCGCAGCGTCTCGAATGTGGAAGCGATCAGGTTGAAGTCCATGAAAATCTCCATTAAAACGTAATTGGTAATTCGTAAATTACGAATTACCAATTACGAACTAATTTATGCTTATGAACAGATTAACGCTTGGTGTACGTGGGAGCCTTGCGGGCTTTCTTAAGACCTGGTTTCTTGCGTTCCTTCACGCGGGCATCGCGGGTAAGCAAGCCCTTTTTGCGTAAAGCAGAAGTCCATTCCGCATTGATGAGTTTGAGAGCGCGGGCAATGCCGAGCCGCACAGATTCGGTCTGACCGGTTGTTCCGCCGCCGTTAACATGTACGCTCACATCGTATTTCGCCGCTTCTTCACCCACTGCGCTAAATGGGCGCAGGATGTCTTCGAAATCACCCATGCGGGTGAAAAAAGCCACGCCGTCTTTTTCATTGACGGTGAACTTGCCGGAGCCAGTCATGAGGCGCACGCGAGCGATGCTTTCCTTGCGACGACCAATGCCTTCATAATATTGAGTCATATTCACTTACCTCTTTATTCCGAAACTTTCGGAGTTTGCACTTGGTGCGGATGATTGGGACCAGCATAGATCTTCAAGCGCTTGAGCGTCGAACGTCCCATGCGGTTATGAGGAAGCATGCCCCACACCGCGTCGCGCAAGGCGCGGTCAGGGTGCTGAGCCAATTGATCCCGAAGGGAAATGCTCTTCAAGCCACCAGGATAACCGGAGTGACTATAGTAGATCTTGCTTTCAAGTTTACTGTGGGTTCTAGTACCGGTCACTGTAACTTTCTCGGTATTAACCACCACCACAAAATCTCCCATCTCCACACCAGGTGTGAAGGTAGGTTTGTGTTTGCCAAGCAGAATATGCGCGATGCGGGCGGCAAAGCGGCCTAAATTCTGCCCTTCGGCATCCATTACGACCCAGTCGCGCTGAATTTCAGCGGCTTTCGGATAATATGTTTTCTGTTGCACTTTCGTCACTCCGTTTCATAATAATCATGTGATCCATACGTTACTTCAACCAGCGTCAGCCCATGTGCAGGAGCCAGCCCGGCTAGAAGTTTTCCCTGCTTCGACAAAGCATATTGGACTTTCTCCACCGCACATCTTCCCTGGGCAAGGGACACTTGCACAAAAACCAGTCTTCTTACCATGCGATATAAAAACGCATCCGCTCCGACTTCAAACTGCCACTCACCATCCGGCATTCTCTTCCATTCGGCTTTTGTCACCGTGCGCACCGTTGTGCCTTCCGGCTTCATCGGTGAACCCAGGGCGGCAAAATCATGTTTTCCGAGGAACATATTTGCGTTCCGGATGAGCGCGTCTCCATCTAGGGTGGGCCATACTCGCCACAGGAACTTTTCCCGCAACGGATCACGGGTCGGTTCACAAAACAACCTGTAGCGATATTGGCGTGAGGCTGCATCAAAACGTGGATGAAAGTCAGCCGAGGCTGGGTACAGGCTTCGTATCACAAGATCAGGCGGAAGGTATGTGTTAAGCGCCCTGAGCAGTTTATCTGCCGAGTGCGCCCACTCAAAATCGAATGCGGCCACCTGCCCTGTTGCGTGAACTCCTGTATCTGTTCTGCCTGCCATAATGGATGACCGGTCAGACCAACCTAATTTGCGGAGCGCTTTTTCAAACTCGCCCTGCACTGTGCGGGAGTTCGCCTGTATTTGGCTTCCGCAAAAAGCGGAGCCATCGTAGGCAAGGATCACTTGGTAACGTGCCATTGCTTAGCGACTAGTAAAGCCGCCACTACAAACTACTCTTCAACCAACTCAAGCAATACCATCGCGGCCGCGTCGCCGTGGCGGGGTCCAAGTTTTAACACACGGGTGTAACCACCGGGGCGTGTCGCAAAGCGGGGCGCAATCTCATCAAACAAACGCTTGATAAGTTGGTTATCGCCCAATTTCGAAATCGCCAGGCGGCGGGCGTTAAGCTTCTGCACGTCGGTACCATTTGCGCTGTTGCGGGCAAGTGTGATTAGGCGTTCTGCATCGCCGCGGATTGCGGCAGCTTTGGCTTTGGTGGTTTGAATACGCTCGTGCGTAAAGAACTGTTTGATCAGGTTGCGCCGCAGGGCAATTCGCGCGCCTGAAGTGCGTCCTAATGTATAACCTGCTACTTTATGTCGCATCTCTAACTCTCCGAGGATGTATCGTCTTTCATAAAGCCCTTTTCACGCATCTTATCGCGAAGTTCGTCAAGACTCTTTTCGCCGAAGTTGCGGATGGACATGACCGCGGTCTCGCCTTTTTCAAGCAGGTCTAGCACATCACCAACGTTGGTGATGCCTGTGCGCTTCAAGGAATTGAAGACGCGCACCGAAAGGTCAAGGGCTTCCACTGGCGTTTCTGCCAGTTCACTGCTCAAACGGCTTCCCGAGGATTCGCGTTCCACAGCCACAGCCAGCATTTCTTCATTGATCCCCGCGACATAACGCAAGTGGTCAATCAGGATACGGGCAGAGGAGCTAAGGGCGCGCTCCGGCGAGACGGTGCCGTCTGTCCAGATTTCTATAATTAATTTGTCGTAATTCGTGCTCTGACCGACACGGGCAGAAGCCACTTCCCAATTCACGCGCTTCACAGGGCTGTAGATTGCGTCCACAGGAAGTTCACCGATAGGCATGTGCCCGGCGCGTTCATTGGCTGGAGAATAGCCACGGCCGCGTTCGACCATGAATTCTATATCCAGTTTTGTTTTGGCCCCATCCACAGTAAAAAGATACGTGTCAGGGTTGACGATCTCGATCTCAGCCGGGGTGATAATATCGGCCGCAGTGACCGTTCCTTCACCACGCACTTCGAGTTGCATGCGGGCACTATCAACGCCATCCATCTTGATGCGGACCTGTTTGACCTGCAGCATGACCTGAATAACGTCCTCACGCACGCCTGCGATGTCGCTGAATTCATGCAGCACATCCGCAATGCGGATAGAGGAGATAGCAGTACCCTCCAGAGAGGAAAGGAGGACGCGGCGCAAAGCGTTGCCTAGCGTCACACCATAGCCACCCTCTAGCGGGCTAATTGTGAATTTGCCATAATTTCGAGCTTCAGCTTCACGCTCAATTTTTGGCATAACCATGTTCGTGATGATACCGGTCACGGTTCACCTATCCCTTTTAATAATGCGCTGGGCCGGGCACCAGTCGTACAGTCCGACCCAAAGCGCAACTGGAGAATTAGCGTCTGGAGTAGTATTCGACAATCAATTGCTCGTCGAGACTTCCGTCGATTTCAGCGCGTTCTGGCATACGAGCTAAAGAGCCAGCCATTGATTTAACATCGCGGCTGAGCCAGCTCGGAGCAGTGCGTTTTTCAGTGTAGGGAGTCAAGTCCTTGAAATAGGTCAACTTGACGGAACCTTCGCGCACACTGATGCTATCGCCTTCGCTGAGAAGCATGGAAGGCACATCCGTACGGCGGCCATTTACAGTAAAGTGACCATGCGAGACAAGCAAGCGAGCCTGTGAACGACTGGAGGCGAAACCGAGTCGGAACACCACGTTATCGAGGCGAGACTCAAGGATCTGAAGCAGGTTCAAACCTGTAAGTCCGCGGCGAGTAATGGCGGTGTCATAATAACGGCGGAACTGACGTTCCAACACACCATAGATACGGCGGGCCTTTTGCTTGGCGCGTAACTGGCGGGCAAAGTCGGAAACACGTCCGGTGCCCATTCCCTTGCCTTTGCCGCCACCTTTACCTGCGGTGCGGCCATGTTGACCGGGAGCGAAATCTCGTTTTTCAAAAGAGCATTTAGGAGTAAAACAACGCTCGCCCTTTAGAAATAACTTTTCGCCTTCACGGCGGCAAAGTTTACAAACTGGACTTAATAATTTAGCCATATAGTAACTACCTCACCCAATTATACGCGTCGCTTTTTCGGAGGACGGCAACCGTTGTGCGGCACCGGCGTGATATCCGAAATGGAGCGAACTTTCAATCCCATGGACTGCACGGCACGAATAGCATTCTCGCGTCCGGGTCCAGGGCCTTTTACAAAAAGCTCCACATCCTGCAAGCCCAATTGTTGTGCGGCTTTTAATGCCTGTTCAGCGGCAAGACGTGCGGCAAAAGGCGTGCTCTTGCGAGAGCCTTTAAATCCAGCTGAACCAGCAGAACCCCAGGAAATTGTGTTACCTTCTGTGTCTGTGACAGTCACAATCGTGTTATTAAAGGAGGCAAAGATATGCACCTGTCCGGAAGACAGGGTGCGCTTCCCTTTTTTTGCGCCCGATGGGCGACGGGTGGAACGAACACTCTGAGCCATTTTTATTTATACCTTTCGGACAGAATTACTTCTTGCCGCCCTTACGACGACCACGACCTGCAACCGTTTTCTTGGTGCCTTTACGGATACGGGCATTTGTTTTTGTGCGCTGGCCGCGTACAGGAAGGTTGCGACGATGACGCAAGCCACGATAAGAGCCAATTTCGATCAGGCGCTTAATGTTCATTTGAACTTCGCGACGCAAGTCACCTTCAACTTTGAAGTTTTTGGAAATAAATTCGCGAATTGCGGCAACATCCGCTTCGCTTAAGTCTTTGATTCGGATATCAGGATTGACCTTGGTATGAGCCAAAATCTTCTGCACCCGTGTCGGTCCAATACCAAAAAGGTAGGTTAGTCCAACTTCAACCCGCTTATTGCGGGGTAGATCAACGCCTTCAATTCTCGCCATAGGTCACCACACTAACCCTGTCTCTGTTTATGTTTTGGATTTTCGCAAATGATAAAGATAACTCCCTTGCGCCGAACAATACGGCACTTGGCACAACGTTTGCGAATGGAGGGCGAAACTTTCATAATTCAATCTCCTTACTTGCGGCTTGTCTTATGACAGCCAAAGGTCTAATTATACTAGTTATTTTTCTATCCGTCTATAATAACACGGTTGCCTGCGGGTCGTTCATAAGACAGTCAGGATAAGGGGGTCACCCTCGGTGACGGCAACTGTATGTTCAAAATGCGCCGTCAAAGAACCATCCGCAGAGACAACTGTCCATTTATCAGGCAGGACGCGGGTTTCATGCGTCCCAATGAGTACCATCGGTTCGAGTGCAATAGTCAACCCTGGGCGGAGTAACAGGCCGCTTCCAGCAGAACCAACATTGGGTACCTGCGGGCCCTCATGCATACTCTGCCCGACACCATGACCGGTGTATTCACGTGTCACATGGAGTCCATGGCTTTCTACAAAATTCTGTATCGCCGCTGAAACATCGCCTGTGCGTCTGCCTTTGCGCATATTTTCAATGCCGGCATACAAGGCGCCTTCGGTGACTTCGAGCAGTTTCGTTGCTTGGGGAGAAATCTCCCCTACCCCGGCAGTGAAAGCAGAGTCTCCAACGAAACCTTCATAGATCGTGCCGCAATCGATCGAAACGATATCCCCATCCTTCAACTTGCGTTTGGGATGTGGGATGCCATGCACCATCTCGTCATTGATGCAGACTGTGATGGATGCAGGGAATGGCGGACGGCCATATCCTTTGAAGGGCGATATACATCCGTATGACTTCAACACTTCCTCAGCAGCCGCGTTGAGTTCTGTTGTTGCCACACCGGGTTGTAAACGTTCTCTAACTGCCGCCAGAATGGTTGCATTGATGCGCCCAGCCTCGCGCATAATCTTGATCTGGGCAGGAGTCTTGACATTGATCTGGCGTTCCCAACTCATTTTATAAAACCTACTTTTTAACAGTGCCTGTTTTATTGGCTCTGTATACCCACAAATAAATATTTTTTCAAGGCAGCAAGTAAATCCCTTGTCACTTGCTCCACAGCTTGTGCACCATTTATTTCGATCAATTTACCGCGCTTGCGATAGTACTCAACAAGAGGCATGGTTTGTTCGAGATAAACACGAATGCGTATCGCTACAGTTTCCGCTGTATCATCATCGCGGTGATATAGTTCAGATCCATCATAATCACAAATGCCGGCTTGCTTTGGCATATTAAATTCTTGATGATAAATATGACCTTGTGCGCGACACGACCAACGTCCACTGGTGCGTTCAATGAGTATTGATTCAATGGCAGTAATGTATAGGACGACGTTCACCTGCCCGCCAAATTCAGCAAGCATCTTTTCGAGCTCGTCAGCCTGTGTTGGGGTACGTGGAAATCCGTCGAGGATCGCACCAGCTTTACAGTCCGCGCGCGCGATACGGTCGCGGATCATGGCGATAGTCACATCATCTGGAACCAACTTGCCCTGATCCATATAAGATTTAGCAAGTTTGCCAAGTTCCGTCTGATTTTGAATATTCTCGCGAAACAAATCCCCAGAGGAGATATGTGCAAGTTTCGTCGTCGAAGTCAATATCTCGGCTTGTGTACCTTTACCAGCGCCAGGAGGACCTAGTAAGACAATATAGGTCGACATGAAATCTCCTTGAATTAGCGGACGAGCAACGAGTCTTGATAACCATGTAATTTGAGTTCGGCGTCAATGTTCATGAAAGTATCACGCACCACACCAACTACGATCAGCAAACCCGAAGAAGAAACAAGGAATAGACCTGTTTGCGAACTTGCGGCGGCCAAATTAAATGCTTTCAACAATAAGCCGAGCAGGAACGGCATGATCGCCACTACGCCAAGAAAAAAAGCGCCCGGCAAGGTAATACGCCGCTGAACCGTGCTCAAATACTTTTGTGTGGGCGCGCCTGTATGAACACCGGGAACGGTGGCACCGACTTTCTTCAAATTCTCGCCATAGTTCTGTTGGTCAAATAACACAGAAGTATAGAAGAAGGTGAATATAACAACCATGAAGAAATACAAAGTCCAGTAACCCCAATTACTAGTGCCCGTGCCGCCAAAAAAATTCTGTATGCCAAGAAAGAAACTGGCAACGCCCGTATTTGCACTGCTTGTAAAGTAGCTTGCAAGGATTGCAGGGAATTGCAAAATGGCACTGGCAAAGATCAGTGGGATCATGCCGGAAAGGTTCACCATCAAAGGCAATGTTCCTTTTACCGGCATGGACATACGATTGCCCATACGACGTCCAGGATACATCACCGGCACATTGCGGCGACCTTGTTGTACATAAACGATTGCAAAGACTGTAAGAACGATGATTACAAGCGTGAAAACGAGCATGAACCAACGCGTCGTTGCATCAGAAAGGAGTGAAGCAAGGTTGACAGGCATTTGCGACACAATACCCGAAAAGATAACAAGGGAAAGACCCTGCCCACGAATACCGTATTCTGAGATTAATTCACCCAGCCAAATGGCAAACATTGTGCCAGCCGTCATTGCAACCAGAACAGTCAACGATTTAAGCCACAGGTCAGCACCGAACCCAAAGGGAAGAATCAACTCCCCCAGTGCCTGCATGGAAAGAGAATTAAAGATGTTAATCTGACCGATCGCAGAAAGTGCCGCCATGGGTACAGCGAGATAGTATGTCCACTTTTCCTGCCAACGACGGGCTTCGCGCGGATCTTCCTGCATTTTACGTTGCAAAGCTGGAATAATCGGGATCAGCAACTGTAGGATGATCTGGGCTGTAATGTATGGATACACGCCCATTGAAAGCAATGAGAAGTTCGAAACTGTACCGCCAGAGAGTAGGTCTAGGAAGTCAAGGAAATTCCCGCTGCCACCCGCTGTTGACGCTCGAAAGGACGCAAGAACAGCAAAGTTTACACCAGGGGCAGGTACATTTGCCGCGAGTCGGTAGAGTGCCAAAATAGCAAAGGTGATAATCAACTTGCGTCGAATATCTTCCGATTTCCAAAGGTAACGCCAGCCTGAAAAGGTGGTCTTCATGCAAAATGTCCTTTATTAAGGGTTAGGCGATCAATTCAACCGAACCGCCAGCCTTTTCGATCTTGGCTTTGGCGCCCGCGCTTACGCGATGCACACGCACCTTGAGGGCAACGGTCATCTCACCACGCCCAAGCACAACTGTCGGGTTGCGCGAGTCACGTAAAAGATGTGCCTGTTCAAGAGCTTCCGGCGTCACGTCCGCTTCGGCTTTGAATGCCTGCGAAAGTTGATCGAGGTTAACTTCATTGTAGAAGACCTGATTCGGCGGGGTAAATCCTTCACCGCGTATGAATGGCAGGCGTCGGAAGAAGGGCAGGTTACCACCTTGGCGATAAGCGTGACCGCCCTCACCGGAGCGTGAACCCTGTCCTTTGGTACCACGGCCAGCAGTTTTACCCTGCCCAGCTGAGATACCGCGACCTACGCGCTTTCTATTCTTTTTTGACCCAACATTGGGTACGAGATCGTGAAGTTTCATATTCAACCTAAACCTACTCTTCGATCTTGAGCATATGGATAACTTTTTTCAACATTCCGCGCAAGGCGGGTGTATCCTTATGTTCAACAGTTTGATGCAAACGGCGCAAACCAAGCGCCTTGATGGTGGCCTTTTGGTCATAGGGAAAACCAATATCACTCTTGACCCAAGTCACACGCAGTATTTTTTCAGAAGTTTCCTGCTTAGGCATGTTGTTTCCTCCGTTCCCAGAAAGGCAACAACTCTTCCGTGCGTTTACCACGGCGAGCCGCTTCGACAGCGGGAGAGCGTAAGCCGTCCAACGCGCCGAAGGTTGCCATTACCACATTAAGAACATTGGCGCTTCCCATGGACTTGGTGAGAATATCACGCACGCCTGCTACTTCCAACACAGCGCGCACACCACCTGCGGCAATAACGCCGGTTCCAGCAGAAGCGGGCTTGATGAAAACTTTAGCGCCAGCCACCCTACCCAGTGATTCATGCGGGATCGTAGTGCCAAAGAGGTTCATTTCGCGTAAATCCTTGCGGGCGCGTTCAGACGCTTTGCGCATTGCGTCGGGGACTGCATTCGCTTTCCCAACGCCCATGCCAACCGTGCCTTTTTTATCGCCAACAACTACGGTCACACGGAACTGAAAGCGGCGACCACCTTTGACGACTTTTGCAACACGTGCAATTTCGATCACACGCTCTTCAAAACCATCTTGCGGCTCAAATTGTTGTTGCTTTTCGGTAAATTTCTTTTCTGCCATATCTTTCTCCAGTAACGTAGTAACGAATTAAGACGTTACTACAACTTCTAGAATTGCAAACCGCCTTCACGTGCGCCTTCAGCCAAAGCTTTGACGCGCCCAACATAGCGGAAGCCACCACGATCAAACACAACGGACGTGATACCTTTGGATTTGGCACGCTCAGCCACGGCTTTTCCAATGGCTTTGGCCTGTTCGGTCTTCTTCAACCCCTTCACCTTCTCACGCAGTTCATTATCAATCGTAGAGGCAGAGATCAGGGTGTTACCTTCACTATCATCAATGATTTGGGCATAAATCCCAGAAATACTCTTGAACACATTCAAGCGCGGGCGGTTGGTAGTCCCAACCACAACTTTGCGTACGCGCACGTGGCGGCGTTCACGAGCGAGAGAACGACTCTTCTTAGCCATGGCTTACTTGGCTCCTTTTCCGGCTTTACCGGCTTTACGGCGAACACGTTCGCCCAGATAGCGCAAACCCTTGCCATGATAAGGCTCAGGCGGGCGCACTTTGCGAATGTTCGCGGCAACCTGTCCGACGAGTTCTTTATCGAAACCCAACACTTTGATCAGGCGGGTTTTCGCATCAGTTTCAAATGACACACCAGCCGGGGGTTCCATCTTGACCGGGTGTGAATAACCAACAAACAGGGAGAGGTTCTTCCCTTCCATTTCAGCGCGGTATCCCACGCCTTCCACTTGGAGGACAACTTCAAAACCCTTGCTAACACCATGAATCATGTTTGCGATCACGGCGCGAGTGGTACCATGCAGAGCGCGTTCTGCAGGATTTTCCGAATTACGAGTGATGTTTAACTGATTGTTCTCCATCTTGATACCAATCAATTGAGAAAACGATCTCTTCAACTCACCCTTCGGTCCCTTCACGCGGACGTCAAAACCATCCACGTCCACCTGGACACCACTGGGAATATCTACGGGCAAACGACCAATGCGAGACACGATAAACCTCCTACCACACCTTGCAGATGATCTCGCCGCCAACGCCCAACTGTCGAGCGCGTACGCCGGTCATGACACCCTTGGGCGTGGAGATAATGGCAACGCCAATACCTGAAAGCACCCACGGAATGTCCGTCTTCTTGGTGTAGATGCGGCGGCCCGGTTTGCTTACACGTTCCAAACCAGAAAGCACTGCACGTCGTTGGCGACGTTCGCCAACATACTTGAGCTTCACACGCAAGACTTTTTGTACCTCGCGTTCGCCTTCCACCACTTCAAAACCTTCGAGAAAACCTTCATCCTTTAGGATTTTGGCGATCTCTACTTTAATCTTCGAGTTAGGCATTGCAACCTGAGCATGTCCAGCGAGCACAGCGTTACGAATGCGTGTCAACATATCAGCGATCGGATCAGTAAATGACATGATCTACCTCCACCTGGGGCTACCAGGACGCCTTCACGACGCCAGGGATTTTGCCCGTCAAAGCCAATTCACGGAAGCAAATTCGGCACAAACCAAAGCGACGGATAAAACCGCGCGGGCGTCCACAACGTTGACAGCGATTCCGCACTTGCACAGCATACTTGCGGCGCAGTTCACGATACTGCATACATTTCTTTGCCATAGGTTAAGCTTCCTTCTTGCTACTGAACGGCATTCCGAGCAATTTCAATAATGCGCGAGCCTGATCGTCACTCTTGGCAGAGGTCACAATGGTGACTTCCATACCGCGCAATTTATCAATTTTGTCATACTCGATCTCAGGGAAAACCAACTGATCCTTGAGACCCAGCGTGTAATTTCCACGGCCATCAAATGCATTCGCTGAAACTCCGCGAAAATCACGCACTCGAGGCAGGGCAATGTTTATAAGACGGTCAATGAAAGCCCACATGCGAGGCCCACGTAAAGTAACCTTCGCTCCGATGAGGCGACCTTCGCGCAACTTGAAGTTCGCAATGCTTTTGCGCGCCTTTGTCTGGACGGGCTTTTGTCCCGTAATCTGCATCAAGTCCGCGGTTGCGGCATCAAGCGCTTTAGGGTTATCCATTGCTTCGCCAAGGCCGATATTCAAAACAACCTTTTCGATAACAGGCACCTGGTTTACGTTCTTGAAACCAAACGACTTGAATAGGGCCGGGGCCACTTCTTTGTTATAGAGTTCTTGCATTCTATTCATATTTATCTGCTCCACGGCCTAGTCGATCGTGGCCTCACAGTTCTTGCAAACGCGATGAGCGCCTTCATCGTCACGTTGAACGCCAACGCGGGTGGCTTCACTGCATTTTGGGCAAACAAGCATCACGTTCGAGATGTCAATTGGCCCTTCAAACTGAATTCGGCCCGGGTTCATATTACGGCCTGCCTGCGTCTGGACTTGTTTTTGGTGTTTGATACGAATATTTACACCTTGTACAACCACGCGGCGGTCATCAAGAATAACATTAATAACCTCACCACGTTTGCCTTTATCTTCGAGGCGGCCGCTAATCACTTCTACTGTATCGCCTTTTCGAATCTTTACTTTCATTCTTTGCTCCTACAGCACTTCCGGGGCTAGCGACACGATCTTCATGTAACCCATATCGCGCAATTCGCGCGCCACAGGTCCAAAGATACGAGTGCCCCTCGGATTTTCGCCATCAGCATCCAGAATGACCGCGGCGTTATCATCAAAGCGGATATACGAACCATCTTCGCGGCGCCATTCCTTCGTGCAACGCACAATGACGGCTTTTACAACTTCACTTTTCTTGACTGAACCTTGCGGCGTAGCGGCTTTTACAGTTGCAACCACTACGTCACCGATTGATCCATATCTACGACTGGAACCACCCAGGACGTGAATCACAAGCAGTTCGCGCGCACCTGTATTATCGGCGACTTTTAAACGAGACTCCTGTTGAATCATGGCTTATTCTCCTACGCCTTGATCAGCAGTGCGTGTCTCGCGCTTGACGACGGCTTCAACAGCCCAGCGTTTATCACGGGATAACGGACGGGTCTCTACAATCTCGACCTCATCACCGATCTGACAGCCAATCTCGTCATGGGCTTTCACGCGCGAGCTAGAGTACACCACCTTTTGATAAAGGGGGTGACGAAACTTGCGAGTGATCTCCACTACGACGGTTTTGGTCATTTTGTTACTGGTAACTACACCAGTCATACGACGACGATTATTCATTATGCACCTTCCACAGCGGCGTGTTCTGTCTCGCACAGGATCGTTTCCATGCGGGCAATGTTACGACGCAAGGTTCGCAAGTGACTGGAGTCGGTCAATTGACCCGTTACTTGTTGAAAGCGCAGTTTCATCAACTCGTCGTGCGAATCCGTGAGCTTTGTACGAATTTCTTCTACTGCCAGTTTGCGAACTTCTTCTACTTTCATGGCTTTCATGGCTTATTCTCCTCCTGGGAGGCGACCCACGACTTTGGTCTTTATGGAGAATTTGTACTGAGCACTCTTCAAAGCCGCCAGCGCGATCTCAGCGGGCAAGCCGCCCACTTCGAACATCACACGGCCAGGCTTGACTGGAGCAACATAGTATTCCACGTTACCTTTACCAGAACCCATGCGGGTTTCCGGTGGCTTGTGTGTGAATGGTTTGGATGGGAAAATACGAATCCAAACCTTACCGCGGCGCTTCATCCCACGAACAATTGTGCGACGAGCCGCTTCAATTTGACGGGCGGTAATCCAACCCGGTTCCAACGCCTGCAGTCCAAATTCGCCGAAGGAAACTTCCGCACCGCGGAGAGCTTTACCTGTCATGCGACCGCGCATCTGCTTGCGCCACTTTACACGTTTCGGCATCAACATATCAAAAACCTCATCTCAAAGCGACGTCGCGATTACTCGCTGACGTACACACCTTCTGTTGCTTCGACTTTTTCTTCCACATCAGGTACAAAATCGCCTTTATAAATCCAGACTTTGACACCAAGTTGACCATAGGTAGTTAACGCTTCGGTCATGGCAAAATCCATATTAGCACGCAGGGTCTGCAAAGGCACTCGGCCTTCGCGCAAAGCTACGTCACGGGACATTTCTGCGCCGCCCAAGCGTCCACCAACCAGGATTTTGATTCCTTGGGCGCCCTGCTTCATGGCTTGCTGAATGGCACGCTTCATCGCGCGGCGGTATGCAATACGACGTTCAAGCTGATCAGCAATGTTCTTGGCGACCAACATGGCATCTGTATCAGGAGAAGAGATCTCTTTGATATCCAATTCGACCTTCTTGCCTACCAACGTTTCAAACGCCTGACGAATCTTCTTCACGCCTTCGCCCTTGCGTCCGATCAAAATACCGGGCTTCGCAGTGTGAATTGAAATACGTACTTTACCCGGTGTGCGCTCCACGTCAACACGAGAGATACCAGCCTTGCCATCTTTCACAGCATCGGGCATTAGCTTGCGAAGCGTGCGCACCTTTTCATCAGCAGCTGCGCCGCCTTTGGAAAATTTACCAATTAACAAATTGCGAATGGCAAAATCCTGGTGCAATTGCTGACGATACTGAGCGCCTTCGGCAAACCAACGACCGCCCCAAGGTTGATTGATTCCTAAACGAAAACCAATAGGATGTACTTTACGACCCATAAAATTCTCCTTAAGCTCCGCGTTCGCGTAATATAATGGACACGTGTGAAGAACGGCGCAGTATCGGCTTAAAACGGCCGCGAGCTCCAAAACGTCTCCACTTGCGAGTAGGCGCTTCATCGGCGGTGATCTTGGCTACAAACAGATCATCACGGCTGACACCGAAATTCTCTTCGGCATTTGCCACCGCAGAAGCGACTAACTTTTGCACGGGCAATGCTGCGCGTTTGTTTACAAAGCGCAGGATGTCCAAGGCTTCGTTTGCGCTTTTACCACGTACCATATCAATCACAAGACGGACTTTCTGTGCAGAAAGGGAGAGATTGCTAATTTTTGCATGAATATCACTCATATCTCACTCTCCTTATGCCGCAGCGGCTTTCTCGCTGGTCTGGTGACCGCGGAATGTACGCGTCGGGGCAAATTCGCCCAAACGATGACCGACCATGTTTTCGGTAATGTAAATCGGCACATGGCGGCGTCCATCGTGAACCGCAATGGTATGTCCAACCATCTGCGGGAAAATCACAGAGGCGCGACTCCAAGTGCGGACGACTTTCTTTTCATTTTTCTGATTCATAGACTCAATTCGTTTGAGAAGTTTTGTCTCAATGAAAGGGCCTTTTTTTAATGATCTTGACATATTATGCGTACCTCGTCTAATTCTTAGCGGCTCGTCTTATTGGCACGGCGCACGATGTACTGGTCGGTCTTCTTATTACGGCGAGTCTTCTTGCCGAGAGTGGGTTTACCCCACGGGCTCTTGGGACCAGCAAGACCGATTGGCTGGCGACCTTCACCACCCCCATGTGGATGGTCACGCGGACTCATCGCTGTACCACGAACGGTGGGGCGAATGCCTAAGTGTCGTTTGCGACCAGCCTTGCCCAATTTGACATTGCTATGATCAAGATTACCAACCTGACCAATTGTTGCATAGCAAACCTGGTGAATGAGACGAACTTCACCGGAGGGCATACGGATCTGAGCGAAGTCACCTTCTTTAGCGAGCAACTGCGCCGCGCCGCCTGCTGAACGAACAAGCTGGGCACCCTTGCCTGCCTTCATTTCAATATTATGGATCAAGGTACCGATCGGAATATTGCTGATTGGAAGGGAATTGCCGGGGCGAATTTCAGCAGTAGGACCAGACATAATGGTATCGCCGACTTTCAGATCCAGAGGTGAAATGATGTATCGTTTCTCACCATCCACATAAAAAAGAAGAGCGAGGCGGGCAGTACGATTCGGATCATACTCAACCGCGGCGACTTTTGCAGGAATGCCGTATTTTTCGCGTTTGAAATCCACAATACGAATAAAACGACGAGCACCGCCGCCGCGATGGCGGACCGTGACACGCCCTTGAGCATTGCGGCCGCCGTGTCTCTGTCGGTTTATCAACAAGGAGCGTTCGGGCGTGCTCTTGGTGATTTCTTCAAAAGTGTAGCCGGTCATATCACGCCGACCGGGGGTTACTGGTTTATATTTTTTAACTGCCATTATTGCACCCCTTCAAAGATTTCTAGGGATTTGCTTCCCTCAGCGAGGGTCACAATGGCTTTCTTGAACGAGGAACGACGCACCAGCATACGACGGCTCTTGGTTCGGCGTCCACGTTTTGCAGGCGCATTGAGAATGTTCACGCGCGCCACAGTGACATCAAAAAGAGTTTCCACTGCATCCTTCACCATGGTACGAGTCGCTGCATCAGCAACGACAAAAACATATTGACCAAGTTTGTTGGACTGATAGTTGGATTTCTCAGTTACCAAAGGGCGGACGAGGACATCATAAATCGTAGTCATGTGTCTCTCCTATCCGAGATGCGCTACGAGCGCATCAATTGTCTTGAGCGGCAGGACGACTTTTTGAAAACTGAGCACATCGCGCACGTTCAAATAACTTGCGAGCAAAATTTTGGCGCTCTCAATATTACTGGCAGAGCGCATTACGTTATCGTAGCTTTGGTCTTTGACAGGCATCAACACCAATACGGTGGATGTACCAACCAAATTGCCCAACGTTTCAGCCATCAAGCGGGTCTTCGGCTCTTTGATATCAAAATCATCCACTACAACGATACCAGCTTCCGCAGCTTTCACAGATAAAACTGAGCGGAGCGCAGCCAGACGCATTTTCTTGGGCATGCTCTGCTCATAACTGCGAGGATGCGGTGTATGAATACGGCCACCACCAACCCACTGCGCCGCATTGGTAGAACCCTGGCGAGCGCGGCCTGTGCCTTTCTGTTTAAACGGCTTTCGACCACCGCCTCTGACTTCTGAGCGGACTTTCGTCTGATGCGTACCAAGACGAGCATTCGCCATCTGGCGGGTATAAGCCTGATGCATCAGGTCTATACTTATTGGGGCTTCAAAAATATTCGCGGGTAATTCCATCTCGCGAATTTTCGTACCCTTCAAATCAAGAACATCTACTTTCATGGTTATTGGCTCCCGTTTCCTGCGCGCTTACTGCTTGCGCGCTTCCTTAATCATGACGAGACCGCCCTTACCACCGGGAACCGCGCCATTGACGGCAAGTAGATTCCGTTCCGCATCCACCATGACAATTTTGATATTCTGAGCGGTGACGCGATCCACGCCCATATGTCCCGAGTTTCGGTGTCCTTTATAGACGCGACCTGGTGTAGTACCCGATCCACTAGAACCGGGCGCGCGATTGCGGTCAGATGTTCCGTGTGTGGCGTTCATACCGTGGAAGTGGTAGCGTTTTACAACACCGGCAAAGCCCTTGCCTTTGCTAACACCAATCACATCCACTCGCTCGCCAACGGCAAAAGCATCGACAACGGTTAACTTGTCGCCGATTTTCAAACCGTGATCTTTGGAACGAAATTCGCGCAAAAAACGCATAGGGGAAATCTCATTGGCTTTTAAGTGACCCATTTCACCGCCTGTAAGGCGCTTGGGATGCACTTCGCCAAAGCCCAGTTGTACCGCAGAATAACCTTCCTTCTCCGGCATGCGAACCTGGGTAACGTAACATGGCCCAGCTTCGATGAGTGTTACCGTATAGGCAACACCTTGCTCATCGAAGATCTGGGTCATGCCAATCTTCTTTCCAATTAGCCCTTTCAACATACTCAATTTTCTCCTTTAGAAGATATTGACGAGACTGTCAGCCGGGGCAATGGCCGCATCATCTCCGTGCAGTGCAGTCAGGTGGTCTGGTGCGAAGCGGTTGTATCGGTTCAACAACCAGACCTACTCTTGCGCTGTCTCAAAATAATCCGCATATTTTGCGGTTATTAAGTTAAGTAATTAAATCTTGATCTCGATATCAACACCTGCAGGCAGGTTCAAACGCATCAACATGTCAATCGTCTTTGAATCTGGATCTAAAACGTCAATCAAACGGTTGTGCGTGCGAATCTCAAAGTGCTCATGTGAGTCCTTGTCGATAAATGCAGAGCGACGTATTGTAAAGCGTTCAATCTTAGTTGGCAAGGGTACAGGACCAACAACTTGGGCACCGGTACGCTCGGCGGTTTCAACAATTCGCTTTGCAGACTGATCAAGAACGCGATGATCATAAGCCTTAAGACGGATACGGATTTTCTGTTTTGCCATCATCTCTCTCACCTACGCAATCATCTTGGTAACGACACCCGCGCCGACGGTCAGACCGCCTTCACGAATGGCGAACTTGGAACCCTGTTCGAGAGCAACAGGCACAATTAACTCAACCGTCAAGTTCACATTGTCTCCGG
>Ga0335397_10001796_pt1 | contig 29278 bp, 19 predicted proteins | sample MAT04_FD_205740 | JGI IMG/M metagenome (GOLD analysis project Ga0335397, IMG submission 205740) | Freshwater microbial communities from Lake Fryxell liftoff mats and glacier meltwater in Antarctica - MAT-04 (spades assembly) (version 2) ... | reverse complement strand
CGGGGATCGGGTAAATCACCAAAGTACTCGACTAAACCATTGGACATTTAAATAGCCTCATTTTGCAAAATGTGGCTATTTGATCATAACTCGCTGCTATTTAAAAGGTTTTGGTGATCTTGCCCTGTTGCTTTGCCTGGAAAAGGTTCTTACTGTACTCTTTCATTGCAAATTAATGGTAATCAGTTGCCTGAGACTATTTCCGCTGGCCCAGTTGTTTGTCAACAGGGAGGAAACCTGCAATGTTACACACCAAGCTATGAAAACAGATTGAATATTATTCAAACTCCACCTTTGACAGATGCAGCCATTAGTGTGCTTGATTCCCCTTTATCATTGACAGCTAATGGTGCCATGGGATCATTGACTATCAGGAATAATTCCATGTGGGTTAGAGCAACTAATATAACGTCTAATTTTGCAAATACAGCGTTAGATGGTAATGTTTTGGAAACAGGGAATACTTGTAATTCCGTAGAACCTTTAGCAACCTGCACATTAACTTTCACCGCAGGAACAACACCGGTGCCACAAACAGACTTTCCTATTCAGGGAACAAATACGGATCCAATTACTGCAGCGATTAGGATTGTTTCTGTAGCGCCTACGTTAAGCTCAATTAATCCCACTGCCGGTACTTCGCTTGGAAATACTCCCGTCACATTGACAGGAACCAATTTTACCGGCTCAAGCACAGTGACTATTGGTGGATTAAGTGCAAGTAATATAGTTGTAGTCAATGAAACAACGATAACAGCTAATACGCCCGCTCATGCAGCAGGTGCAGTTAACGTGGTAGTTACAACCGCAGCTGGCAGCGCCACCTTAACTAACGGTTATACTTATTTAGCCATACCAACATTTACTAATATTAGTCCTGCATCAGGAACTACAATAGGAGGTACGGGAGTGACTTTAACCGGTACTAATTTTACGGGAACAACCAGTGTCACCTTTGATGGACTCGCCGCGACAAGCGTAAACGTGGTTAGTAATACAACAGTGACAGCTGTAACACCGGCTCATGCAGCTGGTTTTGTTGATGTGGTTATTACCACCCCGGACGGGAGTGCTACAATAATTAATGGTTTTAATTATTTGACTGCCGCTCCTGGACAAGCTTCTGGTGGTGGTAAAATTGGATGCCTTGGTGGTGGATTAAACAATATGATCGCTGCGAGTGTAGATAATAGCGCCGCTATAACATACAATGGATTTAACGTAACAACGAATGCACTTAGTACTACCGATGGCGCAACCAATACGGTGACTATAGTAAATGTTTATTCAAACCCGCCAAATAATCTTCCCCAAGCAAGCTTTGCCGCAGGTGTGTGTAGTCTTTATGCAGTTGATTCACAAGGCAACGCACCTTGTCAAGCAGGAAATACATGTTATAGCGATTGGTTTTTACCTGCTCTGGATCAATTAAATTGTTTTTTCACTAATAGAGTTGCAATTGGTGGATTCAATGGTGGTACAGATTACTGGACCTCTACGGAGATTAACTTGCAACGTGCATGGTATCAATGGTTTGGCTTAGGCACCCAAACTAACTCAAATAAAAATCAAATTCGCCCTATTCGCTGTGCAAGGAATTTTTAATTGTTTAACATAATAGCGACGCATCATAAGCGTCGCTGGTTTACTTACAGATAAAAATCTTCTCGCCTATCCTGCCCGAGTGTTAATGAGCACTTGCTATAATAAATAAAATTACACATAATGAGTTCACTTCTTAAAACATAACTATTATTTCCATTTATGTATAAAAAAGTTAATAAAAACAATATAGTTATAAATATCTTGATTTGCATTAGTTTTTTTTCATTTTCCATTAGCCTGTTTGCAAACGCCACTCCCAAATTTCACATAATTGCTATAAATAAAGCACCACAATTCTTGCCAGTCAACGGCAATGCAACAGCCCAATATCAGGTTACCAATAATACAAACCTGGTACGTACATTAACAATGTTTCCAATTCCCGGCATTAATCCGAATGGAGAAGGCAATAATAGCTGTGGGAATGTGTTTACTTTATTGCCGCACCAGTTCTGTTTTCTTAATTTGATTATTACGGGCAGTCAGCTACCGGTATATGTAAATCGAGGGCCGGTTATTTGTAAAACTCAAGGTAAGAATAATGATAGTGCTGATCTTTTTCTTTGTTCGCAACCCGACATCCAGGATAGCTTGTTAATGACGGTAACTCCTGCTGAACAAGTCTTGTTAACCATAACAGGTTCGCCTCTTGTTTTAATGGCGAATGGCAGCGGCAACCTGACAATTATAAATTCTTCCAGTTGGGTAACGGCTTTAAATATTCATTCTGATTTTAGTGGTACTGCTTTAGAGGGAAACGTGATTGAAAGTGGAAACAACTGCTCTCAGGTTTTACCAAATCACAGCTGCATGTTGACTTATACTGCCGGATCTAATGGTGTTGCGCTGACATCCTTTCCGATTTATGGAAGTAACACCACAAGCTCTACGGCTCAAATAAGCGTCAATGCAATTCCTCCCGCTAATATTTCCTTGACTAATTCTCCGCTGACATTAGTAGCTAATGGTTTGAGTGATGATATTATTGTCAATAATATATCCGGAGTTACTGTATTTAATATTACCTCTGATTTTAGCGGCACTGCATTGGACGGCAATGTGACAGAAACTGGGAATACCTGTGGTGTTGTTCTCTCAGGTAATAGCTGTACCATTAGCTATACACCCGGTTCAAATGTAGTTACTCAAACGACTTTTCCTATAGCTGGAAGTAATACAGCTACTGTATATGGTGCGATCGCAATTGATACAGAGCCGTTAGCAATAGGAGACTCCTGGCAAGGAGGGATTATTTTTGATATTAACCCGGATGGTGTTAGCGGAAAAGTAGCTGCTATCATTGATAATAGCTCTTCATTAATATGGGGTACTATGGGAATTAGTATTGCTGCCGCGCAGAGTAATCAGGACGGTGAAGGTAATACAGCAGCAATTGTTGCTGCTCTTGGTCCGGGATTAACTTATGCTGCTGGTCTTTGTGACGCTTACTCGATTAATTCAAATGGCGTATCACCTTGTACAGGTGCTCCTGGGGAAACCTGTTACGATGATTGGTATCTGCCGGCAATTTGCGAGGTTGGTCCTTCAACTAACAATCCCCCGGCGGCGTTGTGTCCTAATGGTTTTGCCAATTTATATAATAATTTATTTTTAAATGGCTTTGGTAGTTTTAATAGTGCAGTTTATTATTGGAGCTCAACTCAAAATAGCGCTAACCCTGCTAATGGAGCCTGGCGACAGTTTTTTCAAAACGGTAACCAGGTAACAACTGGTAAAAACTCCCTTAACAATGTCCGATGTGTACGAAAATTTGCGCCTTAAAAACATAGTTGGCAGACTATTGCCAACTATCTGAGTATTCTTGGCAGATTAGTTACTACATTGACTACTGAACTGGTTAAGGGTTGTTTAAAAAGCCCCATTTTACTTACAGATAAATAAGGGACAGGCTGATGTGGCTGTATAGTAGGTGTTCTTGTTTCATTTGAAATAGTGCGTTTGAATAACCACGAGTCGGGGCTTAAAAGTGTTTTTTTTTCAGTCTTGCAAAATAATTGACCCGAATTTTTGTATGAATAGTGAATGTTATCAATACCTGACGACTTTAAACAGCGTTCACGATATAATTTCTCCGCTGTTTTATGGTGGTAGTTAGTTGCTGGAATAGTTGCCCCTGACTCTATTAAGGTCTTTAATGCGCTAATAGAACCATGCATGGCAGCTATGTGTAACGGAGTGTTTCCTTCCTTGTCTTTAGCTTCGAGCTTGGCCTGATTTAATAATAATCGTACAATCAGATCGGGACTATTTATTTGGGCAGCTAAATGAAGCGGGGATAAATTTTCTTTATAAAGGTTGGGATTAGCCCCATAAACTAATAAAAGTTTAATAATTTCCAAATTGCGTTTTATGGTTGATTCGTTGGTAAAAACGTATGATAGCGGCGTATTACCGTGTTTGTCTAATTGATTTACATCCGCTCCCAGCATAAGTAAATAAGCTATTATATGTGAATGATTTTCTTTAACAGCCAAATGCAGTAATTCAAGCTTGTGATCTATTAAATTATAATTTTTAGTTGTTAAATATTTCAAATTTTCCAGGTCACCATTCCTTATCGATTGAATGGCATTATTTGCAAATAAATCGTTCATTAATACTAATTTCCTTTTGTTTATTTAATGGATGGATACGCTGTTATGCCATCAGGAAAGCCAGTTGTTAAACCGGTGCCTTGTTGTGCATTTAATGTTTTAACGGCTTTAATATTAACTTGCAACGATGTCAGTGCTTTTTGCCATGCCGGATCACCATTTTGTTCATAACATCCTGTCAGGTTTTTGAAATTTAAAGGATTATATAGAAATGAATAGTAATTAAAAACAGGCAATTAAAAAACTTTGTATCAATATAACCGAGTCGCGGCTGGGTTTAATCTGATTTTTTGGCCATTATAAATAGAATCAGACGGATTTAAAATTACTTGTTCACCGGCTGTAATTCCTGAATTTATTTCGATTTCTTCACCAAAATCACGTCCAATAACGATTGATTTTAAGTTAACAGTATTATCTTTATTGACCACCGCGATTTGTGGGCCTTGAGCGCGGAATAATAATGTATTTACTGGTAAACGGATTAAAGGTGATGATATCGGTATTTTAAATTGAACAGTTGTATAACTACCGGGAAATAATTCGCCTTTACTGTTATCAGCAGTAAATTGTGCTAAAAGAGTGCGCGTTTTGGGATCAATTGCTTTTGCAGTTTTAAACAGCTTTGCTGGAAATGTTCGGCCAGGGTATTGTGAAAACTGTAAATTAACGATTAATTCCGGTTTAATTTTTTCTGCATAACTTTGCGGAATATTGACATAAATTCGCAAAGGATTGTCTTGAACAATATGAAATAATGGCGTTGCTGTAGTACTTGAACCGGCATTAATCAACGCACCAATATCAGTAGTTCGTAAAGTGATAACGCCTGTAAATGGAGCAATCACTCGCTCAAAATTTACCAGTTCTGTTAAACGCTGACGATTGGCGTCAGCAGCAGCTTGTGCAGCCAATAAAGCAACTGCGGCACTGGCTTTCTCATCAGCTTCCTGCTTGGAAACAAAACTCTTTTTTACCAGATCAGCCCAGCGTTGTGCTGTTACTTGAGCAAGTTTAGTGTTGGCAATAGCTGTATTTAAATCAGCTTCGGCCTGACGTAATTCTGCATCAATTTCTGGTGATTCAATTTCGGCGAGCAAATCCCCTTCTTTAACACGAGTGCCTATATCAACGTACCATTTTTTAATATAACCATTAGTCCGCGCGTAAATATTTGCTTCATGCCAGGCTTCAACATCACCTGGTAAAGTGAACTCAACCAAGGCAGGTCCAGGTTTTGCTGTTAGCGTAACAACATAGGGGATGGCATTGCTGTTAGTCTGGTTGCGTAAGCGGATACTCGATTGTACACGTAGAGCAATAAGTACTATGACCACACAAAGCAAGAGGATTAAAACCACTGATGTTCGTCCGGTCAGTTTACTTTTAAATGCATGTTGAATCTGTTTAACCATACTGTTTTCTCTTGAGTTTACGGTTATGAATCAGGAAAAATACGGCTGGAATAAAAAATAGTGTTGTAACGGTAGCAAATGATAACCCCCCTATAACTGCTCGTCCCAGAGGTGCATTTTGCTCACCGCCTTCACCTAAACCAAGTGCCATTGGCAACATACCTATAATCATAGCAGATGCAGTCATTAATACAGGGCGAATACGCGAGCGACCGGCTTCCAGTGCAGAGGTAAATGGATCATTTCCTTCTGCCATATGTTGACGTGCAAAACTGATTACCAAAATACCATTTGCTGTTGAAACACCCATACACATAATAGCGCCAGTCAAGGCGGGTACACTTAATGTTGTATGTGTAATAAATAAAATCCATACAATGCCTGCCAATGCTGCGGGTAGCGCTGTGATAATAATAAATGGATCAAGCCAGGACTGGAAATTAATAACAATTAGTAAATACACTAATAAAATTGAAAATATAAGGCCAACATATAAGCTGTGAAAAGCAGCCTGTTGTGTTTCTATTTGACCGCGTATAACAACAGAAGAACCTTTGGGAACATCATTTTTTGTAGAATCAATCAAATGTTTGATATCTTTAGCAACAGCACCTAAGTCACGCGCCTCAATAGACGCAAAAATATCAATAACAGGCTGTACATTATAATGAGATTCAACGATTGATGATGAATAACGTTTGATGTTGGCAAGAGCGCCTAATATTTGCGGTTTATGGTCGGTATCATTATTGGCAATAGGCACATTTCGTAAACTGTTTAAAGACGTCATTTTATATTGTGGTGTTTGAGTTACAACAGGATAAGAGACTCCATTTAAAGGGCTTAGCCAGAACGTAGGTGACGTTTGAAAACTGCCGGATAATGAGATTAGCAAATTTGTTGCTACATCAAATTGCGTAAAACCAAGTTCACCAGCAAGACTTCTATCCACGTCAACTTTTAATCCAGGGTAGTTATATGCCTGGCGTGTGCGAGCATCTACTATGCCTGATATATGTTTTAACCGCTCCAGAAGCAAATTTGCATAATGCCAGTTTTCCATCGTCTTACTGCCTATCACCTGAATATTAATCGGAGAAGGTAATCCAAAATTTAATATTTGATTAACAATGTCCGCAGGTAAAAAAGCAAACGATACACCTGGAAATTTGATTTTCAATTCTTGCCTTAAGGTATGGATATACTCGTCAACCGGACGATGATTTTCCTTTAATGAAATCAGAATATCAGCATCACTCGCACCAACAGGAGCAGAATTATTATAGGTTAAATTGATACCACTGGATGGTAAGCCAATATTATCGACAATATTAGCCAGCTCATTAGCAGGAATAATCTGACGAATGAATTCGTCAACTTCATCTGTAAGCTTTGCTGTTTCTTCAATACGAGTTCCCGAGGCTGCGCGCAGGTGCAGTTTGATTTGTCCCGCATCCACAGAAGGGAAAAAATCAGAACCAATCCAGGGAAAAAGCAACATGATTGACACAATCAGAAAAGCGAGATAACAGAGGATAAAAGCAGTGCTCTTATGTAATGCTCGTGTTAATAATTTACTATAATTTTGGCGGAAACGCTCAAACGAATTTTCAAAGCGTTGATGAAATCGTTTAAAACGAGTGTTTGCAACCTCGTTTGTATGTTTTTTTAATAAATATTTTGCCATGGTTGCAACTAATGTGCGTGACAAAAAATAAGAAGTTAGCATTGCAAAAATTACAGCTTCAGCCATTGGTGTAAATAAAAATTTAGCTACGCCATTCAGAAAAAACATAGGTAAGAAAACAATACAAATAGATAAAGTAGATACAAGTGCAGGTATAGCAATTTGATGCGCACCGTCTAAAATCGCCTGTTCTACCTCTTTACCCTGTTCAAGATTCCAATTGATATTTTCAATTGCGACTGTTGCATCATCTACTAAAATACCTACGGCAAGTGCCAGTCCACCTAACGTCATAATATTGATTGTTTCGCCAAGAAAGGAAAGAATTGTCAGCGATGATAGAATCGATAATGGAATTGAAAGTGTGATAATAAAGGTGCTGCGCAAACTGCCCAGAACAATTAAAATCATCAAACCTGTTAATGATGCAGCAATAACACCTTCTTTAATTACGTCATTAACTGCGGCAGATACGAATATAGATTGATCGCCAAGCATGGTTAAATTTAAATCTGGAGGAACTATGGTTTTAAGCTTGGGCATTAGTGCTTTAACCCGATTTACAATATCCAGTGTTGAGGCTTTACCTGTTTTTTGAACGGGCATCATCACAGCACGCTGGCCATTTACACGGACAATATTGGTTTGAGGAGCAAAACCATCACGAACATGGGCTACATCACGTATATAAAGTATGCCTCCATCAGTCGCCTTGATCGGTAGATCATTTAATCCTTCTATAGTATCAGGACTGGCATTAAGCTTGATGAAGTATTCAAACATGCCAATTTTTTCCGTACCAGCGGGTAAAATAAGATTTTGCGCAAGAATGGCATTACTTATTTCCTGAGCGGTTATACCATATGTCTGCATTGCATGCGGATTTAGATCCACAACCACCTGACGTATCTTACCGCCATATGGAAATGGAATTGAAGCGCCCTGAATAGTAGCAAGTTGTGTGCGCAGAAAATTATTTCCAACATCATTAAGAGTTTGTTCAGGTAATGTTGGGCTTGATAAAATAAGCTGTAAGACGGGGACGGTTGAGGCATTGTAGCTTAAAATCAAAGGAGGTGTTGTTCCGGGGGGTAAGTAACGTAGCATGGTTTGTGAAACAGCAGTAACCTGGCTCAACGCCACCGCAATATTGGCATCATTATGAAAAAATAGTTTGATAACGCTATTACCGAGAATGGACTGGGATTCTATATGCTCAATATCATTAACGGTGGTTGTAACTGCTCGCTCAAATACACTGGTAATGCGATTAGCCATTTCAACGGGTGGGAGATTAGTATATGACCATACAACGCCGACAACAGGGATATTGATGTTTGGGAAAATATCAGTAGGGGTACGCAAAATAGCCATCGGGCCAATTATCATCAGCATCAATGCCATTACAACAAATGTATATGGGCGGTTAAGCGCAACTGACACAAGCCACATAGCAATCCGTGCTAAAATTAATAATCAAAAAATAGTATATCACCGTGCAGCAGGCTGGGTAAAGGAACCATAGAGCGTGCCAACTTTGTATAAAAACTGTTAATACTCCCTTAATAAATGTTGCTTAAAATAGAACCTGTTATAAGTTTTAATTGGTGAAATATATGTATCGTAACGTTATGAATAATCCTGTTTTAAAGGAAATGGTAAGCACGGAGATGGCTTATAATCAGAAATTATTAATTTTAAACCTGGTTTTTGCACGAGTTGATCTAACTAATTTACCTATACTTAAAGATCTTAAAAGCATTTTAATACCATTAAAAACCATTTCTGGTCAGTTGATACAAAATGCGATGAATGCATCGCTTCCTATTGATGATTCACCAGGCAGCGACCCCCAAAAAGCAATTACAACAACGCAACGTAAAGCATTTATGAGTGAAAGAGCACAGCTTTTAAATCAATTTTTTGACTGTTATGAAAGCTATTCGCAGCATTACAATAGTTTTATAAAAGATTTGGAAATAAATAGTCATTTATATGAAAATGTGGAAAGTCATTTAAGCGTGCATGGGGGACTATCCGCTAATCTTATCGAGATTGTTCAGCGTGGATTTAAATATCAAATGCTTATTGATGCTGCAATTAAATTTAATGATAATCTTGATCAAGTTAATATAACGGAATTAAAGGCACTTAGTACGAAAGTGGCTGAAATGTTACTGAAAACTAATTCAAAAATGCCTGTAGAGCAAGCACCAAAAGAAAAAATACCACCGGTGTCAGAAACGAGCGAACAAGCAGAACCAGTAGAAGAAACACCGCAAAAAAGTAAATATCGGTTCGGTGATTTCTTTCTTAGACCTGCTTTGGCTAGTGTCAAAGCAAAGTTAAGAGGAACAAATGCACCTGAGAAGTCAGCAACGCCTGAAAAACAATTTTTAGAACCAACTATTAATTACAGCGCCTTAGATGGCTTAACAGATGAGCAATTTGAAGAAGCATTAAGCAGAGTTGAATTCAAGTAAAATCTGGATATACTTGAATGGAATTTTAATCATAAGGATATGTTTATGCCAACTAAAAAAACAAACGTGGCGGCACTCCCTGAACCTATGAATCGCAACTGGGGATGGTTGCTTGGATTGGGAATTTTGTTTGTAATACTTGGAAGTGTGGGTTTAGGCATGGTGGTTGGTTTAACGCTTGCCAGCATGGTTTTCCTCGGCGCTTTGCTAATCATTGCCGGTGTATCGCAGTTAGTGGATACGGTTAAATGCAAACATTGGAAAGGCGCAGTTGGCCATGCTTTAATCGCAATTTTCTATATTATAGCCGGTGGTTTGGTTATTTATGATCCATTTCTTGCTTCCGCCATTATTACCGCATTACTTGCCAGTCTTTTGATTATCATTGGTATAAGTCGCTTTTTAATGGCAATGATGCTGAAAGGTTCGCCTGGTTGGGGTTGGTTGTTATTTGCCGGTGTTATAGCGATTGCTCTGGGTATTATGATCCTGATGCATTGGCCAATTAGTGGATTGTGGGTAATTGGATTATTCATCGCTATTGAAATTTTAGTTGATGGCTGGACCTATATATTCCTTGCTCTTTCCATGCGAAATAATTTGCGTAAAGCTTGATTTAAACCCGGATTATGACTTTGCTTAATCCGGGCGGCACCTCTTCCAAAAAAATTTATTATCCTGCACAATATAAAAACCTGTATTTTATTCCCAGCGCTGGTTATTATTACCAAAAGCTAATTGCAATCTGATTCCATACATAAGGGAATGCTAATAAATGAGTTTATATATAGGTTTAATGTCAGGAACCAGTATGGATGGCATAGACGCTGCGTTGATTGATCTGTCAACCAATACATTTATTCATGGTATTACTCGGCCTTATAGTGAACATGCGCAGCATTATTTACAAGAGGCTCTTGAGAAAACGCGACAGGAAGCAGGTTATTTTAGTCAGTTAAATAGCGTACTGGGAGCCGAATTTGCCCTGGCAGCACTACAAGTATTGTCTGAAAGCAATTATTCACCGAACGATATTACGGCCATTGGCAGCCATGGTCAGACACTTTGTCACAACACATCCGCCAAAATCCCTTATACAGTCCAGTCTGGTTGTGCTCACACTATTGCAGAAATGACCAATATAACGGTGGTTGCGGATTTCAGAACACGTGACATGGTGATAGGTGGGCAGGGTGCGCCGTTTGCGCCGCTTTATCATCAGGAAATTTTTAAAGAGCAAGGGTATCCCTTAGCAATTGTAAATATCGGCGGCATCGCCAATATCACTTATCTGAACAATGAAAAAGAAGTTTATGGCTATGATTTAGGCCCTGGTAACTGTTTAATGGATGCCTGGATTTTACAGCATCTGGGTAAGCATTATGATAATTGCGGCGAATGGGCTGCTAGTGGAAAACCTGTTAATTTATTACTGGAGGCGCTGTTGCATGATGAATATTTCCATAGAAGTGCTCCCAAAAGCGTTGGTAAAGAATACTTTTCACTGCGATGGCTAAATGATCATATTATTGGAGGATATAAATCAGAAGATATACAGGCGACATTGTTGTATTTAACTGCATTAAGCATCGTTAATGATATCAAAACGCAAAATGTGCCACCTGAAAAGCTTTTTATTTGTGGTGGTGGTGCTCATAATTTAGCGTTACTTAACGTTTTATCGCAATTATTACCTGAAATAAAGGTTCAGTCTTCAGAAGTATGTAATTTAAATCCTGATTTTATTGAAGCACATATGTTTGCATGGCTAGCAGAAAAAGCTTTAAACAGGACTCCTGTTGATATGACTTTAATTACAGGGGCAAGACATCCAACAATATTAGGCGCAATCTATCCGTCAGGGATTGACAAGCGAATTTAGCATGGGGTGTAATGTGAAATTACTTATTGATAAAGATATCTCTTTGAATACACGTACCTATAAAGTTGAACAACCGGATAAAGTGAGTGCTTATCTGATTTTTTTATTATCAGCATCATTTTATTTATATGAATATGTCTTACAAGTTGCACCTGGCGTAATGGCCGATTCAATGATGAAAACATTTAATGTAAGTGCTGCCGGTTTTGGTATTGTCTCCGCCTTTTATTTTTATGCTTATGCACCAATGCAATTGCCTGCCGGAATTCTTTTCGATAGATATGGACCAAGAAAATTAATGACTTTGGCATTGATTTTATGTGCAATCGGTTCGTTTTTCTTTGCTTCAACAGATAGTCTGGTTACTGCTGCACTAGGACGCTTTTTAATTGGTATAGGTTCTGCATTTTCATTTATAGGTGTATTGGTACTGATTTCGCGCTGGTTTCCGCCTCAGCAGTTTGCCTTACTAGCTGGTGTTGCGCAATTAATGAGCTCTATTGGCGCAATGTTTGGGGAAATGCCTTTAGCGGCTTTAATTGGACAGGTGGGTTGGCGATCAGCGAGTTATATACTTTCGGTTATAGGCTTGGGATTAGCTTTATTGCTTTGGGTTGTGATCCGTGATTATCCGCATCAACCAACCCAGTCGCCTCCAAAACGAAAATTCAGAGACGAATGGCGTCGATTAGTAAGTGTCTGCAAGCATTCTTATACTTGGCTGACCGGGATTTATGCCTGTGCAATCTGGACTCCTGTCGCTGTCTTTGCAGCTCTTTGGGGTGTCGTCTATCTCCAGCAAAAATATGACATTAGTGTTCTTATGGCTTCCAGTTTATGCAGTATGATTTGGCTTGGAATCGGTGTAGGCAGCCCTCTGCTTGGCTGGATTAGTGATCGAATCCTTAGCCGGCGTATTGCTTTAATAATAAGTTCAATTTTAGGTTTGGCTGCAACTATTTTCCTGTTATATGTTCCCGATGTATCCATCCATTGGATGTATCTGGTACTTTTCGTTTTAGGTCTTGGAGCAGGCGGGCAAACCGTTAGCTTCGCTGTTGTGAAGGATAATAACCCACCTGAACTGGTTGGCACGGCTTCCGGATTTAATAATTTATCCGTATTAATTGGTGCTGCGGTATTCCAGCCACTGGTAGGGGTTTTTCTGCAGAATTATACGGATGATTGGTACAAAATAAATGGTGTGCCGGTTTATTCGCTGGCCAGTTATAATAAAGCATTATTAGTAATGCCTTGTTGCTATTTAATAAGCTTAATCATTGTCGTTTTCTTCCTGAAAGAATCACATCCAGGTCGTGAACATGCACGCTGATTACGCTGCGCTGCATCAAGGCTACACCGGTTAATGGTAAAGTTAATTTTTTTAATAGAAAAGGGACGATCATGAATACAAAAAAAATAGCAGTTACTTTTATATTGCTTACAGGCGTTGCGCAATCTGTTTTTGCTGATGCGTCTGCAACGGATGTCACTGCATTAAATAATCAGATACAAGCTCAACTCAAGCAAATTGAAACACAGAATAATCAACAAATTACAGCGATGAATACACAAATTCAGGCGCAGATTAAACAAATGCAGAGTGATTTACAGGCTCAAGTTGGTAAACTCTCTACGCAAACTCAAACCCAGCTTCAACAAATCCAGAAGTCTTTGCAGCAACAAATTGCTGCTGTTCAATCTGATGTGGATAAATTGAAAAAATCCTAATCTTTTTTTCTGCCTGCACGTGTAATCACGCTACAGGCAGCGCCAATAGCACTTGATGCACCAGTAATGAGTTTTCAGGCTAACCATAATAAAACTCATAAATAAAAAAACTATAACGTAAATTTTAAGAGAAATCATTCAAAATAAGGCTAGGATAATCTTTAAGTTCAATACCATTTGCTACCGATTGAATCTGGTCGAAAATATCGGATCCTATCCATGGTTCGACCTTCAATTTGGGAATCATTAATTCGATGATGACTTCGCCAAGTTTCTGATTCATTTTGATAAAGGATCTCATTTCTTTTTCATATTCTGCAAAGGCAATTGCATAATCACCATTAGCCAGCAGTAACTCCCCTGCAAGAACATAGGCTCCAACCAGAGCCACACCAGTACCTTGGCCGGAAGCTAAACAAGGACTATAAGCGGCATCACCAATCACAATGGTACGATCGTTGAACCACTTATCCATGCGAATTTGCTTCACTTCATCGAAGTAAAAGTCACAGGCCTTGTTCATAGCCTTTAGCAAGTTTGAAACTTCCCACTCAGCATCTGAATAGATTTTAGATACAATTTCTTTTTGTTGTTTAACATCCTTATAATCATAAGTCAGGCCAGGTGCTTGAAAAACAAACATTGCTTTGGCAGCTTGATCCGCTTGCGTGCAATAGACATTGACAAGTTTGCCGATTTTGGAATATAGAAATTCATGTCTATCCAGATTCAAATCAGTTTCAACGCTATAAATAGCAACGAAATAGTCTCCCAGATTATGAGAAAAGAGCGATTCATCTCCGAATACTATTGAACGCACATTTGAGTGAATACCATCTGCACCGACTAAAATATCAAATTGTCGAGGTTGTCCTGTTACAAACTCAACGTATATTTCGTCGTTTTGTTGTTTAATGGATTTAATCGAGTTACTAAAAACATACTCGCAATGATTAGCTGTCGCATCATAAAGAACACGACTTAAATTTCCTCGCAAAAGCTCAATATCATCGCCCACGTTCACGCCAATCTGATCGAAGAGAATGTCATCTATTATTCTTCCTTTTTCATCGAGCACCGTTGCGCCCAGCTTGACGACTCTGAATTTACTAGCCTCATCATAGATTCCCATCTTCTTCACAACATCTACAGCACATCCACGAATATCAATATTATACCCACCCATTCTCATTTCAGGTGATTGCTCGACAATAGTGACTTCAAAGCCATAACGTTGCAGCCAATAGCCCAATGCTGGACCAGCAATACTTGCTCCTGAGATTAAGACACGTTTATTTTTCATTACTCTTTCCTTTATTACTACTAAATGATTTCCAACCAGCAACAATCAATTGCATGCCATTGTCTACAATTTTTATAACCAAAGCCTTTTCAGTTTCTGTGCTATCTGGGCGCAGAATACTTAGAGCGCCTAACATGAGAGCTCGAGTGACATTGAGTCCTTCATTTAAGCCTTCGGCAGTTGCGAGCACCGAAAGATTTAGCGCTTCTACACAGTTGCGAAAATTCTCTGCTGCCTTTTTGAATGCGGGAGGCATTTCATTTGGTTGGCCTTTAAAGCGGATAGCCGATAATACCCCCGCCGACCATGGTTCTTCAGCGTAGAAACATACTGCTTGATGAGTGAATTGTAGTAGGTGTTTTTCAGCATTAACTTCTTGCTGCAAACTTTGAAGTCTTTCATTCTGCCTTTGGCAGATATCTTCTGCGAGCAAAATTATAAGATCTTGCTTGCCCTTGAATTCCTGATAGATCTTGGATGTACTGTATTCAAGCCCCGTTGCAAGCTTACGTAAAGATAATCCTTCAAGTCCAGCTTGCTTAACCAATTCATATGCAACTTGGATAACTGAGACTCTAAACTGCTCTTTTTCACGCTCTTTTCTTTGCTTAATGGTCATAGTTTCTCCATGATTTGGAAAGAAATATAACAGTGTTCCAAAAAAAATCAAGTGTTTTGTATGTTGATGTATAGAAAGGAGCAGCGGTAGGGACGTGCTTATGCTAATTATTTGTGACACACAAGCTCTGCACCAAGAAGTCCTGGAGGAAGGGAACCTGTTTAGTCAAAAACGCACAAGACATCCGTGTCGCTTGGAAAGGCCATTCATGGCCTTTCACATTTTGCCTAAACAGGTTCCCTTCCTCCAGGACGTCCAAAAGATTGTGCCACTTTTCAGGAAAAACAAATTACTTTCAATCTCTTAGGAAATCAAACGAGTTGGTTTGGCTCGTTTTATAGACACCACATAATGGCTCGCAACAACAGGCATTGTGCCAAAAAAAGACGGGCATTGTAATCAAATCTATAAACACATTCTTGATTTGGTTGCAAGAAACTCGTTATCACTTACCGTTAAGTTACCTACAACACTGTCTTTATGATGTTCATCAATTTCATCCCAGAGATATCGACTATAAGAATGCTGTCTATGGCCAGATGCTTTTATAGCTTGCTCCATCGCTTTATTAATCTGTTCATAATCACAACCATTATTAATCATGTTTAAAATATTTTGTGCGCGATTACGTCCACTTGTACCATGAAAAAAATGACTGAAACGATTAAGAAAACGATGACCTTTGGCGTTTATATCCATCCAATCAAGATACTTTCTGGTTGCAATGGCAATAGCACTAATTCGGATTAAATTTTCCTGCTGGTTTTTATCAGGAACGATTACACTGACTAAGGCACAATCATCACCAAAATGCCTTTCTAAAGGGTGTTCACTGGCAAGTTTACATTGTTGATTGTGAACGGTATCGATGCTGTTGCTTAACTCTTCAAATAAAGATTGCGAGGGAGATGATGTAAATTTTAATACTTTTTTCTCAATAATTTGAGGTTCACTCACTCTGGAATTAATATGTTTTGTCTTAAATTGGCTGACTTCTTCTTCAAATTCATCAGGCACATATGTATAGCCAAGTATTTCATCATTTTCAGCTATTTGACTGCAAAAAACAGTGTTTCTCTTAAGGACTAAATCGATATTTGCATTTTTTGGAAACGTAGTACTATCAATAGCATCCTTGAAGTCATCAACAACTGTATTAGCAACTAATTGTTTTATTGCGCCTTTGTTATCTTTAACAACAATACCCGTGTCTCCTATGCCAAAACCTGCAACATAATAGTTGTTGTTTTTTATATAAACAGTGGCAAGAGATAAAGTAAATGCAGTGAATTGAGCAAAAGCATGGCGAAGTTGAACAATTTTTTCAACAAGATTTTTAGTGATTACTGAGTCGTCCTTTGCTTTCGTCAACTTCAATGCATAGTCATTCATTAATGGAACTACCTGTTTATCAATAAATGTGTGAGTAGCTAAAGTATCGTCATTATGAAACCCATCCACTACTATTATGAACGGCAAGCCCTCAGAACTATAACCGGCGACTACTTTATCATCACTTACTTTCTTTTTGGGATTCGGCTGACCATCGTTAGTTGCCCAAATGCTGCGAACCAATGCTTTTGATTGACCAGCATCCCATTGTTTGGTTTTTGCATAAGTTGTTTCTGCAGTGCCATTTAATGAGTGGGAAATTAATACGGGTTTTGTCATAGTAATCTATCTGAAGCAATAATTAATTGTGAAATTATACTTTATTGTTGACTAATAATAAAGCAGTGTTGACTTGGTATTAAGAACATAGGTCAAATAAAATGCGCTTGAAAATAATTTTTACGTGGTAGTATTTAGTCATGCGCTATATTTTATAGGATTAATATGCCTGAATATAACAAAATCATTCTTAACAAACAGGAAAAAACATGGATCCTGGAGCAGCGTGTAACAAGAGTTACTGATCAGCAAGAAGTACTGATTTACCCAATGGGTGCTGAAAGATTCCTGGCTCTGGCATTATCCGGGTTAGAAGAGGGTAGATACGCTATCCAGGCTGACATAGAAAATAAAGATGTTTTAGTTATTCCAGGCTATGGTAATAGTGCATTTTTATTTGCAGAGGCAGGAGCAAAATCGGTTATTGTGTACGATAAAGATCCGGTCACTATCGCATGGATGAAAACGTTTAAGAAATATTATCATTATCGGCAATATGATCCTCAGGGTAAACCTTATCCTTGCGTGGGGGAACTATTAGCCGCACTTACCAGTTGGTATCCGCCTTTAATTGCGTTACCTTCGGGTAAATTGTCAAATCGCCTATTTTGGTTGATTAGTCCCAAAGCACTACGTCGAGCGTATATTTTTTATATGTTAGCGTTAGTTAAAGAAGCTGTGAAATCAAAAGCCCAAGATGATTTCGAATTAAATAAAAATATTCAGTTTTATGCAGGTGAATTAGAGCAACTTATTAAAGGTAAAACCGCGAAAGTTTTCGATACAGCATTTGTACCTTACCTTTTAGGTGTGCGTAACGGAATAGAGAATGAAAATGATATAGTAATTTTTATTGAAAAACTCATTCAATTAGTGCCTGACGGATCAATAGTAGTTACACCTTCACGTAAAACCAAAGAATTTTATGTTAAAGGACAGAGTTATTTTGAAACAACTGGCTATACAACTATTGAATCCATTCCCAATCTTGAAAAATATGTCGTAGCAAAAGATAAATATTGGTTTAAAACACAGGGATTAACAGTTTTTGGTTTATCTCAGGATAAAGCTCATAAGTAATATGCTCGCTTGTAAAAATTTTAGGGCGTGTTGACCATTGGTCCCCAGCGCCTACGTGCCTCGGCTTGTCCGAGGCATCCAGGAAAATGCTCAATTAAGAACAAATTTCTTCGTATAAAAATTTTAGTAAACTATTTTTTTTGATCAGGTTTTTTATGATCCGAAGATGGTTTTCTTTCCTTATTTAATTTATCGCAAACCTCGCTTGTAATCTTTGTTTTGCCGGATACATCGCAAATATTTTTGATGTCGGTGATTTCAGGATGTTGGGTGTTTTTTTTCATATTTACTCTCAGTCACTGTAATTGTATGTTAATTATAGTAATAGTTTTCTGTAAGAGGCTATAATTTAATAGATTAATTTCACTTTATTAATGGAAAAAAATAAATGGACGACATTTTAGGATTGAATGAATTACTGAATTATAGACTTTATGACAAGAGGGGCTGGAAAAAATTACATTGGTAAAAGAAGCGACACTCGAAAGAGGTGGTCAAATATCGTTTATTTTAAAAGATAAAAAAATATAATTATTTAGTTTGCTTTAAACGTTACTAAAATGGCAGGATTTTCTTCATTAGCAGCAATGAAATTAGTTAAGTTATGGATCTCGTTATCCACTTTTTCATATAATTTTTCTACGAAACTGTATCTTCCTTTTTTCTCATTATTTTTATATTTTTCCAGGTAAATATCACAGCTATCTTTTATAATGCTTAACATCTTTAAACGGCTATCATTAGGAGCGTCAGGTTTAAGCTGTTTATAGTCTTGTACTGCATCTATAATTTTTTGCGCTAACGCAGATTTTCCGAAACCATAAAAACCTTTATCCCACATCAGAATATGTGCGTGAAAGCTATTAGTAAAGGATAACGATTTGCTATTTGCTTCAAGTCGGGTAAAAACAAAACCTCTGCCAAACAGGGGGCTAGATGACAAATATTTATCGCTTAATTGTATAACCTCTTTTGTTTTGCGAACCTGAGTAATCGTATCGACACTGGTAAGCGTTAGCGCACTTCTAATTTTTTTCCACGAAGTTGCAGTGGTTGTGTGCTTCAAAGTACCTGTATCGGTATAGAAAGTACCAATTTTTAATGTGTCCAGGAACGTTCTTTTACCTGTAAGAATATCAGGGAAAATATTAGTGATAATGTTATCCCACAAAAATTGGCCAGCGGTTATTATTTTTTGAGCAAGCGCTGTGGGTTTTGTAATATTGCATATCGCTGAAACTATAGCTCCGCTAAATAGCATTAAGGGCAACAAAGCTAAATCCCATATTAACTCTTTCAATAGGGCAGGATCTGGTGCTCGATCAAAGCCCAGTGCTTCATAAGCAATCTGGACAGCATATATTCCTGATGCAATATAAGATGTATAACTAATTATTCCAAGAATGCCTGCGGGTAGAAGTAAAGGAGGAAAAAACAGGGAGCCAATTGCCAGCAATGCAGCAGGAACCCCGGTAATTAATCCAATAAGTGAGGTAGTAGTTGATATATCATTGGTAATAGCCTCACCTAATGTTAATTTTTTTGCGCTCTTATAATGACAATCCAGTAATCGTTTAGTCAGTATTTCAAGCTGATTAATCTTTGCATGTTCCTCATCATTCTCCGGGCCAATAGAACTTTTTAGAAGCAGGCAGAGCAGACCAGCTTTTTTGTGTGCTTGCAAACATTGATAATGCGTTTGAAGATTTAGTAACGAAGATGAGCTCAATAAATCGTGAATATGTGCTTTATATTCGTTGCTTGTATTAGAATCAATTCCGTTAATAAGAGATAAAGTTTTATCAATAGATTGCCTTAAAAATCGCTCAATTAATAAATGTAATTGCTTTGCATAATCTTTTTCAAAGGCTTCAATTTGCTTTCTTTCAGCAGAATTTTTATTACAGTTCCATTTGGCACGGGCAATCAATTTTTCGATAGCTTTTGAAGCAGGCAGGTCAATACTTGTTTGAGTAATTTTAGCTTCTAGAAATCTTGCTCCTGACCAAAGCTTGGGATAATCATGAATACTATATTGAGCAGCGGATATAGTGGGCACATTTTTAATAAACGCAGGGATATTACTTTCTACCCATTTTTTATGTTCAGCCTGGGTTTGGGTATTGATTAATTCTAAATCAGTAAGAATCAGAACCACTATAATCTCAAACTATTTGGCAATTGTTCATTATAAAGCCAAAACTGTTTAAAGTAAATACTTATTGATTTATTAATGTCAAAATCATTTTACCAATATTATGAGTCAACAACATACGATAAATTAGAAATAATAAGGCATTCCTCATCACGAAAGGCCTGCCTCAACTTTATTTTCTGGTGTTGTTACATGCTTTTTTATTACAGCTTTTATATCTTTGAAAAATAAAGATCGTTTAGGTATATTCTTCTTATTTTCTACAATATTGGTCGTTGCAATTGGTGTGGATAATTGTTCTTTCAGTTTTTGAGTTTTACTAAGAAAATAATATTTATTTGCTACAACTGTAGTTGAATTTGAGGAGTGTTTTTTATTATATATATTGCTCAGTGTGAGAAGAACTTCTTCTAGTTTTAGTATGTGTTTCTCTAAAATCCCTTGATTGATATTTTTAGAAAAAAAGGTTAGCAATATATCGCTTAATCCTTCAAGGGATGGTACATATACTTGCTTTTTATAACGTACAGCGGGAATAAGATTGTTTTGTAAGGAATCGTTTAAATTATTCAATGTAACAACCCAGTTTTTTGATGCTTTATCAATATCAAAAACAGTAGGTTGCATCTTATGTGATGCCTGATATAAATCTGTTTCACTAACTTCGCAATATTGATTAAGTAATTGAGGTAAATCCGTATAGTGGCGGAAAATTTCAAACGTTAGAAGAGATTTTATTTCCCCAATTTTAGAGTAAATTTCGCCCATAACTTCTGTTCTTGAAATAAGCAACTGATTTCTCTCATCTCCCTGTTTATCAGTGACATTGTTTCCATCTATTGCAAATGTGATATCGGTCTTAAACATGCCCGGAAAAGGAAGAGTAGCTCGGTGTGTTTTATACATTTCACGCATCCACTTGAAATTTATGCCACTAACCATCTGTTGAAGCTCATTAACAGCTTTTTTATCGTCATCAGGTAATGCATCAAATGAACTGCTTAAGCGCATAATACTGCTTGTGTTAAAAATGCTTGATAAAACCATCAAATGATTCAGATCCAGATAATAATCATCACCCATCAAACAAATTGATCGTGTCAACTGTACTAACAACTGTAAACAATTAGTAATATTTTCTGGTTTCTGGCTGAGAATTTTATTAATAAAAAAATTGCTAAGCTTGTTAAAATATTGAGTGGATTTTTCAAGTGCTGAATCGTTATTAAATTGATCGCCTGATACTTGTTGATAAAAATTCAGTGTTAGGCACCTTAATTCATTTGCAATCAACTCTACTTCAACCTTATTCTTTTTACTTTTTTTTGCCAAGGCATCTTCAACCAAAGTCACAAAAGATTTTTCATTTTTGGCATTATTATGCTGCGATTGCCATTGATTTATAATGTTAAAATTTATAAATACTGATTGATTAAAAAAAATGGTGTTTCTTTCTATGTATGAATTCATTTGTTCATTGATTTCACTGCCCAGCTTTTTTAATCCACATTGTTTATTAGTATTGTTTTCAATAAACAATCGGAAGGATAAAATTACAGAGGATAATTCTATGCCAGGTGAAAGATGAAAAATGACAAGCTTCAAAGCAATATAGTTTGCAGCAAGCTTTTGCTGTTTATCATAATATGGATATAGCTTTTGCAAGTTATTCAGAAGTTCTCCGACAGGAGCCTCATTTAATAATCCCAACGCTCGCTTATCATCAATGCTTGACTTGCAGGAGGTCAGGAGCCATATTAGTTCAAGTATTTTGGCCTGTTCTTTATTGCTTGCAATTGCCATAAAATCAGGTTGCTGTGCACCGACATTTTCAGCATTTACCCCATGATATACAAGAAGAGTAAAAAAACTGCTTAAAACCTTATAATTTTCGTTCTGGAGTGTATTTAAATGGTTTTTAACCAAAGGATATAATTGAAGTAAAATTCGGTGAAGTGCAGATGAACTCAGTGATGTATTATGCAACCAATCAGGTTGGGTGCTAGTCAGTATACATTCTTGCGACATAATAAAAAATTGTTTTACCAGAAGGCTGTAGCTTTGGGAGCCTTGTTCAGTTTTAGGGGCAGTAATCAGTTTTTCAACCAGTTTATCAATACTAATATTATTGTAACTAATAGGATCAATTGAATCTTCCGTAAAATCTGAACTAAAAGAATCGTCAGACTTGAACGAATTGGTTAAAAGCTCCAGCCTGCTTGAACTGGATAATGAATCCAGACTTCCTGTTGATGACAAATATTCTTCACTGCTTCTTGAGGAAAGTATAGGGAAGGTCGCTTGTATGAGTTGCTGATCATTTGTTGGAGACGGTGATTGTCTTAATCGGACAGTGGAAGGCTTTATCTTATCTAAATCGATAAACAGTAAAGCGTTTTTCATTTCTTGATCTGCTCTAGCCAGTTGCAACGCACTTTTGCCCGTAGCATTTACAAGTGATTTATCAACAATATTATTTTTAACAAGGCAACTTACTGCCCAAATCTGTTTTTGCTGAACCGCCTCTAATAACGGTGTATTTCCAGCACTATTTTTTACATTGAGCAATTCTGGAAAGTGATGCGTAAGCCTTTCAAGACATTCCTGCAACTTATAATCCTGGCTTACTGCAACATGAAGAATTGTTTGTCCATAATTATCTCTTTTATTTAATGCTACTGTTTTATAGTTGGGATTAGCGAAAAGAATATCAAGTATTGCAGTCTTATTTTTTATTACCAATAAATGAAAAATACTTCGACCTGACAGGTATGAATCATTAATTAATTCAGGTTCTTTTTTAAATTTTTCAATCAGTTTTTTAGCTGTATCTGTTTCATCTAAATCCGAAGATATTAAGTCGAATATTTTAACCATGGCAAACGTCCTATTTATATGAGATCCAATTAATAACAAATATAGATTAGCATAACTTTTTCTTAATTATTGAGTATAAAATAACATTAAAATCATATTTTTTTAAATGAATTTTTATGAAATTTTAAAGAAAATAATTCGTATTTTTTAAATTCTATTTAGAATCAATTGTTAACGCTAATAAGTGCTCGCTACCAATAAGTGAATTACTACTTCCAGTAGCCTAAGTATCTTTCAATATTGGTTGAAGGCATTTTTTATGTATTAGTTGGCTTTAATGTTTTGCTTGGCTTAGATATTAATTGAGGCATGAGTTGCGTATTCTGCTTTATTTTAATACAAGGAGCAGGTATAATATGCTCACTCCGCTTCATATTGGATCAGTTTATGCCTTCACAACTTCGTATCATTCCTTCAGTAAATCAGGCGCTCAAAGAAAAAATATCTGTTAAATTTAATAAAGATGGGGTTTGCGCCGGCCTGGCTACCATGTTTATAAAATATTGTCTTGAAGGTAGAAGAGCTGAATTTTTCAAATTAAACAAACTATTAACTCATCCAACTCCCGATTGTATTGCTGGAACTAATTCTAGCTATAACCAATTCATTCTCGAAGTTGAACAGGCTTTTGCTGTTCATAAATATCAACCTGAAAAATCGCAAACTAAAGTTTCAGAATTATTTTCAGTTAATGGCCAGCCGCCCAGAGCAGAGTTTGAGTTGGGTTTAGCTGATAATAAGCGGGAATGGTCAGCTATTTTAGCAGAAATGCACAATAATGGCCGTGCCTGTTTTATTGCTTCAAATCGTCACGCCATTGGGATGGAGTTCTCGAATAATCAGTATGTCATTTTTGATCCTAATTACGAAGTTGATGATGCGGATCCCGAAAAAACAGAAAATATAAAAGTGTTCGATACAGCTGCTGAAGCAATTGATGAACTTAACCAACAATTTTTCTGGAAAGAGGCTGGCGATATTTTTGGTGCGGCAATAATGGTATTTGCTAATCCAAATGATAAGCAGATAGCAACTTATCCTGATAAACAAAAAATCCATGCTACACGTTTGAAAAATCAAGCAGATTTTGAACGATATGCTCTTTCTGAAAAGTATGATTCTGCGCGATATGCTGCCGACGCTGATGATCAGGAAACACTCAAACACTATACTCGACACGATACTATTAATGACGATGCTGTTCAGCGTGCTATTTATGTAGGTAATGATAAATTTGTTTATGATTACTTTCTTACTTGTACGATAGAAAAACAGGTACTCTTTATCTTGACAGCCGCTTTTGCTCAGGGAAAACCTGAATTACTCATTAAAATGTTGGCTCATGCACAGAAAGATAAAGCTACACTTATATCTTTATTTGGTGTAGGCGGGGAGCTTTTAGCAAAGGCTATTAAGTCCAATCAGCTAACCAAAGTACAGGCTATCCTTAATTTATTCAAAAAAGCTGATGCACCATTATTAGAGGAAATGAATATTTTACCTGTAGAAACACTGGAATCAGCATCCGAAACAGCTAACTCAGCTATATTGGAAACATTACTTAAAGAGTTTGGAAAGAACGATAAGTTTAAAAACAATATAAACCTGACCAGGAAGTGCCTGAAAACAGCCGCTATTTCACATAATTCCAGCGCTCTTGTTTTTTGGTTAAATCAATATAAATTTGATGAAGAATTCAAGAAAACATTTATTGACCAAGAACTTATTAACAAAATCAGTATATTTGATTTAAAAAAACTTGTTAAATCCAATTTTACCATCCCACTCGATTTATTATCTGTTACCTTAAAACGTGGTAGTCTTGAATTAACTCAACTCTGTCTGGATAACGCTGCATCTGAAGAAGATACCAAGGCTGATTGCCGATTTTTTTCAGATTTAATAAAGAATAATTCACAAAATCAATTTATAGATTTATCACGCAAGGTAGCCAACACCGGCGTTTTTGCTTACGAGCTCCTGATTCAGGCTAATAAAATTGCAGCTGTTAAAAATAACTGGATTCAAGACAGGGATGATGCACAAACGTTAAACATGGTAAGTTGTGCCTACCGTAATAATTCTCCAACACTTATTCAATTTTTCAGAGAGAAAAATTTCTTCCTTACGCCAGAAGAAAAAATTACTCTGTTAAAAGCAGCAGTTGATAACGAATCACTTGATGAGATTAATACTTTACTTGCCGATAACGTGGGAATATCAGAAATAATTAATGATATAAAATTATTATGGCAACTATTTTATATTGGAAAAACAGATTTTATCCAATCATCATGGACCGAATTAAACAAGGCGCAAAAAGCCCAATGTTTTAATTATGCCGCATCGATAGGGGATGCTTCATTAATAACATTTATTACACCAAAAAATACTACTGCTGTAATGAGTAAACTAATGAAATTAATGGAAAACTATAAAGATAATTGCGACTTTAAAGATTTCGCAGTCATAAAATATATTATTCTCAACGCTGATAAAACATTTATTAAAGACACTATTAGCAAAATTACTGCTCCGGCTCAACAACAGGCAGCACAATTTACCCTAAAACAAGCGTTAAAAGAAAGTGAGTTTCAATTAGCAAATAAGCTTATAGCGTTAAAAGAAAGTGAGTTTGATTTAGCAAATCAGCTTATAATGTACATTAATATTGAAAATAAAGAGTTGGCCAAGCTATTTAGTAATGCTTCCCGAACCAACAATACATTGCTACAGACATATATTAGCAACAAATATCCTGATTTACTTGGCGACCCTGTACTTCACAATCAGCTACTCGAAGACAAACAGACAGGTGCACTTGTCGATTTATTAGAAACACATGAGCTCAATGATTTGACTGCTAAAAAACTCTTTGAACAAATTATTGAAACTAAAAACAGCGTCTTGCGAAACAAAGCTTTGGACAATCCTGCGTATAAAAAATATCTGAGCAAAAATATACATCAAGTTTATATCTATGCGCTTGGTAAAGGGCGTTATGATGTTACGCTCATTGATTTGTTGATGTTGAAATTACGTCCAACCGATAATGCAACGTTACAATTATTAATTGCCTCGGTTTTTGCCAATGATCATGCTCGTTTATTCAATTTTTTTAGAAAAACTAACCTGCTATCTGCAAAATCTACTGAGGAACTATTCCGCGAAGCTTGTAAAAACCAGGCTGTTGCGATTGCGAATGAATTACTGGCTGAACCAATTGAGCTGACTTATCAGGCAGAAGAACAACCTGCCTTGGTTATGCGTAAGTTACTTAATCAATTGTTTTATGATACCTCCGAACAAGCCAATGGCAGCATTAATAAAATTGGCGAAGATACTGGCAGAGTTCCAAATGCTAAACGCATTTATGATCTTGTTTATAAAAAAGCGCTGGTTCATCTTGATGAATTTATTAAATATCACAAATATCCACATCCTCTTACCTCATTGTTTAAATCGATTGATGAATTTATTTATGATCCAAATTTTGCAACGAGCGCTCAAAATAACAGATCAACAGCAATTTTAAGAAATCGTTTGATTTTGCGGGCAATGGATGAAAATAATGATCAGTTATTTGAAAAATTATTTGCACAAATTAAAGATAAGCCTGCTCTGAATGCGGGTGGATGGGAATTAATTCGTGAAAACCTTGATAAACCAGCCAATCTTAAAGTGATAGTAAAACAATATACATTAGAAGATATTGTTAACGTGGCTATAGCAAATAATGATTGGTTTGCTGTGGCGAAATTGTTAACAGGCGAGGTCGCTGAAGTTAAACCGAATTTGCTGGACGGTATCATTACACAAGCTATTAACAATAACGATTGGTTTACCGTGGTTTGTCTGTTAATCGATAAGCAAATTAATGAAGTAAAACCAGAAATATTAAATCAACTCACTGAGAATATTCCTCAAATTATCATGGGATTAGAGGCTTATGGACAAACAAAGCTGACAGCCGATCCACGAGAGAAAATTGATAATCTGCTCTACTGGCATAAAACCAATAGTGTATTAGGTACCGTATTAAAAGATGATAATGAAGTCCTTAAACCGTTAGTGATGAGTATTCAAGCCTCGATGATGCAAGCAAACATAAATTTGAGCAGAAAAATTTATAGCTATGATCTTTATGAGGAATTATCGCAAACAGATGCCTTAATAACGTTGTTCGAACCACAACTGGATAATTTCTTTAACACTACTCAAGGCCAGTCTGTAACGGATATTATTGACAGCGAAGCGGGCAGATATTTCATAAAAAATCTAAAGGCCTCGTTTGAAAACCATTCGCTTGTGCCTCATTATTTTGAGCAGAAAAATGAGTTATTTGAACTTTTTGACGAACTGGAACGTTTTGAAGCTGATGCTGAGCTTCAGGAAAAAATTAAAATTGCTGAGAGGCAGCTCATTGACGAAGTTCAACCTGTTGAAGAAGAGATTTCTAGACAAGCTGAGGAAGATGAGAGAATTCAAGCTGAGAGAGAAGCTGAAGAGGAGATGAGAATTGAAGAGGAGATGAGAATTGAAGCTGAGAAAGAAGCTGAAGAAAAGATGAGAGTTCAAGCTAAGAAAAAAGCTGAAGAAGATGAGAGAATGTATGCTGAGGAAGACGCCAGAGTTCAGGCTGAAGAAGACGCCAGAGCGCAGGCTGAGGAAGACGTAAGAGTTCAAGCTGAAGAAGACGTAAGAGTTCAAGCTGAAGAAGTAGTTCAAGCCCTAAAGCCAGCTAAAGAAGTGAATAAACCACTTTGTATTACCAATTTAATTGACGTGATTACAGCGTATGAAGTTGAACGTTCAACAATGGGCAACACTAAACATCTAATACCATTCTTCCAATTTAATATAAATGATAAGATGAACGCTGCTGATAGCTTCAAAAGCGCAATTAGTATCAGTAATAGTCGTTTTATTACCCGAGCACAATGTGAAGCTCTTAATGATGGCAAACTGTTTAAATGCATTAATGATGAAATAGAGAACAATAAAGAAGTAATCAAAACTGCTTTAAAACTGAAGGCATGCAGAGGCATCAATGACGTAATAATTGAACTTAATCATAAAGGTGATGCAAAAACCAAATTTATCGCTTCACTTACCCATTATATTAATGAACGCAGTGCGAAGGCAGACTATTACCATTTCTTCGTACCCCAGTGGTCGAAAAAACAAAAATGTGATGCAGTAAAGAATTTGATTAAGTTGCTGAATGGCGAAGGAAAATTAACCCCAGACGACATTGGGGCGTTGCAACAGGGTACACTTGGCAGCCTTATAAAAGAAATAATTGCAGATTATGGTGATAAACTTAAAGAAAATGCACCGATTGCATCTTTTGAGGAGTTAGTTAGTGCTTTTAGCACGAGTACAGGCGCTGTAATTGACTTAGGATAAATTTTAATGATGAATTTTTTAAGAGACGTTGACTCGTACTTTAGAAGTAAGCCTTGGTTATTTTTTTCTATATTAGGTGTGCTAAGTCTTTTCCTGATTACAACAATAGTGTTAAGCGTAGTATGTCCGCCTGCAGCGTTAGCTATAGGTATTGGTGCATGGTCTTTGATCGGCAATATCCTTCCTCTTGTTGCACTAAGTTTATTCGTTACATTTACATTGTGCACTATGGCAACGCAAATTCCGCGAATGGTTAGTTCTCCTACCGATGATTTAGTTGAAGTTTTAGGTGCTCTTGCCTCTGTATCTAGTCAAATTGCTGGTTTGAAAAAAAACTTATCTAACGTTCAACCTGAAAAACAAGCATCTGAAAATCTATCCATGGCTGTAAATTATGATCCGTTATTTGTCCCGGTAAATGATGTTGAAAAAAATAAAATCACAGAACTACTTCAGACTAGCCACTTACCTGCTACTAAACATGCTTAAATTAATAAAAACTGGTACTTGGATTCTGCTATGAGGCAGGCAAGCGCGCCAGTATTGTTTTACGTGTTGTAATCTGGGGATCAATAGCGATGCTTGTAAGTGCAGGCATTGGCTCTCTATTAGTATAGCCGCAGCAGTTCCCGCCAGCACACTAATGCTCAAAAAAATTACTGATTGAAACGCGAGCACAAGCTTTGCATTAATTTTAAAAAAAAGAAACCGATCTGACAAGAATCAGATTAAAAAAACATGAATCG
>Ga0335397_10001794_pt1 | contig 29293 bp, 31 predicted proteins | sample MAT04_FD_205740 | JGI IMG/M metagenome (GOLD analysis project Ga0335397, IMG submission 205740) | Freshwater microbial communities from Lake Fryxell liftoff mats and glacier meltwater in Antarctica - MAT-04 (spades assembly) (version 2) ... | reverse complement strand
GCGCCCGGTCGGCCGATGCTGCCGGTGACGAGTGCGAAGTTGGCGATGTCGCGGATGGTGGCAACCGAGTCGCGATGTTGAGTGATGCCCATCGCCCAACAGATGATTATCCGGCGAGCAGAGCGAACCATCTGCCACGTCGCGTCCAGTGCGTCGGCGCCGATCCCGATGTCGGCGCACAGGTCGACCGGATCCTGCATGAGGGCATCACGGAACGCGTCGAACCCGTAGGTGAAATGATCGACGAAGTCGAGGTCCACCACGCCTTCCTCGATGATCCGCATGGTGAGCCAACGGAAGAGCGCCTGGTCGCCGCCGAGCCGGACAGGCAGATGGATGTCCGCGAGCGTGGTGCCACGCCCGATGACACCGCTCGGGCGCTGGGGGTTCTTGAAGCGGATCAGCCCAGCTTCCGGGAGCGGATTCACGGCGATGATGTGCGCGCCTCGACGTTTCACTTCCTCGAGTGTTTTCAGCATTCGCGGGTGATTCGTGCCCGGGTTCTGACCGACCACGATCACCAGATCGGTCAGGTCGAAGTCCTCGAACGTGACCGAGCCCTTCCCGATCCCGATCGCGTCGTTCAGCGCAACGCTCGTTGGTTCGTGACACATGTTCGAACAATCCGGCAGGTTGTTCGTTCCGTACGCGCGGACCAGGAGCTGATACGCGAACGCTGCCTCGTTGCTGGTCCGACCAGACGTGTAGAAGACCGCTTCATCCGGTGAGCGCAAGTCGCGCAACTCGTCGGCCACGACGGTCAGCGCCTCGTCCCATTCGACCGGTTCGTAGTGGCTGGCCCCGGCTCGGCGGATCATCGGATGAGTGAGGCGACCCGTCTGACCGAGCCAGTAGTCGTCCTGTGTGGCCAGGTCCTCGATCGAGTACTGCGCGAAGAACTCCGGGGTACACCGTGTGTGGGTGGCCTGCTCGGCGACGGCCTTGGCGCCGTTCTCGCAGAACTCGATGATGTGACGGTCCTGCCGCTCGGGCCACGCGCAACCGGGGCAATCGAACCCGTCGGTCTGATTGATCGCTCTCAGCGTGCGCTCCGTGTCAGCGACGCCCAGTTGGCCGATTGTTCGCCGCAGCGACACAGCGACCGCCACAAGACCCGCCGCGCTTCTATTCGGGTCCGAGATCGTGACGTCGGAACCACCGTCGTGACGGGCGCGAGCTCCCGTCACGACTCGAGCGGTTCGGTGCCCGGGCCAGGGCCTGTGACGCCGTCCCCGACAACTGCTTGGTCCTCTGCACCGGGTTCTGCGGGTGCGTGATCGTCGCCTTCAGAGACAACCGAACCCTGCCGGTCGAGCACCTCATGGGAGGCCTCCGCGTCGGGGTTCCTCCCAAACACGAAGTACCCGGTCACGGCGACCACGATGACAATACCGACGATGATCCACCACATTGTCGGACGACCTAGGCCTTGCTTGCCGGAGGCTGTTGGGTCGCAATGAACGCGTCACCCAGGGCGCGGCGCTCGTCATCGCTGCACGACGACTTCAGCATTGGCAACACTTCGGCCTCTTCCTTCGCCGCGTGCGCCAGCACGTCGGCCATGAGGCTTTCGAAAGCGGTACCGAACTCGGCCGACGCGGCGTCCATGCACTTGAGCTTGGTCAGGGCCTGATCGGCGGCTTCCTCCTCAAGAACGCGCGCATCGGCGACGTTGGCGCCTTCGACACCCAACTTGCGCAGAGCCGGGTAGACGACCGCTTGCTCTGCCGCCTCATGCGCCGCAAGCACAGGGGCGAGGGCGGTGAAGAGTTTGCCGCGCTGTTCGCCGCTGGCGTTGGAGACTTCAGTCAGGCCCTTCTTCGCTGCGACGTGCTGCTCCAGCACAACATCCACCACATCAACGTTCTTCTTGGTGTCCATGTGCACTCCTCCTGCTCGATCTCCGATAGCCGCTCGTACCCGGCGCAACAGTCCGGCAAACGTTTCGCTTCGATGCAGCCGCTCCAGCGCCATCCCTGAGAGCGCCGCTCAGGACCCTTTCACCGCGGTCGCCCGACGCTTGGAGGCTCGACCGCGGCCGTGCACGAACCGCATCGCGAGCGAGCCGACGATGGCCAGCGTGAGCACGTAGCTGGCGGCCGTCGGCCCGAGATCCGGCTCGACGCCCGCGGCCATACCGATTCCGGCGATGACGATGGAGAACTCGCCGCGAGGGATGAGCGACGCGGCCGCCCGCTTGCGGCCGGGCACGCCGACGCCGGCCTGCTTGGCCGCCCACCAACCGGTACCGGCCTTCGTCGCGCCGGTGAGCACGGCCAGCACCAACGCTGGCACCAGCGCCGGCGCGAGCGTGCCGGGGTCGATCTGCAGCCCGAAGAACACGAAGAACAATCCACCGAAGACGTCGCGGATCGGCAGCAGCAACTCGCGACCGCGTTCGGCGATCTGACCGGACAGCATCACGCCCAACAAGAACGCTCCGACCGCCGCCGACACCTGCACCTCCTCGGCCAAGCCGGCCACCAGCAACGTGAGACCGAGCACCGTCAACAGGAGCAGCTCCGGAGACCGCGAGTGCAGCGCCCGACTCAGCGGGCTGCTCCACTTCAGCGCAATCACGAACGCGATGGCGACGACCAGTAGCGCCACTGCGATGGACAACCCCCCTTCGAGCGGCGACGCGCCGACGAGCAGCACGCCGGTGAGCGGCAGGAACACAGCCATGACGATGTCTTCGATGACCAGGATCGACAAGATGACAGGCGTCTCGCGGTTGCCTAGGCGCTCGAGGTCGCCGAGCAGCTTGGCGATGATGCCCGACGACGAGATGTAGGTGATGCCGCCCAGCAGCAAAGCCGCCGGCTGGCTCCAGCCCAGGACGACGCCGGCCAGATAGCCGGGGATGAAGCTGCTGACGAGGTCGACCAGCCCGGCTTTCCAGTTGGCCCGCAGACCAGCGGTGAGCTCCTCGGGCTGGTACTCGAGCCCGAGGAGCAGCAGCAACATCACGACACCGAGGTCGGCACCGATGCGGATGAACTCAGTGCTCGCGTCCAGCGGGATGGCGCTCCCCTCCCCGAGGAGCAACCCGGCCACGAGGTACAGCGGAATCGACGGCAGATCGGCGCGGGCGGCGAGGCGACCAAGCACGGCCAACACCAGCAGAACCGCGCCCAACTCGATGAGGACCGCGCCGCTGGTGCCAGCTGCGAGCAAGGTGGTGCCGAACACGGCCGCCGCCAAAGACGCCTCAGCCGGCCAGAAGACGGGCAGCTGCCTGCACGCCCCCGACCGACCCCGTGACCAGTGCAATGTCGCCGGGTTCGAACAGGAAGTCCGGGCCCGGGCCAGGTACCGAGGTAGCGCCGCGGATCACGGCCACCACCGACGCGCCGGTTGCCGAGCGAATGCTGCCGTCACCAATCGTCCGGCCTGCGAGGCCCCCGGTGGCGGGCATGGTGACCCACTCGATCGAGAGGCCTTCCACCTCATGGCGCAGGTCGCCGACCCGTTCGGTGACCTTCGAGCCACCGAGCATTTCGACGAGCACAGCCGACTCCTCGGCGTTGAGCTCGAGCGAGAAGCTGCACGAGTCAGGGTCGTGGTGGTCGTAGAGCACCAGATCGCGGCGACCGTCTCGGCGAACCAGCACGCCGAGATGATCATCGGTGGCACTGGTGAACTCGTAACGGATGCCGATGCCTGGTAGCCGCGTTTCGAACACTTCCATGCCAAACAGGTTGGCACAGTCGGGCACGCTTCCGCCCGCGAATGGTAACGAGAGCGTCACGTGTACGACTGGGCACTGTGGGACCGGGCGCTCGACGCATGCGGCCGAGCTGGGCTGGTGCCCGTTGTCGACCTGCTGCACTTCGGGCTCCCGAACCACGACCAGCGCTGGCCGCAACTCACCAGCTTCATCACCGGACCGGCAGGCTCCATCTTCATCTACACCACCGATGTGATTGAGCGCGGCTCGGCGATGACGGGCACCGAGCGCAGCCGCTTCGTCCTCCTCGCCGACTACGCCGCCCGCGGCAACCCGTGGATGGGCAAGATGAGTTGCGCAGGCGATTCGCCCGGCGTTCGCGACCCTGCTCGCCAACACCAGCCCTCGCGAGCGTGACCTGTTCGGCTTCCCGCCACCAGGGCACGAGCACTGGAACGAGCAGTTCCTTCGTGACGTCGGCGCCAGATGGCCGGGCCTGGACATGGCCCCGTACGACAACACGCCTCCATGACCTCCCAACGGTCCGCCACGGCCCGGCGGCCACGACTTGCTGCCAACCGCACGGGCAGCGGCGGCCGCGCGGCAACGAAGGCTGACCGCCGCTCGCAACTGTTGGACGCAGCGGCATGGCTGGTCACCGACAAGGGAGTCGCAGGCTTCACCATGGAAGGGCTCGCCGTGGCCGCCGGCGTCAGCAAGGCACTCCCCTACCGACACTTCGCCAACGCCAACGATGCGCTTGTCGAGCTGATGAACCGAGAGGTCGGCCACCTCGGGCGGACGATGGTCACCGCCTGTGTGGGACTGGCCGAAGGCGACGCCATCATCTCCGCTGCCATCCATGCGTACTTCGACACGATCGTCGACCGAGGTGGCCTCTTGAACGCATTGGCCGGACCCGGCTCACCGGTGCCCGAGTACGCAGGCGGCGGCACACGGACGGCTCCCGCATTCCTCATCGAACTGCTCCGACGCGGCTAACAGCTCGAAGGTCAACAGGCGACGATTGCCGCCTGGCTGGTCACCGGACTCACCATCGCAGGCAGCGACAGCTGGGCCCGTGGCGACGGCAGCAGAGAGAACATCGAACCCGTCACCATCGCCGCCATCACCAGCACGATCCACGCCGTGATCGACAGCAGTGCTACTCACCGCGAGTGGTGAGGAGCAGATCTGCCCGGGCTGCTTCGGCGGCTGGCCATCACGGCGCGATGGATCTGCGAAGTGGCGGGTACGCGCTCCTGGAGCTGTGTCACGGCACAGACGGAACCCTCTTCTGTGCCGTGACACAGCGCGCCGAGGCCGACGTTCACGAGCCACTCGATGAATAGGTGCGAGGGCAGAAATCATCGCGATGCGGTTCAGCCCATGGAGGCCCGGAGGCCTGAACTCTCGTTGGCACTGGCGGTCGTTGATGGACAAGGGGCACCGACGGACTCATCGCGCTGGCTGGCGTGCGACCATGAGCGATGCCGAACCCTGGGATCCGACCGACAAAGCCCTCACCGTGCCGGAGTCGCCCGACGCCTTCGCTCCGCCGACTCCCGAGCCGGCCCCAGCAGTCGAGCCCCTGGGCGCTCGCAGGCATCGTCACGGTCGCTGCGGTGGTGCTGGGCATCCTCTGGTCGGCAAGTCGGGCGACGCCGACGACCTCGCCAAGGAACGCGACGCCTTGGTCACCGACCTCAGCGGCCTGCGCACGGACCTCGACACCGCGAACGCCGACCTGGCCGCGGCGCAGGCCGATCTGGCTACGGCCACGGACGACCTCACCGCCGCGAACGGCACACCGACGACCTCCAGGCGAAGGTCGATGAACTCGACACCGAGGTCGCAACGCTCACCCTTCAAATCCGAGCCGCTGAGAACGAACCGACCACCGGTGTCAGCGCCCGCGACTATGCACCGGCGGCCAGTCTCGACCTGGGCCGTGGCTTCGGCGAGAACGCGGACCCGCCGCTCACCGACGACGAGGCCACCTGCCTCGGGGCCAGCATCATCGACCGCGTCGGCATCGACTTCCTGTTCGTGGATCTGATGAACACAGAAGGCGGCCCCTCGGACGAACAATTCGCCCGTCTCGGCGTAGCCGGGCTGCGTGCCGCCGACGAATGTGGCATCCCCCTCGACAGGCTGCGTGTCAACTGACCGACGCCGCCTCGACAAGCCAAAACTGTTCAGCGAACCCGGAAGCCCAGGCCGAAGCTACGCACGGCGCGGGCGAAGATGTTGGGCTCGACGTCGGGCTCGCTGACCACCCGAAGGTCGGTGACCCGTTGCGAAAACTGCCCGAACACCGCCGCCAGCGTGGTGCGAGCGACGTGTGTACCGAGGCACAGGTGCGTTCCGAACCCGAATGAGATGTGCGGGTTCGGGTTTCGCTGGATGTCGAACGCGAACGGGTCCGTGAACACCGCCTCGTCGCGGTTCGCGGACGGGTAGAGCATGATCACCCGGTCACCTGCAGTGACCGCTTGCTCGCCGATGTGATCGTTGGTCGCGACCTTACGGAACATGTTGTTCAGCGGTGTGACCCACCGCAGCACCTCCTCGACGGCGCCCGGCACCAAGGTTGGGTCGGCGGCCATCGCCTCCCACTGATCGGGGTGATCGGCGAAGGCGCGCAGGCCGTGGCTGATTGCGGTGCGCGTCGTCTCCGCGCCACCGCTGATGAACAGGCCCACCTCGTGCACGATGGCAGCCGGCGGGAGCGGCTCGCCGTCGATGCGAGCGTGCACCCATTTGCTGATCAGATCGTCCGCCGGGCAGCCCGCACGCTCTTTCGCGATGGGCATCAGTTCCTGGACGAACTCCATGTTCGCGTCGATGAACTCACTGAGCACTTGCGGGTCGCGGTCGCGCATGTCGGTGCGCATCAGCCGTTCGCTCCAGCTCTTGACCTCGCGCCACATCGTCTCTGGGTAGCCGAGCAATTGGCAGGTCAGCCGCGCCGGCAGCTGACCGGAAAGCGAATCGACGATCTCCGCCTCGCTGTGCTGCACGAGCTCGTCGATGAGCGCAGTGGTGAGAGCGTCGATGGAGGGCTTGCGGCCGGCGACTGCGGCGCCGGTGAACTCGCCCTGCACCAGCATCCGCTGCTGGCGGTGCCGCGGATCGTCCTGGGCGATCATGTTGATCTCCTCCTCAGCGGGCACCGCCCGGTACGAGTGCGCGCTGGCGAAGACGCTGCTGCGGCGCTCCACCTCCTGCAGGTCCGCGTGGCGGGTGACCGCCCACAGTCCGTTGCGGTGGTCCCGGTAAACCGGCTCGTTCGCCCGCATCCAGGTGAACGCCGCGTGCATTCGGTCGCCCTCTTGGTAGAAGGCGGGGTCGAGCAGGTCGACGGTGAGGCGCTCAGCAAGAGACATGGCTGTGAATTAGCACATCGTCACCGGCGTGCTGTCACCGGTGTGCCGATCGTACCGTCACAGGCCGAGGCGCTCGACGATCTCCAGTGCGGCCTGCACCGGCGAGAGGGTGGTGGTGTCGATGCGGATCTCCGGCGCAGTTGGCGGCTCGTACGGCGAATCGATGCCGGTGAAGTTGGCCAACTCACCTCGCCGAGCCTTGGCGTAGAGGCCCTTCGGGTCGCGGGCCTCGGCCACGGCCAACGGGACGTCGACGAAGACCTCCACGAACTCCCCGTCATCCATCAGCGACCTCGCCAGCCGGCGTTCGGCGGCGAAGGGTGAGATGAACGACACGAGCACCACCAGCCCGGCATCCGCCATCAGCTTCGCGACCTCGGACACGCGGCGCACGTTCTCGACCCGGTCTGCGTCCGTGAAGCCGAGGTCGCGGTTGAGGCCGTGGCGCACGTTGTCACCGTCGAGCAGGTAGGTGCGGATACCGGCGGCGTGCAGCCTGGATTCCACCTCGTTCGCGATCGTCGACTTCCCCGAACCAGACAGGCCGGTGAACCACAGCACGCGCGTGCCGTGACCGTTGAGCCGCGCCCGCGCCTGCTTGTCGACCTGCACCGCCTGGCGGTGCAGGTTGTGCGAGCGGCGCAGCGCGAACTTCACCATGCCAGCGCCGACCGTTGCATTCGTCATCCGGTCGATCACGATGAACCCACCCGTCTGGCGGTTCTCGTCGTACGGGTCGAACGCCACCGGCCGGTCGAGGTGCAGGTCGCACACACCCACCTCGTTGAGCTGCAGCGTGGTTGCGGCCGCGTGCTCCATGGTGTTGACGTTGACGCGGTACTTCGGTGCCGCGAACGTCGCCCCGACGGTGCGCGTGCCCAGCTTCAGCAGGTATGAGCGGCCGGGCAGAAGTTCGGCCTCGTGCATCCACACGACGTGCGCCTGCAATTGGTCGGCCACCTCAGCGGGCCGCGCGGCCTCGCACACCAGGTCGCCACGGCTGGCATCGATCTCGTCCGTGAAGGTCAGCGTCACGGACCGACCGGCGGCCGCCACCGGCAGGTCGCCGTCCATCGTCACGATCCGCTCGATGGTGGTCTCGACGCCGCTGGGCAGCACGCGGACACGGTCGCCGGGGCGTACTACCCCACCGGCGATCAACCCCGAAACGCCACGGAAGTCGGGCGACGGGCGGTTGACCCATTGCACCGCCATGCGGAAGGCACCGGGCGCCTCCTCCAGCGAGGGCACCACTTCCAGGTGCGCGAGCAGAGTGGGGCCGGTGTACCACGGCATCGCCGTGCTGGCGGTGGTGATGTTGTCGCCGCGCAGCGCACTGACCGGGATGCACACGACCTCGGCGATACCGACCTGTTCGGCGAAGGCCCGGTACTCCTGCACGATCTCCTCGAACCGCGACCGGTCGTACCCGACGAGGTCCATCTTGTTGACGGCGACCACAACCTGTCGGATTCCCAGCAGCGAAACGATGTACGAGTGGCGGCAGGTCTGGGTGAGCACGCCCTTGCGGGCATCGACCAGCAGGATCGCCACGTCGGCGGTGGAGGCCCCGGTGGCCATGTTGCGCGTGTACTGCTCGTGCCCGGGCGTGTCGGCGACGATGAACGTTCGGCGCGCGGACGAGAAGAATCGGTACGCAACGTCGATGGTGATGCCCTGTTCGCGCTCGGCCAGCAGGCCGTCCAACAGCAGCGCGAAGTCCAGCTCGGCGCCCTGGGTGCCCGCTGCCGCCGAGTCGCGGGCAAGCGACACCAGTTGGTCGTCGTGCACGCTGTCGGTCTCGAACAGCAGGCGCCCGATCAGCGAGCTCTTGCCGTCGTCGACACTGCCGCACGTGACGACGCGAAGCAGCGTCGACTCACCGCTGCGCTCGGCACGCTGCCGATCGGCGGCCGTCCCTCCAGGGCCAACTGCACTCATCAGAAGTACCCGTCCTGCTTCTTCTTCTCCATCGACCCGGACTCGTCGTGGTCGATGAGGCGCCCCTCACGCTCGGAAGTGGTGCTGTGCACCATTTCGTCGATGATGTCCGCCACGGAGGCGGCCGCGCTCTCCACCGCGCCGCTGAGCGGGTAGCAGCCCAGCGTGCGGAACCGCACCGAGCGCAGCTGCGGCGTCTCGCCGGGCAACAGCGGTAGCCGGTGGTCGTCCACCATGATGAGCATGCCGCTGCGGTCCACAACGGCACGCGGCGCAGCCAGGTAGAGCGGCACTATCGGCAGGTTCTCGCGTTCGATGTACTGCCACACGTCGAGCTCGGTCCAGTTCGACAGCGGGAACACTCGCAATGACTCGCCCGGGCTGCGACGCACGTTGTACAGCTGCCACAACTCGGGCCGCTGCTGCTTGGGGTCCCACTGGTGGTTCTTGGAACGCACCGACACCACGCGTTCCTTCGAACGCGAGGCCTCCTCGTCGCGGCGGGCGCCGCCGAACGCGACGTCGAAGCCGTACAGATCGAGGGCCTGCTTGAGTCCCTCGGTCTTCCACAGGTTGGTGTGCATCGAGGAGCCGTGCTCGAACGGGTTGATTCCACGCGCGACACAGTCCGGGTTCGCGTGGACGATCAGCTCGATGTCGTCCTCCGCAGCCACCGCGTCGCGAAAGCGGTACATCTCGCGGAACTTGAAGGTGGTGTCGATGTGCAGCAACGGGAACGGCAACACCGACGGAGCGAACGCCTTACGCGCCAGGTGGAGCAGGACAGTGGAGTCCTTACCCATCGAGTACAGCATCACCGGTCGGCCGCCTTCGGCAATGGCTTCGCGCATGATGTGGATGGCCTCGGCCTCCAACCGCTGCAGGTGGGTCAGCGGCGCCACAGCAGCGACGGCCGCGTTCGACGGGGCCGCGGTCATGACTGTTCCCTCACGTGCACACGGTGAGGGTAGCCGTCGATCGTTTCCTGCTGAAGTCGGTCATCGGCAAGAATCGTCCGATGGAACGATCGGCGCTGCGAGAACGATGCGGCTTTCTGCACATCCCGAAGTCTGCGGGCAGCAGTATGCGTGCTGCGCTGGAGGCGCTGTTCCCTCCCGAGCAGGTGTCGCGCTACCGCTTCGACGACGTGCTCTACGGGTCGTTCACTGCCTTTGACACGTTCGCCCCGTCACTACGCGCCTCGGTGCTGCTGCCCACCGACGATGTCGCCGGAGCGCCGTCGTCGCTCGTGGCCGGCCACCTCTCGCTGCAGAGCATGCAGCGACTGCTCCATCCCGGCGACGTCTTCACCGTGCTGCGCGAGCCCCGAGCCCGCCTGCTCTCACACCAGCTGTTCTGGGCCGTGCAGCCGGGAAACTACGCGGCCTTCGGCGAGTACCAGGTGCAGCGGCTGTCCCTCGACGGCCTGCGCCCGTTCCTCGAGCGCTCCGAAGGGGTGCACCAGACCGATAACCTGATCTGCCGCATGCTCGCAGGTGACAGCATCGTCATCCCCCGCGACCGGGCGATGACCTCCGCCGAACGCAACCTGGCGGCGCAGGCGGCCATCGACTCGCTCGAGACGCTGGGCCTCGCCACCTACGTCGAGTCACCCACGATGTGGGACGACGTGTCGGCCTTTGTCGGTGCACCCGTCCAGCCGGTCAGCGTCAACGTCACCAGCTCCGCCGACCGCCGGGCGCCCTTCACCGGGCCGCAGTTCAGCATCGCGACGTTGGAACTGCTGGAGGAACGCACCGCCGCCGACGCACAGGTGTTCCGCCACCTGGTCAGCAGCCGTACCGGCTGCAGTGCCGAGGAAGCGACGCGCCTTGCCGATAACCATTTCGTCGGGCAGGTGGAACGCTACGCGCGGGTGGCGAGCAGGGCCGAGCAGGCGTCCGATCCCGCCCCGGTGGCTGCCGCCGAGCCTTGCGCTGGCGTAGCGGTGGCGTCGCGTTCGTGGTGGCAGCGCGGACGCGGCTGACTAGCGGCGCTTCTCGCCCCAACGGTTCCAGTGGGTCACCGCCGCGGCCGGCTTGCGCGGCGCGACACCGAACTTGCCCAGCGGGTAGCCCACCGGCACGAGCGCCGCGATTTCGAACCGCGGGCTACCGTCGTCGCGAGCGGGCACGCCCAGCAGGGCCAGCAGTTCGGCCGAGTGGATGCGTACCACGGTCGTGAGGGCAGTGCCCAACCCCAACGAGCGGGCCGCGATACAGAAGTTCTGGACGGCCGGGTAAACGCTGGCATCCAGCCGGCCGATGTCCATCGTGCCGTCAGCGTCTCGCGAGCCCCACGGGATGATCGGCTGCAGGAACGCCACGATCGCGGGCACGTCGCCGAGATGGTCGGCCAGGTGCCGGCTGGCATCGCGGGTGCGTCGCCATGCGGCGGCCTGCGCCTCGTCGGGGAACGCCGTGGGCTCCGGCAGCGACTGCTCATAGCGGTGGTAGGCACGCTGGTACAGCACCCCGACCTGCGCCCGCAGCGCCGGATCGGTGACCACCACGTACTGCTGCGGTTGCACGTTGCCGCCGCTGGGCCCTTGCTGGGCCGCACGCAAGCACGTCTCGATGTCGGCGTCGGCCACCGGCCGATCGCTGAAGCGCCGCATGGCCCTCGTGGTCATGATCGTCTCGATCGCATCCATGACTATCGCCCCTCGTAGTTCGGTGTGCGCCGTTCCTGCAGCGCATCGATGGCTTCACGATGGTCGTGCGACAGGAAGCACGGGATTTCCAGCGCCGCCGACAGATCGAAGCTCGTCAGCAGTGCTTGCTTGAGTTGCGCGTTGACCGCAAGCTTGGTGCCCTTGACGGCCAGCGGTGGCTGCGCGGCAATTCGCTCGGCCCACGCCTGTGCGCGTTCGCCCACCGCATCGGGGGCACAGATCTCGCTGGCCACGCCCAGCCGCAGCGCCTCGACGGCGGTCAGTGGTTCGCCCAGCAGCAAGTGTCGCTTCGCGGCAAGCGGACCCAGCAGCAGCGGCCAGATGGCGGCACCGCCGTCACCGGCCACCAGGCCAACGTTGACGTGCGGATCGATGATCACAGCCCGCTCGCTCATCACGACCAGGTCGCACAGCAGCGCAATCGACGCGCCGAGGCCAGCGGCAGCACCGTTGAGCCCGCAGATGATTGGTACCTCGATGTCGAGCAGGTCCCAGATCATCTGCTTCGCATCGCGGCGCAATTCGTCGAGCGCCGCAGTGTCGCGAAGCGCCGGGAACCACGCGAAATCGCCGCCAGCGCTGAACGCCTTACCCGCGCCGGTGAGCACGATGGCCCGTGCCGCGCGTTCGCGCTTGAGCGTTCGGAACAGTTCCCCGAACTCGTGGTGCAGCAGCGCGTCGACGGCATTGACCGGTGACGTCGGGTGCTCGATCGTGGCCGTCAGCACGAAGCCGCGGCGTTCCAGTCGGATGGCTTCCACAGGGCGACCGTAGTGCGCCGCTCAACGGATCTGGGGGTGCGCCGGTTCAGATCATCGTGGCATCGATCTCGATGCCGAAGTGCAGCTTGCCCAGGGTCTCGTAGAGCCGCGGGGCCACCATGATGTGCTGAGTCACCACATGCGCGTCGCGCAGGCAGCGTTGCAGCGGGCTGTGTTCGAAGATGGAGGTGCCGCCGCCCAGCGTGTAGGCAGTGTCGGCGGCCTTCACCGCCGCCTCGGCAGCGTTGGCGCCGGCCAGTCGCATGCGGGCGCGAGCGGCGATATCCACCATGCCGCCGGCCACCGCCGTCGCCCATGCCTGCGAAACTTCGTCGAGCAGAAAGGCGCGTGCGCTGCGCAACGCTGCTTCGGCGCGGGCCAATTCGGCCTGCGCGACACCCGACTGGCTGATGGTGCGACTGCTGAACTGGGGCCGCTTCTCGGTGCCTAGCTCGATGATCGCGTCGAGCGCGTGGCGGCCGATGCCCAGCCCCGCGGCTGCCACGCCTACCGCCAGCAGTGTCATGTCCGGGAAGGCCGCGAGCGGCGAATCGACATGCGCGCCGGTGACCTGCGGCTGCGTTGCGAGCGCATCGGGCACGAACACGTCGTCGACATGGAAGTCGGTGCTACCGGTGCCGCGCAGCCCGGACGTGTGCCAGGTGTCGTCGAACACCACCTGCTCGGACCGGAACCACATCGAGCCACTGAAACCGTCACCGGTGGCGCCGCCGGTGATCCACTGGCAGTGCTGCGTACCACTGCCCCACATCCAGGTACCCGACACGCGGTAGCCGCCGGCGACCTTCACAGCCTTGGCGTTGCGGGCGAACACGCCGCCGGTGAAGTTGGCCGGGTTGCCCCAGATCTCGCGTGCCTGGTCCGGCTGGACGTAGTGACTGAGCAGCGAGGTGGTGGTCGCGATCATCGTGCACCAGCCGGCAGCGCCGTCAGCGGTGGCGATGCGTTCGATCACCCGCAGGATCGTTGGTGGGTCGACTTCCGGACCGCCGTATGCCGCCGGCACACACAGCCGTTGCACTCCCTCGGCGCGCATGGCGTCCACAACCGGCAGCGGCAGTCGGCGCAGGCGCTCGCCGTCCACGACATGCTCGGCCGCGACCGCGGCCACACGGTCCGCGGCAGCCAGCCAGTCGGTCACGAGCGGCCGCCTGCCACGCGTTGCGCCTCAGCCCAGCTCATCCCCTTGGTGGCGTCGGGTTCGCGGGGCAGGCCCAGCACCCACTCGCCGATGATGTTGCGCTGAACGGCGAAGGTGCCACCGCCGATGGTGAGCGCCTGGCTGAACATGAAGCCGTCATACCAGCCGGGGTGCATCAGGCCGCCGTCGGGTTTCTCGGGCCCCAGGCTGCGGGTGTCGGTGCCGGGCACGAAGGCCTCGCCGTCGCCGCCGGCCAGCATGCCGGCCGCGCCGATGAAGTCGCGGGCCAGGCTCATCACGTGCTGGCCGTGCTCGTCGGCGAGCAGCTTTCGAATGCTGGCCTCGGGCCCGGGTTGCTGCCCTTTCAGCGCCGCAGTCAGCGTGCGCAGGCGGATCAGGTCGAGCAAGGTGTGCTCGGTGTACACGCTCGCGATCCGCTGCCGCAGGTGTGGATCGGTGACAGGGCCGGTGTCGCGGATGCTGTCGATCAGCTCGATCGCGGTTGGCCCGTTGCCCCACAACACGCCACCGGTACTCAGCGACACGCGCTCGTTGCCCAGCGTCACCTTCGCCAGCCGCCAGCCGTCGTTGAGGTCGCCCACCAAATGCTCTGCCGGAAGCCGTACGTCGGTGAAGAACACCTCGTTGAACGTGTGGCCGCCGGTCATCTCGGTGATGGGCCGAATTTCGATGCCGGGCAGGTCCATCGGGCAGATGAAGTAGCTGACGCCCTTGTGCTTGGGCAGGTCGGGGTCGGTGCGGGCGATGAGGATGCCGAACTTCGCGTACTGCGCGCCGCTGGTCCAGATCTTCTGGCCGTTGACGACGAACTCGTCGCCGTCGCGCACGGCTCGCGTGCCTAGATTGGCCAGGTCGCTGCCGGCGCCTGGCTCGCTGAACAACTGGCACCAGAACTCTTCGCCCGAAAGCAGCGGCATCAGGTACCGCTGGTGCTGCTCGGGTGTGCCCGCGTACAGCAGCGTGGGGCCGGCCCATCCGATGCCGATCGGGTTGGTCGGCCGGCGCACCTTCGCACTGTGCAGTTCGTCGTCGATGATCAGCTGGTGAATTGCGTCGGCACCCAGGCCGTAGGGCGCAGGCCAGTGCGGAGCCACATAGCCGGCCTCGGCGAGCTGGCGGCCCGTGGGCTGCGGGTTGGCGGCGAGCCACTCGCGGATGGCGAGTCGGCGGGGATCGTCGTCGGCTGGCAACAGGAAGTCCATACGGCCGCGACCCTATTCGCCCGCCGCACCCCTACCGCCATCAGCCACCATGTCATCGCCCGACTGCGGGAAAGCCTGCGAACCGATGACACGGTGCCCACCCGGGTGCCGCGGCCACCGCACCTCAAGCGCCCCAACAGCGCCTTCCCTGCCACCATGTCATCGCCCGACTGCGGGAAAGCCTGCGAACCGATGACATGGTGGCCGCCGGGACCACTTCCCCGCTCGCTACCCGCGGCCGCTACGGTCGGCGCCATGACCGCTGGTTGGAACCTCGCCGACATCTGGGAACGCAACGCCGACCGCTTCCCCGACACGATGGCCCAGCTCCACGGCGACCGCGTCTACACCTGGGCCCAGTTCGATCGGCGCGCCGACGGCATTGCGCACACTCTGCTGCATCACGGCGCCCACCAGCAGGACAAGGTCGCCCACTACCTCTACAACAGCCCCGAATACCTGGAGAGCATGTTCGGGATGTACAAGGCGTCGCTCGTACCCGTCAACACCAACTACCGGTACACCGACGACGAGCTCGCCTACCTGTGGGACAACTCCGACGCGGTTGCAGTCGTGTTTCACGGCACGTTCACGTCGCGCTGCGCGAACATGCGGTCGCGGGTTCCGGGCGTGCACACCTGGATCTGGGTGGATGATGACACCGAGCCCTGCCCCGACTGGGCCATCGACTACGAGACGGCCGCCGCCAGCGCCACCGAGACGGGCCGCGTCAGCGCGCCGTGGGGCCGCAGCGCCGACGACCTCTACATCCTCTACACCGGCGGCACCACCGGCATGCCCAAGGGCGTGATGTGGCGCCAGGACGACATGGTCGGCAGCCTCGACGCGCCGTCGAAGCGACCGCTGCCCACCCACCCCGGTTGGGACCAATTCGATGCCCGCATGGCCAAGCCTGGGCCGCGCAATCTGCCGGCGGCTCCTTTGATGCACGGCACCGGCGCGTTCAACGCGATGTGGAACCTGGTGCTGGCGGGCTCGGTGGTCACCCTCACCGGCCGCCACTTCGACCCGGTGGAGTTGCTCGACACCATTCAGCACCACAAGGTCAACAGCATCTCCATCGTCGGCGACGCGTTCGCCAAGCCAATCCTCAAGGCACTGGATGCGGAGCCGGACCGCTGGGACATTTCGTCGCTGCGCGTCATTGTCAGTAGCGGCGTCATCTGGGCGTCGGAGACCAAGGCCGGCCTGCTGCGCCACAACGCACGGCTGATCATGATCGACAGCCTCGGCAGCAGCGAAGCCATCGGCATGGCGTCCAACACCACCACCGCGGAGTCCTTGGGCAGCAACGCCAGCAGCACCGCCAAGTTCTCGCTCGGCCCGAACACGAAGGTGCTCACCGAAGACGGCCGCGAGGTGTTGCCCGGCACCGGCGAGCGGGGTCGCGTCGCCCTGCGCGGGCGCACACCGGTCGGCTACTACAAGGACGAGGCGAAGAGCGCCGCCACGTTCATGGTGCACGACGGCGTGCGGTGGAGCATCCCGGGCGACTGGGCCGAGGTGGAGGCCGATGGCACGTTGAAGCTCTACGGCCGAGGCAGCCAGTGCATCAACACCGGCGGCGAGAAGGTTTACCCGGAGGAAGTGGAGGAGGCGCTCAAGACGCACCCGTCGGTGAACGATGCGGCAGTCGTGGGCGTTCCCGACGATCGTTTCGGGGAAGCAGTCACAGCGCTCGTCGAGCCCCACGCCGGCGACACCATCGACGAGGCGGCCTTGATCGCGCATGTGCGGTTGCATCTCGCAGCGTTCAAGTCACCCAAGAGCATCCTTCCCATCGACACCATCGGCCGCGCGGCCAACGGCAAGCTGAACTACACGGCGCTGAAGGAAGAAGCCCTCCGCCGTCTCCGCACCGACTGACCCGCACCCCGCCTTTACGTAAAGGCTGTCGGGCCGTGACCTGGGGCTGTGAACCCGGGGTTTTACGTAAACCGGGGGTGGGGGGTAGGTTCGGCATACATGAGCACAGATCAACTCGGTTACGACGGCAAGGTAGTCATCATCACGGGCGCGGGCGGCGGCCTGGGCCGGCAACACGCATTGCTCCTCGCCAGCCGTGGCGCGCTGATCGTCGTCAACGACCTCGGCGGCGCCATCGACGGCAGCGGTAGCGACAAGGGCGCAGCCGAGAACGTGGTCGACGAGATCAAGGCCGCCGGTGGCGAAGCCATCGCCGACACCAACTCGGTAGCCACTCCCGAAGGCGGCGCTGCCATCGTGCAGACCGCCGTCGACGCGTTCGGCAAGGTCGACGTCGTCATCAACAACGCGGGCATCCTTCGCGACAAGTCGTTCCACAACATGACGCCTGAGCTACTCGACCCGGTCATCGACGTGCACCTCAAAGGTGCCTTCTACGTCACCCAGCCGGCGTGGGTGCTGATGCGCGAGCAGGGCTACGGCCGCATCATCAGCACGTCCAGCGCCGCCGGCGTGTTCGGCAACTTCGGCCAGACCAACTACGGCGCCGCCAAGATGGGCCTCGTCGGCTTCACCCGCGTGCTCGCCGCCGAAGGTGCCAAGTACAACATCAAGGCCAACGCCATCGCTCCCCTGGCGCTCACCCGCATGACCGAGAACCTGATGGGTGGTGCGTTCGGCGAGAAGCTGGCCCCCGGCCTGGTCTCCCCGCTGGTCGCCTATCTGGCGCACGAGGACTGCCCGGTCAACGGTCAACTGTTCAGCGTCGGTGGCGGCCGAGTGGCCCACGTGTTCATCGCCGAGACTCAGGGCTACTTCAAGGAAGACCTGGGCCTGGAAGACGTGCGCGACAACTGGGCCACCATCACCGAGCGAGAAGGCTTCGCCGTGCCGGCCAGCCTGCCCGAAGAGACCGCTATGTTCCTGCCGTTCTTCAAGTAGTCCACGCTCGCCTGACCATGGCTACGGTGCGCAGGTATGAGCACGGTCGAGGAGTTCCAGGCCACCGCCGCCGAGTGGTTGGCAACCAACCGCGTCGATGCACCGCGTGACTACGGCGCCATCTGCCCTCCAGACCTGGTGGAGGCCGGCCTTGGTTGGCAGCGCCGCGTCCACGCTGCCGGGTATGCAGGCATCCACTGGCCCGCCGAGTTCGGCGGCCGCAGCCTGACACCGGAGCACAACGCCGCCTGGTTGCTGGAATGTGCGCTGGCCGGGGTGCCGCCCGTGTTCAACATGGTCGGCCTCGTACTCACCGGCGGCGCGTTGCTGCGCTACGGCACACCCGAGCAACAGTCCCAGCACCTTGCCGCCACGCTCGCCGGCGACCACGTGTGGTGCCAGCTGTTCAGCGAGCCGGGTGCCGGTAGCGACCTGGGTGGGCTGTCCACCAGGGCCGAACGCGACGGCGACGACTTCATCATCAACGGGCAGAAGGTGTGGTGCAGTGGTGGGCGCTACAGCAACTGGGGCATCCTCATGGCCCGCACCAACCCAGACGCGAAGAAGCACGACGGCATCTCGTTCTTCCTGTTCCCGATGGACCTACCCGGCGTCGAGATTCGCCCGCTCCGGCAGATGACGGGTGAGGCCGAGTTCGACGAGGTCTTCTTCACGGACGTTCACCTTTCGGCACATCACCTCATCGGGCCGTTGCACGGCGGTTGGGGCGTGGGAATGTCGGTGCTCACCAACGAGCGCGGCCACATCGGCACTGCCGTGATCGGGCTCGAGCGGCGCCTCGAGGCGATGGCGCGGATGGCCGACGGCAAGTCGTTGCACCCTGTGGAACGCCAGCGGCTGGTCACGTTGCTGGCCACCGGCCAGGCCTACAAGGCAATGGCCCAGCGCCAGGGCCCGCAGGCCAGCACGGCTGCCAGCCTGATGAAGCTGGGCATCACCGAGATGATGTTCGGCTCGGCGATGCTGCGCGGCGATCTCAGCGGAGCCGACGCGATGCTGAACAGCTCGGAGGCGTTCGGCATGCTGTCGGCTCCCGGTGGTCGCATCGCAGGCGGCACCAGCCAAGTGCAGCGCAATATCATCGGGGAACGGCTGCTCGGACTTCCCCGAGAGCCCAAGGCCTGAGGTCTGAGGAGCGCACCATGTCAATGAGCAACGAACCCCGAGCACGCGACGCCGACGGTCCGGACGGCGGGCACAGCGCCGCCAGCGGCTACGGCGGCCCGAGCATCGCCTTCATCATGCTGGCCGTGATTGCGTTGCTGGCTCTGGTGTTTTTCCTGCAGAACAGCGAGACGGTCGTCATCGACTTCCTCATCTTCGAGAAGCGGACCACCATCCGCTGGTCGATCCTGATGGCAATCGTGTTGGGCATCTTGCTCGACCGAATCTTCACCATCGGCTGGCGCCGCCGCAAGAAGCGGAAGATCGAGCAGAACAACTGAACATGATCCTCCCGTCCTCCGACGGCGTTCAACTTGCGGTGCACGACCTTGGTGGTACCGGCACGACGCTGCTCATCTCCCACGCCACCGGCTTCCACGGCCGCTGCTACATTCCGCTGGCCGACGCACTGGCCGGCACCGCACACTCCGTCGCGTTCGACTACCGCGGCCACGGTGACACGGCCCGGCCCGCTGGCGAGATCGACTGGCAACGTTACGGCGACGATGCCGAGGCGATGGCCACGTGGCTGGCCGACCGCAACGGCGGCCCGATCGACGCCTTCGGCCACTCGATGGGCGGCGCCTGCCTGCTGATGGCCGCCCACCGGAACCCAGCGCTGTTCAAACGCATCATCGCGTTCGAGCCGATCGTGTTCCCGCCCGCGGGCCTCAGCGAAGCGCCTCCCGGCGCAGAGAGCCCGATGGTCAGCGGTGCCCGGCGGCGAAGGGCGACCTTCCCGTCGTACGAGGCGGCGATCGCCAACTTCTCCGCCAAGCCACCGCTCAACTCGTTCACCCCGGCGGCGATGGATGCCTACGTGCGATTCGGCTTCGTGGAGGCAGCCGACGCGACGGTGCACCTCAAGTGCACCCCCGAGACCGAGGCAGGTACCTTCGCCACCGGCGGCGCGCACCGCACCTGGGACGTCCTGCCCGAGATCGTTACCGAGGTGTTGGTCATCGCCGGTGTGGTGCAGTCGATGCAGCCCTCAACCATCGCCGAAGGCATCGCCCAGCGGTTGCCGAACGGGCGCTACCTGCAATCCGACGAACTGGACCACTTCGGCCCGATGACCCACCCCGGCGAGGTTGCAGCCATCATCGAAGCCGCTCTCGACCGCTAGCCCAGTCGCCCGGTGGCGATGACCCCCGCCAGGGTGGCAGCGCCGATCAGCATGCCTGCAGTCGCCAGCAGCCGGCCACGCCGGGTCGGGTCCAGCGCGCATACGCGGCGGCCCACCAAACCGAACGCAATCGCGAGCACTGGAGCGAGCGGCAGGGCCCACAGCGGCGGCAGTAACCCCACCAGCGCGGCGACCAGCGACAGCACCGACCACGTTTCCATCCGACTGGGCGGTGTGGGCGGTGCGCCTGCCATACCGCGGTACCCAGCGGGCCCGTCGGTGGGCATCGTGCGCCAATCCGCGAACTCGGCGCCCGCCGGCCGGCGAGCGGTGCTGGGCAGCGAATCGGGGGCGGCAGGGCCGGCCGCAACGACCGACGGTTCGGGTGGCCAGGCGACGCCATCGGGTGGCAGCAGCCCCGGAACGTCGGGCGGCGTCTCGGGAGGGTCGCCGGCGTTGTCGTCGGGCTGATCAGATGCCATGGCCCCACTTTCGCGCACCCCCTCTCTACGATGGCGGCATGTACCCGGTGCCCACCAGCCTGTCGCCCAGCCGAGTCGAGGCGTTCACCTCGTGCCCCATGGCCTTCCGGTTCGCCAGCATCGAGAAGCTGCCCGAGCCGCCCAGCATCCACGCCACCAAAGGCTCCATGGTTCACCGCGTACTCGAGCTGCTGTTCATGCGGCCTGCCCCCGAACGCACCCTGGAAGGCGCTGAGCCGGCCTTCCGGCAGGCATCGGCCGAGTACCGGCTCGATGAAGAGTTCACGCTGCTGGGGCTCACCGAGACGCAGCAGCAGGCATTCTTCGACGACGCCTGGTCGTTGGTGCAGGCGTACTTCGCGATGGAAGACCCTACGGCCGTGCGCGAGATCGGGCTGGAGATCCGGTTGGAGGCGCAGGTCGGCTCGTTGGGTCTGCGCGGCATCATCGACCGGCTCGAGCTCGATGCGCAGGGTGGCTTGGTGGTCACCGACTACAAGACCGGTCGCGCCCCCGGCCCGATGTACCAGCAGAAGAGCCTGGCCGGCGTGCACTTCTACTCGTTCCTGTGCGAGGAGGTTCTCGGTCAACGGCCGGCGTCCATCCGGCTGATGTACCTGCGCACGGGCGAGACCATCACCGCCGTCCCCTCCGAGCAGTCGGTCAGGTTCCTCACCACGCGCACCACAGCAGTGTGGAAGGCCGTCGAGCGGGCGTGCCTCACCGACAACTTCCAGCCGCGGCCCGGCGCACTGTGCAACTCGTGTGCGTTCAAGCCCTGGTGCCCGGCATTCGGCGGCAACCCCGCGCTCGCAGCTACCGAAGCACCCATCCGGTACCGCACCCCGATCGCCGCCGCATGAGGTTGCACGAACGTCGCGCAGTGGAATCATTCGATGCCTGGGCCGACGCTCAGCTGGAACGGCTGCGCGGCAACAAGGTGGCCGACAAGGTGTTCACCGTCGCCAGCGAACTGGGCGACTTCAGCCTCATCTGGCATCTCGTCGGCGTCACCCGCGGCCTCACCAGCAACGACCACGCGAACCAAGCGTTCGTGTTCTCGGCGCTCATCGGTGCCGAGAGCCTCGTTGTCAACCAAGGCATCAAGCGCCTGTTCCGGCGCGTCCGCCCCACCGAGGCGGGCGATCCGCGCTATCCAGTGCGCAAGCCGTCCACCAGCAGCTTCCCCAGCGGCCATGCCTCGGCAGCGTTCTTCGCGGCCACCGTGCTCACCGGGTGGGGCGGTGCCGTCAGCGCACCGGTGTGGTTCACGCTCGCTGGCGTCGTCGGCACCAGCCGTGCCTACGTGCGTATTCACCATGCCAGCGATGTCGTCGGCGGCGCAGTCGTCGGCCTGCTGCTCGGCCAGGGCGCCCTGGCCCTGCTGCGCGCTGTGGCCTGATCACCTAACCTCGGCGCCATGGCCGCCCTGCCCCACTTCGACCGCAAGATGAGCGACGCCGAAGGGCTGATGTGGCGATTGGAGAAGGATCCGCACCTCAGCAGTACCTTCGCCAACGTCACGGTGCTCGACAAGTCACCCGACTTCGACAACTTCCTGCGACGCATGGAACGTGCCACCTACGCTGTGCCGCGGCTGCGCCAGCGAGTACAGCCGGCTCCGGCCAACCTGAGCGCACCGATGTGGGTCGACGACAGCAACTTCGACCTGCGCTACCACGTGCGCCACCTGGCCCTGCCCAAGCCGGGCACGATGCGCCAACTGCTCGACTTCGCCAGCCTGATGGCCTGCGACTCGTTCGACCGCACCCGCCCGCTCTGGCAGTTCGTGGTGGTCGACGGGCTGCGCGGCGGCAAGAGCGCACTCATCCAGAAGATGCATCACACCATCGTCGATGGCGAGGGCGGCGTGCAGCTGAGCCTGCAGTTCCTCGACTTCGAACGCGATGTCGAGGAGCCGCCGCCGCTGGACCCAGACCTGATCGCGGCCGCCGCCGAAGCCGCTTCCGCCGAGGCCCCCAGCCCGGATCTGTTGCGCGACCTGCTCACCGGCAGCATGCGCATGCCATTGGGCTTGCTCAAGCAGATCAAAGAACTGCTGCACGACCCCACCGGCATCCCCGAAGCCGGGTCGGCCGCGGCCGACACCGTGCGCGGCGTGATGCAGCAGCTGGGCGACACCGAAGGTGCCCGCTCACCGCTGTGGACGCAACGCTCGTTGCACCGGCGCATGGAGGTACTGCGGGCACCGTTCGACGCCACCCGCGCGGCCGCCAAACGGTTGGGCGGCACGCTCAACACCGCATTCCTGGCCTCCGCCGCCGAGGCGGCCGGCCGCTACCACCGCGAACTAGGCGTACCGGTCGAGTTCCTGCGGTCGAGCATGGCCATCAGCACCCGCACCGAGACGTCCGGCGCGAACGCGTTCTCGCTGGCGCGCATGCTGGTGCCCACCGGCGAGATGTCCATCGGCGAGCGCTTTGCCGCTATCCAGGCCGCCACCGGTGCGGCGAAGGAAGCGTCCGCGACGGCCTCGTTGGAGACGCTGGCCGCGGTTGCTGCGACGCTGCCGACCAGCCTCATCACCCGCCTCGCCCGCCAGCAGGCGCAAACCGTCGATTTCGCCACCAGCAACGTCCGCGGGGCGCCGGTGCCGTTGTTCGTGGCGGGCGCGCAGCTGCTGGAGAATTACCCGGTGGGCCCGTTGGGTGGTGTGGCGTTCAACCTGACGTTGCTCAGCTACAACCACAGCCTCGACATGGGCGTGAACATCGACACGGCTGCGGTGACACAGCCGGAGCTGCTGCACGATTGCCTCGCGCATGCGTTCAAGGACCTACTGACCGCGTGAGGGCATGGACATGGCGGGCCGCACGATGCGGCTCGATGAACTCAGTGCTGGGCGGCTGCCAGCACCGGAGCGGTGAGCAGAGAACGCACGTCGAGCAGTACATCGGTGATCTCACCCGACGACACCAGCTCTCGGCTCATCATCTGCGAGAGGGCCTTATCAATCACACTCAAGGCCTCGTGGATGACGGCATCGGTGGTCTCGGTCACTGTGCTTCTCCTTCACGGACTGGCGTGTTGCGAACGTATCTCGCGCGCACTACTTCTGGGAGGCATGGTACCGGCAGCCACACCCGGAACTTCCGTCAGTGGCCATGCCGAGGCGTTCCGGTATGTGGCTGCCGTCACCGCCTACGCTTCGGCGCATGGAACTCGAGGGGAAGCACGTCGTCGTCACCGGAGCAGCAGGCGGGATCGGTGAGGCACTCGCCGAGCGCTTCCACGCGGAGGGCGCACGCGTCGTCGTGGCCGATCTCCAGGCAGCTGCTGCCGCCACAGTTGCCGAGCGACTCGAAGCACTCCGACCGGGCAGTGCGTTGGCAGTGGGCGCAGATATCGGCACCGAAGCCGGCAACCGCATGCTGATCGAGGCCGCCGGGCAGGCGTTCGGCCCCATCGACTTGTTCTTCGCGAATGCTGGCGTGGGCATTGGCCGCGACCCGATGAGCCCCGAATCCGAATGGGAGTTGGCGTTCGACGTCAACGTGCACGCCCATCGCTGGGCGGCCAAGTACCTGCTACCCGGGTGGCTGGCGCGCGGTGAGGGCTACTTCTGCTCGACGGCCTCCGCCGCGGGGTTGCTCAGCCAGATCGGCTCCGCCGCGTACAGCCTCACCAAACATGCGGCCGTCGCGTTCGCCGAGTGGATGAGCATCACCTACGGCGACGCAGGTATCAAGGTCAGCTGCCTCTGCCCACAGGGCGTCAACACCGCCATGCTGCGCGCTGGCGACGACCCCACGGTCGGCATCAGCAGCAGCGTCGTGCGATCGGCGGGCCGGGTGCTCGAGCCCGCCGACGTGGCGGAGGTCGCAGTCGCCACCATCAGTGCCGAGACCTTCCTGATCCTTCCCCACCCGGAGGTACTCACCTACCTGCAGCGCAAGACCGGCGACTACGACCGCTGGCTGGCAGGCATGCGCAAGCTGCAAGCCCGGATGCTGGCCGGCGGCTGAGCACCCGATGATCGACACGGCGACGCTCCAACGCCTGGGGCTGCGCGTCGGCGAACCGGTGCGCTACCGCAAGGCCGACACCGGCCGCTGGTTCGCAGGCAAGATGTCGGGCGTCGCGATCGACGGCAGCATCACCATTTTCGATGCCAACGGCGGGGCGCGCAGCCTGCGGCCCGAACGCGTGGAAGTACGCCGCCCCGGTGGCCGCGGCCGGCTCACCTGGCAGACCATCAGCGACGTTGCAATCACGTGGGAACAGCTCCAGCTGTGGTGAACGACGGTCGCAGGACGCGCCCACACCGGCTGTAGCACGGCGTCGAGCAGTGCGGTGCTAGTTCGACTTGGCCTTCGCGAGAGCCCGCTGCAGCACCACGTCGAGCAGGCTGAGCACCGTCTCCTTGACGGCACCACGGCCACGGGCATCGGTGCTGACCACCGGCACGTGGCTGGAGATCGAGAGCGCCTCGCGGACCTCGTCGACCGTGTGGAACATCTGCCCGCCGAAGCGGTTGACGGCTACCACGAACGGGACGCTGCGACTCTCGAAGTAGTCGAGCGCGGGGAACGAATCCTCGATGCGACGACTATCGACCAGCACCACCGCGCCGAGTGCACCCTGGATCAGGTCGTTCCACATGAAGCCGAAGCGATCCTGGCCAGGGGTACCGAACATGTACAGCACGATGGCGTCGTCGACGGCAACGCGGCCGAAGTCCATGGCCACCGTCGTGGTGGTCTTGGTACCGACATCGCCGCGGTCGTCAACGCCTTCGCCGTAGGTGGTCATGGCCGCCTCGGTGGTCAGCGGCGTGATGTCGGAGATGGCGCCGACAAACGTGGTCTTGCCCACGCCGAAGCCGCCGGCGACGACGATCTTCACCGGGATGGGCCCGGTGGCGAAGGAACGGGTGGGAGTTTCAGAGGCTACGGACACCGGCAATCAACCTTGTGATCAGGAGCACGTCGTCTGCGACGTTCGCGCTCGCCTGGAAGGACTCCAACATGCCGTCGGCAACCAGATCGGCGGCGACGACTCGCACCACACCGATCGGGACTCGCAGCCGGGCGGAGAGCTCGGCAACGGACAACGGATCGGTCTGGCAGAGCCGAAGAATCTCGGCCCGTTCGAACTTCAACGCCGTGAGGGCTTCTCTGCCGCCGGCCGTTGCCTGCAGCATGGTCTCGAACTCGAGGACACCGTGCGCGTGCGCCCGGCCACCCGTCATCGCGTACGCGCGCACCCCGGTGGCGGCAGCAGAGTGATCCTCTTCCACCGACGGGAGCGCCATCGGTCGCTTCCTGTCAAGGAAGGGGCGCACCAGTCCGCCGTGCGGGTCGTCCGCACCGGTGTGTTCCATCACACTGCGACCAACGAGTTCTTCAACTCGGTGATCAGGGTCGGGGTGAGCTGTGCGCCCACGCGCTCAACCAGCAGAGTGATCTCGAAACCGACCAGACCGAGGTCACAGTCTCGCATGGTGACTACGCCCAGCGTCGAGCCGCCGGAGATGGCGCTGACGAACATGTAAGCGCCCGCCATCTCGACCAGCACCTGCATGACCTGACCCTTGGCCAACTCGTTGGCCGCGCCATGGGAGAGCGCACGGATGCCGGTGATGATGGCTGCCATCTTGTCCGCTGATGCCCGCTCGAGCTGTGAGCTGAGGGCGATCAGCAGGCCGTCGGACGAGACGGCAACAGCTTGCTCGACCCCCGGTGTGCTGCGCACGAAGTTGGCCATCAGCCAGTTGACGTTGTTCGCTTTTTCTGAGAGAGACATGGGTTCCTTCCGTGCCGTCGAGTCGGTCAGCTGTCGCCGTGACGCTGGCGACCGAGGTCGACACCGCGCTGCAGGCTGGCGAGCGTGTTGCGGACCTCATCGGCCGGGCGGGGCGTCGGGTCCTCCATGGGGGTCGAGCCGAGCTCAGGCAACTGCGCACCGCGCACACGCTTGGTCAGTCCCGACTGGGTGAGCAACGGGTCGATCATCGCGACCGGCTCCAGCGCGGCGACGGACGCCACAGGAACGGGAGCATCAACGGGGGACTTCATTGCCTCCCACAACGCTTCGTCGGTCATCTGCGTCGGCTTCTGCTCCATCATCGGGGCGGCGATGGAGGTGGCGAGCGGCAGCCGTTCGTTGAGGCGGTCGGCCATCATCGGCACGTCGACGACGGGATTCGAGGGGTTGCCGGGAGCGCCGACGACTTCCAGGATCGACTTGGGCAACCGCACGATCGCGGTCACACCGGTGCCACCGGGCGTGGTGGTGAGCATCACCTTGATGTTGTGCCGGGCGGCGAGCCGGGCGACCACCTGGAAGCCCAGCCTCTTGTTGCTCTCACGGTCGAACGACGACACCTCGTTGAGCCGACGGTTGGCGTCGGCCAGTTCGTCGGGCGTCATGCCCAGGCCGTAGTCGAAGATTGCCAACTGGTGGCCGTCCGGTACGGCGCGACCGACCACGGTGACGGCGCTCGTCGGCGGCGAGAAGCTGGTCGCGTTCTCCAACAGCTCGGCGAGCAAGTGAGCGACTTCGGATGCAACGGCGCCCTGCACACCGATGTCGCCGAGGTCGGCGAGCTCCACCTGGCCGTAGTTCTCCACTTCCGAGAGCGCAGCACGGACGACATCGCCGACAGCAACGACCGGCGAGAACAACCGGGTGGGCTCGGCACCGGCCAGCACCAGCAGCGACTGAGCGTTCCGTCGCATGCGGGTGGTGAGGTGGTCGAGACGGAACAGGTTGTCGAGCGCCTCGGGGTCTCGCTCGCCCTGCTCCAGGGTGGAGATGAAGCCCAGGGTACGACCGAGGAGGTTCTGGTTCCGGCGGGCGATGTTGACCAGGTTCTCCGACACGATGCGTCGGGCCATGGCCTGCTCGGCCGCGAGGTCCACAGCGGCGTCCTGCACCGAGTTGAAGCTGGCACCCAGCTCCGAGATCTCGTCGGTGGTGCCCACGTCGAAAGAGGCGAGGTGGGGCACCGGTGCGTCGGCGGGAAGATCCTGCACCGTCTGCACCACTTCCGGAAGATCCTTGGTGGCGACCGACTTGGCCTGCTCTGCCAAGCGGCGGATAGGACGCACGATCGAGCGACGCACAAGGAAGGAGAGCAACAGCGTCGCAACGAGCAGGGCGAGGGTGACGGCACCGGCGATCAGGATCACGTTGCCGACGTAGTTGTCGGTGCTCGCTTCGCGAGCGACCACTTCTGGCTCGGCCCAGGCGAGGGCACGATCGACGCCAGTTTGCTGGAGGTTGTAGCGCCACCCCATGCTCTTGATCACGCGGATCACGTTCTGCGGACCTTTGGCGGCGATCGCAGGCTTCAACTCGTCGTTCACCTGCTGGAAGAACTTGCGGCCCTGGTCGCCACCCATCTGCAGCAGGCGGATGTCGACTCGCTCGTCGAGACCCTGCTGGCTCCAGTAAGCGATCGATTCCTCGAAGCGCACCTGCGCCCGGTCGAGCTTCGCCAGTTCGGTGTCGATGACGGCCATGCCGTCCTCGGTGAAGCCGTCGATGGTCGCACCGAGCACGCCGATGTGGTTCACGATGGCCCACGACTCGAGCAAGCTGGCCGGCGGCGGGATGGTATCGGCGCGAAGGTCCTGCGCCTGCTTCAGCGCCTTGTACTCCTCGCCGCGCACGCTGGCTCGTTCGAGCGCGACATAGCCCAGCGCGGCAAAGGCGATCAGTGCCAACAGTGGTACGGCGATGAGCAAGTTCACTCTGCCGCCGATCTTGAGTCGTCGTAGCATCGACTCGCCCCTTCCCGTTCAGTAACGGAGTCTCCCTACCCCGGCCACGTTCTGTCGTTCGAACATCGGCGACGAGTCATCGGTCCGCACCGTGAGGAACTTGAGACTTCCTTTGACAAATCCTCAAGGTGTCCCTTCGATTGACCGAAACCCTCTGTGCTGAAGGATTCGTTACGGGAGGGTCTCTCAATGGTTCGTAGTCAACTCAACTCATACAGCGGTAGCGACCCCATCTGGGGTTTCGTTGCGCTGATCGGCGCCGAGCGATTCACCGGAGAAGCGGCAGTGGGTCTCGACCCGCGAGTCCGACTCTTTGCGGTCGACGGCCGGGTCTACTTCGCTGAACGTGAAGGAGATGCGCCGATCGGTTCACGCTTGGTGAGCTGCGGCGCGGTGACCGCCACTCAACTGGAGCACGGCAGCGTGCGCATCGGCGACGCCATCTCGATTGCACGTCTCTTCCAGCGCGAGCCTGGCGTCGACCGTGATGCCGTCGAGCTGACCATCGAGAGCTCCACCGAGGCGTTGCTCGAATCGATCGCCAACAAGCCGGTTGCGATGCCCGAGGTGTTCCCCCTGCGGCACCACTCGTCGGGAATCCATCACTGGCTGCGGAGCGTAACGGCACCAGCGACGGCGCTTCACGCTGCGACTGTCGACACGCCCGATGGCCCGCTCGATGAGGCACCCGTCGACGCATCCTTCACCCTCGAGCCCGTCGGGGTCCTGCCAGCGGCAGAGGAACCCTCCCCCGTCGAGCACGCCGTCGAAGAGCCGGTCGCCGTCGAAGAGCCGGTCGCCGTCGAAGAGCCGGTCGCCGTCGAAGAGCCAGCCATCCAGGTGCCGGTCGTTGAGGCGCCGCTGTGGCAGCCGAGCTGGCAGCCGACGGTGCCGGTGCTCACCACCCTCGAGCCTGTGATCGACCCGGAACCGGTGCCCTTGGTGCCGTTCGACCCGTTCAAGACCGCGGCCGACGAGCCCGCCAACCACCGTCCGGCGCCCACGCTGCACGCTTGGCCCCTCACCGATGCTGCGCCCGCCGA
>Ga0335397_10001793_pt1 | contig 29295 bp, 23 predicted proteins | sample MAT04_FD_205740 | JGI IMG/M metagenome (GOLD analysis project Ga0335397, IMG submission 205740) | Freshwater microbial communities from Lake Fryxell liftoff mats and glacier meltwater in Antarctica - MAT-04 (spades assembly) (version 2) ... | reverse complement strand
CCCGCAGCGCCGACGTCCCGCGGGACCTCCGCGCCCCAACCCGCAAAGTTACACCGCCATCGCGCAACGCCCGCTTTCAACCCGCAGACTTGCGCGTCCCCCGCAGCGCCGACGTCCCGCGGGACCTCCGCGCCCCAACCCGCAAAGTGACACCGCCATCGCGCAACGCCCGCCTTCAACCCGCAGACTTGCGCGTCCCCCGCAGCGCCGACGTCCCGCGGGACCTCCGCGCCCCAACCCGCAACGTTTGGCCCTCAGCGGGCGTCCCCTCCTTCTGGTCAATCTCCGTGTCGCTCGGTAGTCTGATCGTTGTCCCGCGACTTCCTTGGCATCCCGAGCTTAGTCCCACCCCGGAGTCTCTCCGCCGATGGCTACCGCAACCGCTCTCCCTCCGTCCAGCACCTCCCAGGCGATCCCTGAGAAGATGCGCTGCCTGAAGAAGCTGGCCGCGGCCCCGGGCCTGGAACTGGTCGAAGGGGTCCCCGTGCCGAAGATCGGCCCGACCGACTGCCTGATCAAAGTCACGCATGCCGGCATCTGCGGCACGGATCGCCATATTTACGAGTGGGACGCCTGGGCCGCCAGCCGCGTGCCCGTGGGCGTGACAACCGGGCATGAGTTCGTGGGCCGCATCGTGGCGGTCGGCGCGGCCTGCAAGCATCGCAAGGTCGGCGACCGGGTCTCGGGCGAGGGGCACATCGGCTGCGGACGCTGCCCAGCCTGCCGTCAGGGGGAAGGGCACATCTGCGAGCATGTCGACATCATCGGCATCGACCGTGACGGCTGCTTTGCCGAGTACCTCTCCATTCCCGAATGGAACGTGTGGGGAGTCCCCGACGTGATCCCCGACAAGGTGGCGGCGATCTTCGATCCGCTGGGCAACGCCATGCACACGGTCATGGCCGCCGGCGTAAGCGGCCAGAACGTGCTGGTGACCGGCGTGGGGATCATCGGGCTGATGGCCGTGAGCATCGCGCGGCACGCCGGAGCAGGCAAGATTTTTGTGACCGACATGGACCCCAAGCGGCTGGCGATCGCCGAGCGACTGGGGGCCGATCAGTCCTTCAGCGCGCAGGATCCCAAGTGGGTTGCGCGGGTGCGCGAAGCGACCAACGGGCACGGCGTCGACGTGCTGCTGGAAATGAGCGGCAACGGCCGAGCCCTTTCCGACGGGCTCGACTGCCTGCGGAACGGTGGCACCGCGGCCCTGCTCGGACTGGCGGCCAAGCCGGTCACGATCGACCTGCCCAACCAGGTGATTTTTAAAGGGGCCAAGCTGCTGGGGATCAACGGCCGGCGGATGTTCGAGACCTGGTATCAGGTCGAGAAGTTCCTGGTCGCGGGCCGCATCGAACTGGACGAGATCCTGACGCACGTCCTGCCGATGGAAGAGTTCCATCAAGGCTTTAAGCTGATGCAGTCGGGCGAGGGGATCAAGATCGTGCTGGAGATCGCCCGGTAGTAGGAGGCGTGCTTGCGAAGTCTGCTCAAAAGGCACGGACGGCGAAGCTCACCAAAGTCTACGCACCCCGTAAGGGTCTAACTTTTCATCAATGCTGATTAGAGGTATCTCTTCCGAGATGGCCTGGGCAACGAGCAGCCGATCGAAAGGATCCTTGTGGTGGAAGGGCATTGTGGTGAGGAGTGCGGTGTGTTTCGGCTCGATGGGGAGTACCTGAAAGTCGTTGGCCAGAATCTGTGATTCGATGAACCCTTGGTAGGTCGCTGGCAAAGTGTACTTGCCAAGTCTGATCTTGATCGCGATTTCCCAATAAGTTGCCGGGCTGACGACAACCTCGTTGTCAGGATTCTCAATCAGGCTTCGCGCCGATTCGCTTAGCTTTGAGTCATCAAGTATGAACCAGAGAAATGAATGCGTATCGAGCAACGCTTTCATTTCATGTACTCCGCGAAATCCTCCAAATGTTCGTCGTCTTCCACGACGATTTTTAGAAGACCCTTGGCGCTCCCTGACTTCCGGGGACTTCGCGTGGGCAATTGCTCAGCCGACAATCTTGCAATGGGCTGCTGATTGAGCGTGATGGTGATGACCTCACCAGGCTGAAGGCTCGCGATCAACTCGGACAGATGGGCTTGTGCATCTTCCAACGATATCGTCGCCATGGAACCCTCACATCTCGTTCGAAGCCGTCGATGACTATCGGTGAACCTGGCAGTCATCATAGCATTCAACGTCCCGCGATTCAGCCATCACCTGCGTTCACTCCTTCAACAACTGCTTCAGCTCCTTCATCTGCGTCCCCTCGGGCAGCGCCTTGTAATACGGATCGAGAGGGAAGCAGCCGGAGATCATGCCGTTGCGCGGCGCGGTGGTGCAATCGCTGAAGGTCCGGCAGATCTTCTTGCGGTCCATCCCCTTGCCGGCCAGCGTGTCAGCCGGCAGTTCGGGATAGGAAAGGACCATCCGCCCTAACCCGACAAAGTCGACCCAGCCGGCCCGCACGAGGGCCTGCGCCGCGTGGGGCAGGTAGTCCTGCAAGTAGCTGTAGCCGCTGCCGACCAGCGGCAGGTCGGGGACCGCCTGCTTGGCCAGCCGCACCGCCTGGATCTGCCGCACCGCGCCGACCAGCGGATCTTCCGGCGGTTGGTAGCCATCGCTCGGCGGGAAGATTGCGGGGCGTTGCACGTGCGGATTGTAATAAGGGCTGCCGCACGAGAGATTCACCGTGGCCACGCCCGCGTCGCGCAGGTCGCGGAGCAACTGGATCGTCTCGTCCAGCTTCATCTCCAACGGACGGTCGGGGTCAGTCCCAAAACCGTGCTGATAGGGGAGCAGATGCTCGAAAGGCATCGGCTGGCCGATCTCGCGGCTGGTCTGGTAGGGGACGATGTCGAAGGCGCTCAGCCGCACGCCGAGCATCAGGGCCGGGCACTCCTGGCGGATGCGGCCCAGGATCGTGCGCAGCAACCGCGTGCGTCCCTCGTAGTCTCCGCCGAATCGACCCGGACGGACGCGGGCGCTCAGAAACTCGTGCAACAGGTAGCCGTGACAGGCCTTGATGTCGACGAAGCGATAGCCCACCTCGTCGGCCAGCCTGGCGGCAGCCACGTAGGCATCGATCAGGTGCTCCAGCTCGTCGTCGGTCCAGACGACCGAGTCGTCCATCGGATCGATCTTGAACTTCTCGTCGAGCAGCGGGTGATGATACGCAATCCGCGGCTCCCACTGGGTCTTCACATTCGGTTTGCAGAAGCGGCCCGAGTGGGTCAGCTGCAGGCCGACCAGCAGGTCGTCGGTCGTGCCGAAGTTCGCCTTGTGGGTGTCGACGCAGGCGGCCAACAGCGCGGACAGCCCGGCCCGGTTCTCGGGCAAGGCCAGCGTCTGGTTGGGATTCGCGCGACCGTCGGGCTGCACGGCCGCCGCCTCACCGCCCCAGATCAGCTTGGCGCCGCTGGCCCCAAAGTTCCGCCAGCGCCGCAACGTGTGCTCGGTCGGAGCGCCGTTGGTCTCGGCGTCCCAACCTTCCATAGGATGGATGCACCAGCGGTTGCCGACCTTGAAACCGCCGACCATCACCGACTCGGCCAAGGGAGAGCCCTCGGCGGCCGACAGGATCGTGTCATCGAGCGGCAGTTCGACCTGGAGCTCGGCCAGGCGATCTCGCAAGGCGGCGATGTCTTTTAAGCGGTTGATTTTGGGGTAGGACATGGGGGGAGGGGGGGGATTGAGGATCGAGGATCGAGGGAAGACAGAGTATCCTGCCATGAGGACATTCGCACTAGCACGTCGCGGTCAAAATGTTCCCCTCGATCCTCGATCCTCAATCCTTCCCGCTCACCCATACATGACCACGGTCTTGATTCCCTGCGGCTCGCGATTCTCGTAATGCCACAGGGCATCGGCCGGAGGCACGCGGGCGGTGATCAGCGCCGACAGCGCCGCGGGACGCGAGGCCTGGAATTGCGCGAGATGCAGCAAGGCGTCGCGGAAGTCGCGGGGGGACGCATTGACCGTGCCCAGATGGATGTGATTGCGCAGCACGCCGTCGCGCATCATGCGCGAGATGTTGTGCTCGATCGGCTTGGGACGGCGAGTGCTGCCGAGCCAGACCAGCACGCCGCACGAGGCCAGCGTGGCCGAAGCGGCGACCATCACGTCGTCGGCGCCGGTGCACTCCAGAATCAGATCAAATCCGTCAGCCTCGACATCCTGCGGAGCCAGGTCGGTCGAGTTGGCCGGCAGATACTTCGCCCCCAACTGCTCGACGAGCTGAGCGCGGAAGGAATCAGGTTTGTCGCGGCCATAGACGGTCGTCGGCCAACCTCGGGCCACGGTGGCGATCACGCCCGTCATGGCAATTGGTCCCAGACCGGTCACCAGGACACGCGGAGGAACGCTCTTCCAAACTTCCGTCCCCAGTCGCGAGGCCTGCACGGCCAGCGCTTCGTTGATTCCTTTCTCGCCGACCGAGAGCGGCTCGGCCAACACGGCCAGGCTGCGCATCGATTCCGGAACGCGCAGCAGGAACTCCGGCTGCTCGTTCCACCACGGGACGGAGAAGCCGTGCAGCTCGACGATGCCGCGCTCGATGTACGCCCCCATCGGCTGCATGTCGAGCCGCCGCTGCTGGCGATAAGGGCCAGGCCGGCGGACGGTCGGCACCACCAGATCGCCGACGGCCAGCGGACGATTGCTGCCATCGACCGCTGGAATCGAATTCAAGGAGCTGGCGCCGTTTCCCAACGATTCCACGCGGGCCAGGCACTCGTGCCCCAGCACCAGAAAACCTTCGCCCGCTGGCGTCATCGGGTGAGCGGAGTGCAGGATTTCGCGATCGGTGCCGCAGATGCCGAGCTCCAGCGTTCGGCAGAGAACTTGGGCGGGCGCGGCGCAGGTTGGCTCGGGAAGGTCCACAAAGCGGGGCGCAGTGATGTCTGGAAAGGCGGCGATGCCTTGCATAGCGTTTTCTTGGTTAGCTTTCGGCCGTGGTGGGATCAATCACTTCGCGGACTTCTGAAATCCGATTGGCGGGAAAGCCCCCTTGCTTGGCGTGCTCGGCCACCATCTCTTGATTGGGAGCGATGTACACGCAGTAGACTTTGTCATCCGTCACGTAGCTTTGCAGCCACTGAATCTGCGGCCCGAGCTTATTGAGCACGCTGCACGACTTCTGCGAGATGGCCGTTAGTTCCGCGGCCGACAGTTTGCCGGCGCCGGGGATCTCGCGTTCGATGACATACTTGGGCATGGAGAGGTCTTTCAGGATCGGGCGGGAGAGGTCTTGGTGCTTGCCATCTCAAGGTCTTGTGCCTGCCATCTCAAATCTCAGATTTCAAATTTGAGATTTGAGATTCAATCGTGACTACTTCCCCACCGGCGAGCAAGACCTTGAAACTCCGCCGGCACTACTCGCGCAGTCGGTCGATCAGTTCCAAGGCTTCTTGCTGGCTGCAGACGGTTCCTTCCAACTGAGCGTCGCGGGCGGCATCGAGCAGCGACTTGTACAGCGGACCGCGCGGTACGCCGTGCGCAATCAGATCGTCCCCCGTCACCAGCGGCGCGGGGTTAAGGATCTCTGGGGGAAGTTCCAGTTTCTCGCGGACGAACTGCAGATCGTCGGTCGGCGCGCCGGCCACCGTCAGCACGGCCGACTCCAGCGCGACCAACTCGTGGATCTCGGGGCGGATCAACAGCCGCTGCATCTGCGCCCAACGCGCCTGGCGTGCACCGCGTAGTGCCTGCTGTTGCCGCACCAGCCACACGGCCAGTTCCTCGACGCGGTTGGCCAGCTTCCATCTCAAGCAAGCGGCCTCGCACAGGCGCGCGGAATCTTCCGACAAATGCGGCGAATCGGCCGCCTGATGAAAGAGCACGGCCAACGTCAGCGGCAGCGACGGCGATTCGAGCTGCGCCAATACTCGCAGCGTGAACTCCCAACGTTCGCTTCGCGCGACCAGCGGCAACAGTTCGGGGAGTGTGGCCGCCAGCAAGCCGGTCTCCAGCAGCAACTCCACGGCTGGCCGGCGGTTGGTATGCAGCAGCATCCGTTCCCATTCTGCCGCGATCCGCTCGGCGCTGACCACGCCAATCTGCGGAGCCATCTCGCGGGCGGCCTCGCGCGTGGCGGGGTCGAGCGCGAAGGCAAACGTGGCGGCGAATCGCACCGCGCGCAGCAGTCGCAGCTTGTCCTCGGAGAAGCGATGTCGCGGCTCGCCGATGGCGCGCACGACCTTCAGGGCCAGGTCTTCTCGCCCGCCGACAAAGTCGTGCACTTCCTTAGTCAGCGGATCGTAGAACATGCCGTTGATGGTGAAGTCGCGGCGCTGGGCGTCGTGCTGCGGGTCGCTGAAGGTGACGTGGTCCGGATGCCGGCCATCATGGTACTCGGCGTCTTCGCGAAAGGTGGCCACTTCAACCTGCGTGGTGCCGCGCGGACCGCGGACCATTACCACTCCAAACGCGGCGCCCACGGCCAAAGTCTGACGCCGGCCAAACAGGTCGCGGACTTGCTCGGGCCGGGCATCGGTGGCCACGTCGTAGTCCTTAGGCTTGCGGCCCATCAGCAGATCGCGCACGCAGCCCCCCGCCCACCAGGCCTGGTAGCCGGCGTCACGCAGTCGACGGACTACGTCGATGGCGAATTCACGGTGCGGATCGGCAGCAGACTCAGTCAACGCAGAAACTCCAGGGAAAACTCGACACGGTCGAGCGAGGGCTCGCTCTTCATTCCAAAGACACGGGTCCCAGGGGGCAGGTTCCATGAAAGGCTCGACTCGTCCGCGGCGGCTTGGATTGTAGCGAACCGCCGCCTGTGACGCGCAGAGGGGAAAAATCGATTCTTGGCCCCCGATTTGCGTTCGATTTCGTCTACATTGAAGAGAGGGCCATGGTCGCACGGCCCCAGTGCTTCGAGCCGATTCGCAGTCAAAACGAGTTCTTCATGCCTCACGCGACAGCCTGTATCCCTCTGTTGACCCTGTGCCTGTTGGCCGGGGACCAAATTCGCACCCAGATCGACTTGCAGCCTCCTGGCCCGCGAGAGTTCATCCTCGATCAAGCGGATCTGATCTCGTCGCACGACAAGGTCACCATCCGCGACCAATGCGACAAACTGCTTACGGACAAAGCCACGCCGATTATGGTGGTGACGATCGACTCCATTTCGACGTACGCCCAGCCCGGCACGCGGATCGAGACGTTTGCCATGTTGCTCTTCAATCAGTGGCAGATCGGTCATGCCGAGTTGTATGGCAAGACCTGGAACACTGGCATTCTGATCCTGGTGGCCAAGAACGACCGCAAGGCCCGCATCGAGTTGGGCGGAGGCTGGGGACGTACGAAGGACGACGAAGCCCAACGAATCATGAACGAGCTGATGATCCCCGAGTTCAAGAAAGGGGACTACTCGGCCGGCATCCTGGCCGGAGTGAATGCCCTGGACAAGATGGCGCGCGGCCTGGCGCTCCCTCGACCGCCGGTGCCGTGGTGGCACTACGCCCTGGGAGTTGGCGGTATCGCCTTGGCCATCTTCACCATCGTGTCGCTGATTCGCCGGGGGACCAGCGGCTGGGCCTGGCTGATGTGGGGGCTGGTGTTCGCCGGCGTCGGCTGGCTGCTGTGGACCATGGCCCAGAACAATCGCTCCGGCGGGGGAGGCTTTTCGGGCGGATCGTATGGCGGAGGGTTCTCGGGCGGAGGAGGAGCGTCGGGCTCGTGGTAAGGCTTGGGTTTACTGGCAGCGCAAGCAGGCGGGACGCCCGCACCACAAAAGGCGGGACGCCTGCACCACATGGACTAACCAAGGAACTCGCTCGATGATGAAGCCGCAAACGTTGATCTCCCCTGAAGACCGCCGCCGCGTGGCGCAGCAAGTCGCCGCGGCCGAGGCGCTGACCAGCTCCGAAATCGTGCCCGTGATCGCTGCTAGTTCTGGCCGCTATGACCGGCCGGAAGATCTCGTGGGACTCTGGGGAGCCATCGCCGGAGTGCTGCTGGCCTGGCAGTTTCTCCCCCGGCAGTCGGCCGTGCATGGAACGGGGGATTGGGGCCAGGTGTGGCAAATGGAATGGCACGCGGGCGTGTTGGTGGCGGCATTGGTGGCCGGATTTGTGCTGGGGGCGATGCTGGCCAGCCGGATCACCTGGCTGCGCAGGCTCTGCACCACGGCCGGTGAGATGCAGGCAGAAGTTGCCGCCCGGTCGAGCCAAGTCTTCTTCGACCAACGGGTCCACCACACGGCCGCCAACGGAGGGCTGCTTCTGTACATCTCGCTCTACGAACGGATGGCGCGCGTGTCGGCCGATCGGCTGGTGCTTGAAAAGCTGGGCCAAGGGGCACTCGACGCCCTGTGTGCAAAGTTCTCGGCGCGGCTTGGAAAGGGCGGGCCGGTGTCGGCACTATGCGAGACGATTGAGGAGGCCGGTCGGCTGCTGGCCCCGGTGCTGCCCCGCGAAGCGGGGGACGTGAACGAACTGCCCGACGCGCTGGTGGTGCTGGAAGCCACTTGAGCTTTTCATCGTGGCGGCTTCTCTCGCGCAGCGTTCTCCCCTTAGAATGCATCGCGGCGGCGAACCCCTTCTCGCGACCTCGTGTCCTCCTCACGTGAGTCTTCCTCAGTTCCTTGAATCGCTGTTCGATAGCGGCCAGGTCACGGTCGGACCGCTAACTGCTGCGCTCGATCGGGAAGAGGCGCAGGCCGCGTGCCGGCTGCTGGAGCAGTGCGAGCGCGATGTGCGGGCCGACTATCCGGGCTTGCCGCCGAACTTCCACGCCGCGGTAGCTTTATGGGGGGCTGAACGTTTCTATCGTGCGGCGCAGCTCACGGTATTTCGCGATGCGGGGGCGGATGTGGTCGAGGCGGCTTTTGCCGACGCTCCGCCCGAGGCCCCTGCTGCCGAGCGGCACTATGCGATCGATCTCACCTGGCGATACCTGCCCGACCTGTTGCGGCTGGCCCGTACGGCCTCACAGGGGGATCCGCTGGTCGGAGCACTCGAGCGATTTGCGGTGCAGTGGCCCATGAGCAGCGTAGGATTGCCGGGGGTCACGCCCGTGTCGCTGGACGGAGTGGTTGATCACCCGGCGCTATGGCAGGCGTACCTCGATCGGATTGTGGCTCGCAAGGATGCCAGCCGGCTGGAAGACCCGCGAGTGAAGCGGGCGTTGCGAGAGGGACTAGGGCTGCACGCGCAACTGGCCGCGCCGCTGGATAAGATACTTCAAGAGTAAACGAGAGAAGTCTTTCCATTTCAAATTTCAAATTTGAGATTTGAAATTTGAAATTTGAGATAGAGATAGAGATAGAGACAGAGACAGACGCAAAAAGAAACAGAGAAGTAAAAAACAGGGGAGTTTTCTTGTGACGCTGTCTGATGCGGATCCGCGACTCGAATTGGGCCGGCGGTTGACGGGCGAGGTGCTCGCCCCTCTCAAGGCTGCTTTTGTCGGCAAGGACGAAGTCATCGACTTGCTCGGCGTCTCGCTGGCGGCCGGCGAGAACCTGTTCATTCTCGGTCCGCCCGGCACGGCCAAGAGCGCGCTGGTGCACGAACTCGCCCGGCGACTCGAAGGGCGAGCTTTCGATTACCTGCTGACGCGGTTCACTGAACCCAACGAGCTGTTCGGGCCGTTCGATATTCGCAAGCTCCGCGAAGGGGAACTGGTGACCAACACCGAGGGGATGCTTCCCGAGGCCTCGCTGGTCTTCCTTGATGAACTGCTGAATGCCAACAGCGCGATCTTGAACAGCCTGCTCACGGTCCTCAACGAGCGGGTCTTTCGTCGGGGACGCGAAACCCGCAAGTTGCCGCTGGTGATGGTGGTGGGAGCGAGCAATCGCCTGCCCGAGGACGACGCGCTGGGGGCGTTGTTCGACCGCTTCCTGCTGCGCGTGCATTGCGGCAATGTGCCCGACGAGCGGCTCAGCGAAGTCCTGGCGGCTGGTTGGCGGCTCGATCATGGGCTGATCGAGCGCCGCGCGACGGTCGCCATCGAAGACATTCGCCGGCTGCAAGCCCTGCTCGGCGAAGCCGATCTCTCCATGGTCGAGAGCCACTACGTCGATTGCATCCGTCGGCTGCGGGCGGTTGGCATACCGGTCTCCGATCGCCGCGCCGTCAAACTGCAGCGCCTGGTGGCGGCCAGCGCCATCCTCTGTGGCCGTGCGCAGGCCAATCGGACCGACCTGTGGGTGCTGCGATACATTTGGGACACCGAGGACCAGCAGGAGGTAATCGCCGGCGTCGTGCAAGCGGTGCTCGACCAATGCGATCCGGCGGAACTGGCCGGCGCGCACCCGCGTGCTCATGGGGGAACGCCCGACGCCGAGGAGCTGGCCCGCGAGTTCGACCGCCTGGCCGAGCGGATCGGTCAGCCCGAGTCTCAAGGGGCCGGGCACGCCTTGCTGCGCGATCAGTTGGGGATGCTGGCTGGACGCTGCGCCTGGGTCGTCGACGCGCAGGCGCGCACGTTTCTCGAACAGCGCGCGCAAGGGCTGTGGCAGAAGATGGAGACGCCCGCATGAGCCAGTCGTGGGCCCTTTGTCTGAGTCGGGGGGAAGCCGGCTGCGCGGCGAGGCTGCGTCAGACTCCGCTTGTTGAGGTCTGCGAGATCGCAGACAAAGTCTGGCTACGGGGCCCCTATCGCGAAGAGATTGCCGAGCAGATTCACGCCATGCCGACCGGGGTGCGCTTTCGCGTGCTCGACGATGGCCAACTTATCCCCTGGGGCGCCCGCGTGCCGCAGGGACGGTTGCCGGCTGGGAACTGGCGACCGCTGGCGGGTTGGTTCGAGTTGACGCTTCCCACGGCGACGGTGCCGGCCACGCTGCCGTCGCGCGTCGGATTGCGGCTCGTGCGCGATCTTCAGGAGCGAACCCCCAGCCTGCTCATCCTGTCGATTGAGCGCTGGCTGCGCTATGCCGAGACAGCGCCGCAAGTGCGGCTCGACGGATTGCAGTTCGTAGCGAATGAAAGCGGTCGGGTGCTGGTGAGGGGGACACCAGCGCCTCCCCTGGCCGGGGAACTGCTTGTGGAAGAATCCGGCGTTGCGGTGCCAGCCGGCTGGTGGTGGTCCCCTGCGGTCGACGGGCCCGTGTTGCGGGCGCTTTTGGGGCTGGAAGCGGGTGAGTTGGCGATCCTGCGACTCGATGGCTGCGTGGACCGTATTGCTGCAGGGGATTTTGTGCGAGCTACGCGGTCGGCCGTACGGCAGACCGCGGCGGCAGCAACGCAGGGGAGCAAGCTTTGAGCCGTGAAGTCGATGAGTATCTGAGATTCCCCATGCTCTATTTCATGGGCTGGGACGCAGATGGGTCGGCCATCGTCTGGTCCGATGGCCGGACGATCATGTTTCGTGAGGAGCTGGCGGGCCTGCTGGGCGGGCTGAACACGCCGTACTTGCCCCCTTTGGGCGCGATGGCGTTGACGTTGGCTGCCTGCCGCGACAACTGGCACGAACCGCCGCTTCGCAAAGAGGTCATGGTCCGGGCGATGTTCTTCGGCGAAGCCAGTTGGAGCGACGAACCAGGGTCAGTGCTGGTCAGCGAACTGGGGCGCAAGGCGGTGCACGCGCTCGACATGTTGCATCATGCGTGGCTCGAAATGCGTGGGGATCCGCTGGCCAAGGGGCGGCTGATCGCGCAGTTGTGCGACGCACGTCTGGAAGGACTCTGTCGATCCGTTCCTCCAGCCGAAATACGCAAGCGTCTGGGCACCCCCGAGAGCTGGTTTGCCGGACCGGCCGTTCGTGCTCAGGACTACTTTCTGCGCGACCTGCGAATCCTCGCCAAGGCGTTTGGCGATCTGGATGCCACTGCCCTCACCTCACAGGTCAACACCGGACTCGACCAACTCGTGGTCCCCACGCCCGAGCCACTGGCCTTGCCGCCGGGCGGATCGATCCGCGACCTGCTGCGAGATCTGGAAGAGGACGACGACCTGGGGGGAGTGGCGAAGCTGGCCCGCACGTTGCTGGCGGCGGTCGACCTGCCCCGCGCGGTGAGCGATCCCGACGAGTTCGCGCAAGGCGGAGTCAGCGACATCGCCAACCGGGGCGAGCTCGATCGGCTGCTGCTGAGCGAGTTGGCGCACGACGATCTGACTCTGGCCGTGCGTGTGGCCATGCGCGAGGCGCTCTATCTGCGGCGCGAGGTCCCGCCCCGTACGCCGCCGCGCCGGCGACTGCTGCTGGTCGACTCGGGCGTGCGCATGTGGGGCATACCGCGAGTTTTCGCCACCAGCGTGGCCTTGGCCTTGTCGGTAGCCGGAGACGAACGGGTGCGGGTGCAGGCCTATCGTTCGGCGGGTAACGTGGCGGCCGAGAGCGACTTTGCCACGCGCGAAGGGCTGATCGATCATCTGGCGGCGCTCGATCATCGGGCGCAGCCGGGCGGGGCGCTGGCCGCGCTGGTGGCCGATGTGCGCCGCGACCCGGCGTCGGCGCCAGCTGATCTGGTCCTGATCACTTGCGACGAAGTGCTGGCCGACCGCGATTTCCAACGAACGCTGGAAGAGCTCGAACTGCCGAACCTGTACCTGGTGACGGTCAGCCGCGAAGGGGAGCTGCGCATTCTGGAACGCACCCCGGCCGGGCGACGTTTGCTCCGCAAGGCGACGATGAATCTTGAGGAGGTCCTGGCCGATCGCCCCACCAATCGGCGTCAGGAGATCAAGCGGCCCGACCGCGGCGACTTGCCGGCGATCTTTCATGTTTCTCCGTTCCCGCTGCGTCTGTCACAGGCCATTACCGCCCATCGCGCCTGGGAAGCGGTCGGCTATGGCGTGCTGCAGTTGAGCAAAGATGGCCGGCTGCTCGGCTGGACGTCGCCGGACCAGGGAGGCATTCAACTTGCCGAAGGATTGGGGGATGGCCGGGTGCTGTGGGTTTCGCCCACCATGGTCGATGGCAAGTCGGTGGCCGTGATTGGCAAGCTGAGTCTGCGCGGCCTTCAGGCCGTGACATTCGACCTGGCAACGCACCAGGTGGCTTGCACTCCGCTCATGCACACGCTGGACCAGCCGCGCGGGGTGACGGGCCAAGGGAACGTTGCTTTTGTTTTTGACAAGAACCGCGTCGAGGCGATCGAACTGTCGCACGGAGAAATGTTGGCGCAGAATGCGATGCCCGACCTGCAGTGGGTCGGGCAGCGTTTCTTTCGCGAGTTCCGCCAGGGGAAAGCGATCTGGAGCGTCGTCTCCTTCGATGGTGCGCGAACCCTGTTCACGCAGGTGCCGGGCGTTCCCGACGATGCCGAGATGCTGATCGAGCCCTCGGCGCGCGAGGGATTCGCCGTAGTCACGCGCCAAGGGAAACTGCTGCATCTGGACAACGGCTGGTCCAAGTCGCTGGTCCATCACGAGGATCCGATCGCGCGGATCAACTGCGGCTCGGTCGCCCGCGACGGGCTGCGATTTACTGCCAGCGTGATTTTGCGCCGACCAGGCCCCGCGGCGGCGCTGCTGGTTTATACGCTCAACGGCGGGACGCAGACGCTGGTCGGGCCTGCGGAAGAGGCGGTCGAGCCCGCCCTGAAGAAGTTCTCAAAGCCGCACAACATGCGGATCCGCTTCGACGGAATCATCGGAGAAGCGGACGGGCGGTTCCTGCTGGCCTCGCGGCGCGGACAGTACTGCCTGCTGACTTACAATACGCAACTACGGGCCATGGTGCTCACCGCGCGACCCCAGGAGTTGAAGTCGCTGAACTCTCGCGGACGGATGGTGCGGTTCGAGCCGATCGACGGGCCCGAACCGGCATCGTCGCTGCGCGTGGCGACGTGGGCGGATGGCAGCCGGGCGTGGCTCGATCCGCGCGGCATGCTCCATCTACGCAGTTCGGACGGGTCGATTCCCGAGTGCTCGATCGCATTGGCCGAAGGCGAAACCGCCGGTTGGGCAGCCGATGGGCGGGTGTTCGGTCCCAAGTACTTCGTGGGCGACAACCTCGCCAGCAGCGCGGAATTGATTCACCGCGATCTGATCCGCCCCTTCCTGGAGCGGCTGCGATGAAACTTCCCCTGACCCTTCGTTGGTCCGAGCAACCGCTGGGCTCGGCCTGCGCCTGGTTGATTCCAGGGAATGATCCCCACGACTGGCTTGTGGAATTAGCACGCTGGGGATTGCCTCAGGCGGAGTTGGAATTGCTGGTCGTGGCGCGGGCCGACGGCGCGGCGTTTGTCGGGCTGCTTGTACTCCCTCCCGCGGGGACGAAGCCAGTGATGGGATCGCGGGCGATTCCCTATCGGCGGATGGCGGAAAGGCTCTATCTGCCTCTGGATGCTCGCATCGACCCCGACGTCACCCAGCGCGAATTGGCCGAACTGCTGACCAGCAGCGAAGGCCGGTACGTGTGGCATCCCGTGGCGGGACTGCTGGCCTTCAGCAAGGAAGAGACGCGGCGCGTGCATCAACTGCTGGTGCGGCCCGGCGAAGGTGAGACGCGTTGGGATTGCGCGTTGCCCGGCGCGGCGATCAATCGTCGGTTGGTGTCGATCGCCCCCGCGCAGTCGATGTCGCTGGAACAGATGCTGCGTGAGGCACGCGGCGACATCGGCAGCGAGTCGCCGCAAGAACTGCCCCAGCGCCAGGACGAATCCCCCGGCAAGCTCGCCGAATTCAAACAAGCGGCCGCCGCCCAAGTTGGCCGTTTCGTCGAGTGGCTCACGTCGGAGAGCGGCCGTGCGGCAGGAGAAGCCCCTGAGCGAAATAGCCCCGCTAGCGCCGGAGGCAGCAAGCCAAGTTGGCTGGAGTCGCTGCGTAAATGGGCCCAGCAGCAGCAACACCAGTGGAACGAGAAAGTAGCCGCCGCGAGGAACCGCGAATTGACTCGGCTGCTGGAGATGCTGGAGAAACGCCCGGATGAAGGGCTGCGCTACGCGATTCCCTTCGGCGGCGAAGCGGGCCGCGGGATCGCTCCCCCCGGCACGTCGCTGGTGTCGCGGAATGTCGATTTCAGTCTTTCAGGTTTGGGGGGCGGCGGCAGCGGGGCGGCCGACATCTGGGAGATTGAAGCTCGCTACCGCCGGGAGTTGACCGAGCGCTATCGGGCGTTGGCCAGCCGCGAGATCGCGCTGGGACGCCATCGCCGGGCGGCCTATATCTTTGCCGAGTTGCTGAACGATCTGCGTTCGGCGGCCAGCACCTTGGAGGACGGCAAGCACTACCGCGAGGCGGCCGCGCTCTATCAAGAGCGGCTGAAGTCGGACCGCGATGCCGCCCGTTGCCTGTGCCGCGGCGGACTGTGGACGGAGGCAATCGCTCTGTACGAAAAACTGGGCGAGCACGAACAGGTGGGAGATCTGTACGCGCAGCTCGAGGACCGTGAACAGGCCTGCGTTGCCTGGCGGCGGGCGATCGATGTCCGACGGCAGGCCAGCGATTGGCTGGGGGCCGCGCGGATCTGGCAAGAGAAGATCAAAGACGACGAAGCGACCTATCAAGAGCTGCTTCATGGCTGGCCCGAGAGCGGTCAGGCAGCGGACTGTCTCGATCGCGCCTTCGATCTGCTGGGTTCGCTGGGCCGGCACGAGGAGACCCAGCGGCAGATCGCGGCGCTACCTCACACGCTCTCCGGGGCGGGCCGGATGCGGATGCTGGTGGAACGCCTGGCCCGCGTGGCGGTGAAGTATCCTGATGCGGCCGCGCGGCTGTCGGCGGCCGACCAGACACGCGTGCTGGCTGCCGCGCGTTTCGAGGTAGCCACGGTGGACGAAGTCCCCGCGCTAACTGCAGCGCTGCGCAGCCTGGCCACGGGAGACCGACTGCTGGCTCGCGACTGTCAGCGATTCCTGGAGGGGCGGCAGCGCCGCGCGACGCCGCGATTGCCGCACGCCAAGCCTCGCCCCCCGGCGCGGCAGGTGACTTTGCTGCGTCAGCTTGCCCATCCCGATTTCGAGCATGTCGCCAACGTGCTCGGTACTGGAAAGGCGTTCTATCTGATCGGCAGCACGCAGGCGGGCAACACATGCTTCGCCCGCGGTCGCTGGGACGGTATGCATCGGCAGTTGCTTGGCGTGCATGGGCCCCGTCGCGCGAGCGCGGGGATTCTGTTGGCCGGCTGCCATCATACCTCGACATTGTTCTATCAGCCGTTGGAGGCCGACTCGGTCAAGTGCGGGGCAGAGGCTTTCCCCGATCAGGGCTGGCTGGTCGACATCGACCGGGTCGAACAGCACGCTTCGTTCGACCATAGAACAGTCGGCATTGCCGCCGAGGGGGGCAAGCTGGTCTCCGTCTACGCTGGTGAAGCTGAAGACCTGGTGGTCATCAACACGTTCCTGACGGTCGAACGCAAGCTGGCTAGTTCGCACACGCTGCGATTGGTTTCGGTGAATGTTGAGAAGGTGTTTGACTTGGCCTCGCCCGAGGAGCCGCCAGGATTGCGTCCTTCGATCCCTCGGCCGCTTCCCATGCTGCTTCGCGGCGGAACTCTGCTGATGGGTTTTGGCCCGCAGTTGGCAATTTGCGATGGCACCCAGACGCAGTGGATCGAGATGCAGCAGCCGATCCAGTCGATCGCGGCCTCGCGGGCGTTCACGCGCGACCGCATTGCCGTGATGCATGCCGGCGGTGGCGAACTGCTGTGGGGGTTGAAGGGGGACAGCCCGCGGGAGCGGTTCGCCCAGGATCTGGGGGATGCCAAGGCCTGCTTTACCGATGGCGGCTGGCTGGTGGCGGCCAACCGCAGCGAGATTCAGGTCTATCACACCTCGCAAGGGGCGAACTCGCCGAGCGGTAAGTTGACCTGGCTGGCCAGCATCCCGGGGCCGAACGAAGAGGTGGTCGGCCTGATGGGAACCGAAGAGCCGAATGAAGTCGCCCTCTGTACGGCCTTGGGCGAGATCCGCGTCTACCGGCTGCCTGGTCCGTAAGTCGCGAGACTTCGCTCGCGTCGCAGTTTGCAATCGCCTGTTTCCAGCCCTCTCCCCGAGGGGAGAGGGAGCTAGTGTCGAGTCTCAGGCAGATGGGGTTATATCGGTCCGCAGTGGTTTAGTGAGCGGCAAGGCGCTAGCCGCCGGTGAATTTGCGTTGTCAGAGGGGCAACCGGCGGCTAGCGCCTTGCCGCTCACCTGCAACACACTAGGAGCGGCTAGCCCGCTGCGATGGCGCTCAGCTTGCCTTCGGGGCTCAATCCGGCGGCCTTCCAAACTCCTTCGAGCGATTCGCCCACCAGCTTCACCGCGGCCTGTCGGCTAATGCCGGTCAAGCGCTTGGCCAGCGGCTCGGGGGTCACCGGACCGTCGTAGCCCATCTCGGCCAGAATGGTCAGTGCGGCGGCACAGTCGATGACGCCGGTCTCGCCCGGCAGGCGGCGATCGCCGTTCTCGCAAGCCTCGGGCGGAACATCTACGGGGGCGTCGGCGAGCTGCACCGACACGATCCGCTCCAGCGGAATCTTGCGAATGTCCTCGATGCTCCCCCCGGAGGTGTGCAGATGCCAGACATCGACCAGCAGCCCGACGTTCTTGGCCGGGATCATGCCGACCAGCGTCAGCGCGGCATTCAAATCGTGGATGAACTCGAACTGCTTGTCGCGCCGCAGATGGGCGGTGCCCATGAACTCCACGGCCAGGCGGATGCCGTGCGGCTCGAGCGTGCGGCCCAATTCGGACAGCCGCTTGCGGTGGAACTCGAAGTTCTCGTGGTACGGGCGTTCGTCGCTGGCCGGGGCCATGATGGCCAGGGCCCGCTCGCAGCCCAGCGCCTTGGCCAGCGGCAGCAACTCGCCCAGACGGACCAGCTCGATCTTGAAACGAGTCTCTTCCGCAAGCCAGTCGATGGGGAGCAGGAAGTTGCCGATCTTCAGCTTGGCGCTGTCGATCAGCCGCCGGCTCTTGTCGAGCCCGTTGGCCGCCACGCTCTGGCCGAAGTCGACCAGGTCCAGGTCCATCCCCTTGAACCCGTACGAGAGCGCTAACTCGATGATTTCACTCGGCACGATTCCAGCAAAGCCTAGCGCGCGCGGACTCAGGTTCTTATACATCGACGATCTCGCAGGGAGAGAAACTTGGGAAAGACGCAGGGGGGAGAGAGGGATTATGTCAGAAGGTGTCATAGGGTCCAAGGGGACTCTTGTGGGGGGGCAGGCGACTTGAGGAGCGCAAGGCTGGAAGCCGCGGGAAGGGAACCACAGAGGCACAGAGTCACAGAGAAGAAGAAGGAAGAAGGAAGAAGGAAGAAGGAAGAAGGAAGAAGGAGGTGCCCATTGGCTTGGCTGTCACTAAACCCCTTCTTTAACATCCCAATTGAATGTTCGGGCACTCTCAGATCACTTAAGAGTTCTCTTCCTTCCACTTCTTCCTCTGTGTCTTTGTGTCTCTGTGGTTCCACTTCGTCTTCCTTGTCTTTCCTCGGATGGTTGGTCGCGATTCTCGGGAAGGGAACGGTCGTCACATCGATGTGACAGAACCGCGGCGCGTCGAGGTCAAGCTACGTCAAGAAGTCGCGAAAACAGGCCGGAAACGGCGAATCGTCGTGACATCCGAGAGCTTGGCACGCGGGATGCTAAGGCTGGGTTCCACACATCGCACTCACTTCCACTCAGCCACACGACGGAGCTACTCAGTGATCTCTCTCATTCGCAAAACTGGTGACTCGAGCATTGGCCAGACCCTGTCGCGGATGTTGAATCCCTCAGCCTCGGGCATCGGTTCGGCGGCCCCGCCCGCAGCTCCCGTGGCGCCGCCGGCACCGGTGGTGAAGACCTTCACGCCCACGCCGACCGAAGCGCCGGCCGTGATTGAGGACCCCGCCCGCAAGGCCCGCGACAATTTCCGCTACCGCGTGACGGACGAGTTGTTGCCCAAGGTCGAAGCCATCGCTGACCTCGAGGAGCGCAAGACATGGGTCGCCGGCAAGCTCGACGAACTCTTCGCCCGCATTGGGGCCAAGATGCCCGACGACCAGCGCGAAGCGATGCGCAGCGAACTGGAGGACGAACTGCTGGGCTTCGGCCCGATCGGCGCCATCCTGCGCGACCAGGAGATCAGCGAAGTGATGGTGAATGGGCCCCGGCAGATCTTCGTGGAGAAGAAGGGGCGGATCGTCGAGACGGACCTCTGCTTCCGCGATAACGACCATGTGCTGCGGATCATCGAGCGGATCGTGGCCCCGCTGGGCCGGACCATCGACCGCAAGCAGCCGCTGGTCGACGCCCGCCTGCCGGACGGCAGCCGTGTGAACGCCATCGTTCCGCCCTGTGCGATTGACGGCCCCAGCCTGACCATCCGCAAGTTCAAGAAAGACAAGCTGAAGATCGAGGACCTGATCCGCTTCGAGGCCCTGACCCCGGCCATGGCCGAGCTGTTGCAGGGCTGCGTCAAGGCCGGGCTGAACGTAGTCGTCTCGGGCGGTACCGGCAGCGGCAAGACCACGCTGCTCAATGTGCTGTCGAGCTTCATTCCCGGCCACGAGCGAATCGTGACCATCGAGGACTCGGCCGAACTGCAGTTGCAACAGCGGCACGTGGTCCGGCTCGAGACCAAGCCCAAGGAACGGGACGGATCGGGCCAGCCGGTCGCCATCCGAGATTTGGTGATCAACGCCCTGCGGATGCGGCCCGAGCGGATCATCGTGGGCGAGTGCCGCGGTGGCGAAACCCTGGACATGCTGCAAGCGATGAACACGGGGCACGATGGCTCGATGACCACGGCACACTCCAACACGCCGCGCGATTGCATCGCTCGGCTGGAAACCATGACCATGATGTCGGGCATGGAACTGCCTCTGAAGGTGATCCGCAACCAGATCGCCGGGGCGGTGAATCTGATCGTGCAGGCCTCGCGGCTCCGCGACGGCTCGCGCAAGGTGACCTATATCAGCGAAGTCACTGGCACGGAAGGAGACATGATCTGCATGCAACATCTCTTCCAGTATCACGAGACCGGCTACGACGTCGAGAAGAACAAAGTGACCGGCGAGTTCCGCACCGGCGGCTATCGCCCGGCCTGCCTGAAGCGGCTGGAAGCAGCCGGGGTGAAGTTCTCGGCCGATCTGTTCGACAAGTAGAAAGAGTGAAGAGAATGCTAGGAATGGAACCACAGAGACATCGAGAAGACAAGAAGGACCGAGACGATGGAACTGGGCGATTGGAATCGGTGATTTCTAGATCGCAGCCTGCTGTGGTAGGGCGGTGACTTTGACCTTCTTTCGTTGTCTTCTTCTCGGTGGCTCTGTGTCTCGGTGGTTCATTCCTTCCCCCCGTCCAACGGCAACTCGATCACCGCGCGGAAGGAAGTCGAAGGATAGGCTTTCAGATACTCCCCTGACTCGATCGTCGCCATCTCGGGATCTCGAAGCTCCGCGAACGTGAGGGGCGTCGGCTTGGTGTAGCTCTGACCGCGCCACAGCACGTTGTCGAATGGAGTCGGCTTCTCTAGCGGGACCTTGCGTCCTTCGATGCCGGCGATATCGCGCGTCCACTCGGCCCCGTTTCCGGCCATGTCGCGGCAGCCCATCGGGCTTTGGTCGTCCTTAGCCGCGCCAATTTCCAAGGGACCTTCTTCGCCGCGGTTCACACTGATTCCGAGTTTGTCTCCCGGTTTCCAAGCCGGGTCGAAAGGGCCGCTAAGCTCGGGATGATCGAACAATCCTGCGGCCTTGTCCCATTGCCGCGTGTCCGGCAATCTCCCCCCGAGCCAGGCACAGCAGCGATGGGCCTCGTCAACGGTGGTGCGGAAGACAGGAAGCCGCGGGTTGTCGTTCTTCAGATCGCCGGTCGAGGTGCTGGCCCCCAAAGTCCACTCGGTCTCCTTGGCCAACTGCTCCGGGTGTGCCTTGGCAAACTCGCCGAAGAGGCTGTTCGAGACCTTCTCTTCCATCATGTAGAAGCTCTCGGGATCGTCGGCGCGGACTTTCTTCATCAGGCGAAAGGCGGTGTCGCTGCCAGTCCGCACAATCCGGTCATAGAAAGCCCCCTGCGGCAAGGTGACCACGACCGCGTCGGGGGCCGGTTGGTATCCGGCTGGGAGCCAGGAAGTAGGCCCACCGTCGCGAACCAACCAGAAGGCAAACACCGCCAGCAAGATCGCCGCGCTTCCTCCCCCGGCGAGCAGCATGAGCGGATTCGATTTCTTGACCGGCGGCGGCGACTCGACGGCCGGCAAGAAAGCCGCGGTGGCCGAGGGATCGAGCGTGATGCTGGTCCGGCGTCCGCCGTCTTGCTCGAACGACATCTTGGCGGGCGTGGCTTCCCAGACTTGCGTCGCAGCGTCCCCCAGCGAACCGCTGTTCCGGCCGTCGCTTCCCAGCATGGTCCAGTTTTGCGAGTCGCGCGGCGCCGAGGGGCCCATGTCGACCTGCGACGCCAGCAGTTCGCCATGCACGGCCTTGCGCAGGTCGCGGACCATGGCAATCGTCGTCGGGTAGCGGAACTTGGGATCGCGGCTGGTCCCCTTCTTGATGACAGCCCGTTCGGCGTCGGGGAGCAGCGTCAGATCCAGTTCCCCCAGCATGTGGGCCTTCAGGACTGCCATGAACGAGACTTCCTCGAACGGCAGTCGTCCCGTGCGAAGCTCGATGTAGCTGATTGCCAGCGAGTACTGATCGGTCCCCTGACTCGGCTGGTTGTCCTGGATGCACTCCGGCGCGGCGTAAGCCGGCGAGCCAGCCGCGGTCGAGACCCGTACGTCCCCCATCGCCCGAGCCAGGCCGAAGTCGCAGACCTGCGCGCCGCCGGAGACGATCATGATGTTCTGCGGCTTGATGTCGCAGTGCTGGATGGCGATTGGGCCGCTTCCCCAGTCGTGCAGCGCGGAGTTCAGATGGTCGATCGCCCGGGCGGAGTCCTCCATGTAGTCCAGCAGCTCATCGGCAGGAATGCCCGACATCCCTTCTTTGCGGCACTCCTTCAGGCGGTCGTAGAGATTCTTGTCCCCCAGCCCCATGGCCAGGATCATCTCCTGGGGCTGGCGAACATCCAGAAACATCGTCTCTTCTTCGGGCGAGCCGCCGCCGACGGCCGCTTCTTCGTCGAAGAGTTCACCGTTCTGATCGCGCAGCCAGAAGGCGGTGATCGGTACCAGATTCGGATGCCGCACGCGCTTCACCATGCGGAGCGCCCGCAGTTCCTTCTGACCCTCGCGCCCGCTCAGGTCGATCATCTTCAGGGCGACCAGCGTGCCGCCGGGGGCGCTGGCCTTCCAGACCTCGCCGAAGCCGCCTCGCCCGAGGAACTCGATCAGGCGATAGCCTGGCGCGGGCTCTTCATTGGGGAGATAGGTTCGAGGCATGGGACGATTCTAGATACGCCCCGGACGAAAAGCGACCTGAAGAAGAGGTGCTGGGTGCTGGGTGCTGGGTGTTAGGTGTTATGTGATTGGCTGCCAGCGCCGACTGCTTTCGAATGGCCCAGTTATCCCTCTGCCTCCTGTTCAAGCTCCCGCCCCATCAGCCCAACAGCTAGCACCCAACACCACCCAACACCGAAGACGGCAGCTACTTGGCGACCATGCCTTCGTGCGGCGGCAGCGGTTGCAGGTACGGGCGGATCTTCTCCAGCGTTCGCGGGCCGATACCTCGCACGCGCTTCAGATCGTCGATGTCGCGGAATGGCCCCTGCTGCTCGCGTGATTCCACGATCCGGCGGGCCATCGTTTCGCCGATCTCGGGCAGGAGCGTCCACTCGGGCCAGTCGGCGGAGTTGACGTCGAGTTGGAACGAAACGGTGTGGCGGGTCTGGCGGTCGATCTCGATCAACCGTCCGCGTTGTCCGTCGGACCAGAACCACCACCCCGCAATGGCTACCAGGGCGAGCAGGTTCACGCCAGCCAGCGCCGCCTGATCGGCGCGCTTCCAGAGCCACGAGGGCGTCGGCGGTTTTCGTTCAGGAGCCACGCGAATCCCTTGTTACCCCACGCGCACGATACGAGCCCCCTGATTATCCGCCGGCGAAATCACGAACTCAAGCTCATCCTGAGCATGCCGCGCGGCCAGGCCTTGCACCAGTTCGACCCCTTGCGCCTGCGATTCGACCAGCGCGAAGAGGGTCGGCCCCCACGAGGACTGCCCTACGCCGACGATCCCCAGTCCACGGATCTCGTCGACCAGTGAGGCCAATTGCGGGCTGGCGAAGACTCCGCCTTGCACGGGCGCAAAGCAACGGCCGGCCTCCAGACCGAACTGATGGAGCGACTGCGAGAACTTGCCGAAGTCACGGGCTCGCAGGGCCGGCAACAGATCGAGCATCGCCATACGGCACAAGGAAACGGTCACTTCCGGCGGAACGGGGGGCAAGCGCTCGAACGCGCCACGCTCGGCCTCGCCCGACAGACCGGCCGGATGCTGCGGGCGGACAAGCACAAAACGCCAGGCATCGGGGACGACCTCGCGAGCGACGACGGGGGACACGTCGTCGGCATGCGCCTTGCCCGATTCCATCAACAGTCCGCCACGGGCGAAGCCGTTCAGTCCGATGGCGCTCCGGCGTCCACGGCCGATCCGCTGCGCCAGTCGGGCCAGTTCGTCATCGGGGAGCTTCGACCAATCGAGCGCGGTGGGATCGTCTGGTGCGGCGATCGCCCGCAGCGCGGCGGCCACGGCCAAGCCCAACTGCGTGCCGGTTCCCAGGCCGACATGCTCGCCAGGGGCCGAGAGTATCTCGATCCGCGCGGGCGACGTGGGCTCGGCCTGGGCTTCGCTCCAGCGGCGTGCAAACTCCAACGCTCGTTCGGCGAGTGGCCCGGACGCTTCCCACTTCTCGGCTGCGGTCGCCAGCAGTTCCAGCCCGGGGCGCTTGAGCATCAGTCCCACGCCGCCGAACTGCCGGCTGCCCGGATGTCCGAACGAGAACATTCCGAAGTGAAGCCGGCTGGGAGCTGTGACGCGGATCTTGAAGGAGGGCATGGCTGCAAAGAGAAGCACGAGTCGGGGAGAGATCAAAAAAAAACGGAGCGTGAGGACCTTGCAGGGAACGCCGACGCGGGCGTTCCCTGCAGGCCTCCATCGTTCGCTACTTGATGGCCGAATAGTCCGTCGGCGAGAGAAACTTGAACTCGACCTTGTCGACAAGCTTGCCTTGCGTTTCAGACGCTTCCTTGGCGGCTTTCCATTCCGGATCGGCGGCGAAGGCCTTCCACGAGACCTCGCGGGCCTCGCGCGAGGGGTAAGCCAGGATGTAGACCAGCGTGTTCTTGGACTCGGGGCCGTCGAACGGAACCCAATAGCCGACTGGCGTGATGCCGTGCTTCACGAACAGCTTGTTCGTGTGATCTCGGAAGCGGGCGTTCAGCGCGTCGAGCTTCCCTTCGGCGGCGTAGTACGTCCGCATCTCGAAGTAGCGATCCTTCTTGTCGCCATCGGCGGCACGGAGCGGCGCCAAGGAAGTAAATGCCGAAGCGATCGCAAGCAAGGCCAGACTCGCCACGATCACCATACGAATCGAGAGCTTGGGGAGGGACATCGCGGACTCCATGGAACGAGTGGGACGGTACGAGACCGCCTATTCTACGGAAACCTGCGGGCCGTTCCCAGAGACGCGAGCGTGCTTAAGTAGGCGGACTGTGCCAACCGATGCATTGCGAGGAATCGAACGAACGTGGGACGGTTTCCACGATTCTTTTCGAATCCGATGCGCATCGAGAACCAACCAAGGGGCGAAAGCTGAACGGCATCGCACTGGTGGGCACAGCCCACCCTACGGGGAGCGACGCTAGCGCTCGTACCGAAACGTCTCTTTCCCCATGGCAGACGCATAGAACACGTTGCCGATCGGATCCCAGGCATAGTTCGGCCCGACCAGTCCCACGCCGATCCCCGGGGGCAGCGGCGCGACGACGGTCCAGGTCTCTCCCCCGTCGGTCGTTTCCGAGATTCCTCCCTTGCCGACCACCACCATCTGCTTGGGATCCTTGCCCCAGAACGGCCCGAAGTTCGCATTCACGGGCTTCCCCTCGATCGCCCAGGTTGCTCCCTTATCCTTCGAGACCAGCAGTCCCTTCTCCGTGGTCCAATAGCCGACTCCGTCGCGGACGCGCATGACCATGCTGGCGGGGCGGATGTCGGAAACCTGCGTCCAGGTTTCGCCGGCGTCGGTGCTCCGCAGCAAGCCGGTTCCTTTCGAGGCGATCAGCGTCTTGCCATCGAACAAGCCCACGTTTTCTTTAAAGCCCTTTTGCAGGTCTTTCCAGTTGGCGCCGGCATCAGTCGAGAGGGCCAGCATGCCGCCGGCTTCGTGACGGAACGCCAGGAAGGTTTGCCCGCCTGCCTCCCAGTCGACGGCGCCGGTATCGAGATGGCTGAGCTTCGACTTCGACCAGGTCTTGCCGCCGTCGGTGGTCAGCCCGCTTGAGCCGTAGATCATAAAGCACATCAGTCGCTTGCCGGCCGGATCGAAGTTCAGGGCGTAGCCCGTCTCGCAGCGGCCGCCGATGGCCTTGTCGTCGATCCGCGCGAAGGTGGCGCCGCGATCGGTGCTCTTCCAGAGCCCCTGATCGGGCACGACCATGAACACGTCGCCCGTCGAGGGATCGACCGTCACGCCGGCTGTCTTGCCTGGGTAGCCCGGCTTGACCTGCGATGTGACGCCGTCGGAGATCGCCACCCACTTGCCCTTCTCTTGGGCCGTGGCCACGCCAGCGAGCAAAAGGAACGCAAAGCACGCGGTCGCAGAGGGAAGCCAGCGCATGAGCGATCTCCTGAAGGTGGGTGAGTTGGAACGAACGTAGCACAACCCCAGAGCAAACTCACGCTTCGCGATAAAATCGCGTTGCCAGGACGAACTCGCCGGCCAGCACGATTGCCAGCAGCACCATCAGAATCGGGAACACCTCGCGGCCGATCCGCTCCTTGCTCTGGGCCCGCTCGATCTCACTGCGATTGCGGGCCACCTGGTGCGGGTGCTTACCGAAGACCTCTTTCAGAATTCCCGGTTCGATGCGTGAGAGGTCGCTCTGATCGCGGGGCAAGTTGGCGCTAAAGCCGCGGAAATCGGCAGCGTTCTCGCTGGAGCGCATCTGGTAGTTCCCCGGGCGACCGGCCGGCATCAGGCTGATCAACCGGGCGTCGGCATCAACCTGGGCACGATAGGCCTCGTTGCCAGGCATCTGCACCACGAACTGCGTGGCCTGTTCTTCGGGCTCGAGCCGCACATCCGGCGTCTCGCCCACCTGGTAGTTGAAATGCCCCTCGCGTTCGCCGGCCATGTACAGCAGCATTTCGTCGGCCAGCATCACCCAGGGCCAGTCGCGGGCCAGTTCATTCCAGGCTTTGGGCCCGGGCAGGTCCGAGACCGGCGTGACCAGCGTGATCGAGCGGCCCTTGCCGACGGAGCGCTCGATCATGGCCGGCAGTTTGTTGTTGAAGGGAATGATGACGCGCGTCCCCTCGACCAGGTCCTCGAACTTCCAGTACTGATAGACCGGAAACAGATTCCAGGGGACACCTCCTTCCACCATGCGGAAGGGGGCCAGCAGCGGATGGCTGACATTGTTGGGGGCCAGGTAGACCCCTTCTCGAGAGCGTCCCGCAAAGTCGAGTTTGCCGGGAAGCAGGGCCTGGGCCTCCTCGCCGTTCATGCTGGTCTTGTTCGCCCCGGCACCCAGAAAGATGGCCACCCCGCCGCCGCGTTCGGCAAAGCTCCGCAACTGGCTCCAGCGGATCGGATCCATGGCCGGCGGATCCAGCACGCAAACCACGGCGAAGTTGGCCAGCGTCTCTTTGTCGAGCTCGTCCAGCGGCACGTAGCGGCAATCGAAGCGGGCTTCGTCTTTCTTGCGCAGCTCAAAGGGGGCCACCGCTTCAATCAAAAAGTCCGAGGGATGCAGGAAACCGTCTCCCTTGGGACGGGGCCACGGCCCGGTGACGAGCACCTTCCAGGCAGGTTTGACCGCCAGCGTGAAGTAGCGGGTGTTGTCGTGCTCCAGGGGGTCTTCGCCCGCGATGCGAATCACGCCCTGGTGAATTCCGACATCCAGCCGCGGCAAGGGGAAGGTGACCTGCTTCGTCTCCTTGGGGCCCAGGTCGACCTCCTGCTCGCCCTGCTTCTGTTCCCGGCCCGTCGCGTCGAGCATGTACATCTCAAGGTTCCGCTTGCCGCTGGTCCCCCAACGGGTCACATCGACCGAGACATCGGCCGGGCTGTTCTTCGAGAGGATCTGGCTCGAGAGCTGCACGTCGCCCAGCGCGAAGTTCTGCGGATCTTCGACACCGACATCGATCAGGTAGATGCCCGCCCCACCGGCTTTGTCCAAGGCCTCGTGCAAGCGATCATAGCTCTGCGTGGTCCAGGCAGGCGTAGAGAGATCCGTAAAGATGTACAGCTCTTTGCGGTCGCGTTTGCTGGTTCGCAGTTGCTCGAGCGCATCCTCGATCAGGGCGGTGATCGGCTGGCTGACGGGGGTCGGCTCCAGCCGTTCGATTTGTTGCTTGGCCGCCCCCAGGCTGGGCTGGAAGCCCGAGAGGAGCGGGGCCTCGTTGTCGTACGAGAGGGCCGGTTTGACCAGCGCGATCTCACTGTCCTGCGGCAACTCGCTCAACAGCCACAGCGCCGTGTCGCGGACACTTTGCAGGCGGGTCTCGTTCTGATTCCGATACTGCATGCGGTACGAGGTATCGAACACGAAGGCCGCCGCGACAGGGGCTTCTTGATCGATCAGCAACCGGTCGCTCTGCACGCGAGGCCGGGCGAGCCCTAAGGCCATGAAGCAGACGGCAGCAATCCGCAGGGCCAACAGCAGCCAATGCCGCAACTGCAATCGGCGGGTGTTGGAATGCTTGCGAAGTCGCAGCAGCCGCAGGGCGGGAAACTCCAACTGCCGTGGCTTCTGACGCATGATCAGATGCAGGATGACCGGAATCGCTGCAAGCGCAGCGCCAGCCACCAACCAAGGATGCATGAAGACGTCCATGCCGGGAGTGCACCTTCAACCTATCGGCCAACCATCGCAGGCGACACGCCTGCATCGCAAGCGACATTATAGGGCTTCGAGGGCCGCCCGCGCAAGGGCGATGCCGGTTGCTCTGCCCAAGCGTCGCTAGTCGTCCAGCTTGATGGGCGGCAACTCTGCCGGGGGAGCCTTCGGCGCCGGCTTCAAGGTCGGCTTGAGCGGCTTCGTCGGAATCGGCGCGGGGGCGTCGTCCAGTCCGATCGGCGGCAGGTCAGGCGTCACATGTTTGATGGCCGGGGGAGAGGCCGGCGGATCGGTCCCGTCGGCGTTCTTAGCCTTTTTCTTTTTGGGACGGGCTTCATCGCCTGAAGCGGCCGCGGCTGGTTCGCTGGCCCCACCCTTCTTGCTGCGCCGCTCGGCTTTCTGTTCCGCCAAGGCCAGCGCCGCCAGCTCAGGTGTGGGCAGAAACAGATGCAGCTCCTCCTGATCGGTCCCCATATCGGGTCCGCGGAAATCGGCCTCGCACTTCGGGCACGTGTGCAGCGTCAGCTTGACGTCTTCGGTCCAGCTCTTCAGAAACAGCATCGCCCCGCTGGCAATCGCGGTCAGGCTCCCCGTGCAGGCAAAGATCGACATCAAAAAGAAATTGCCGCTTACCAGCGTGATCAGAACCAGCACGAACTGAATGGCGGTGAAGGTCGTGCCCGCGATGGCGATCGGAATCGCCGACTCGAAGCTGCGCAGCACGCGGCTGATTTTACGGGCTTTCAGTCCGTCGGTCGTCTGACATTTCCAACAGACGGTCGGCAGGCCGATGCGCCAGGTTCCCGAGTCCCGCTTCTCGCGCGAGGCGTACCGCACCAGCGAGTTTCGCTGCGTCGGATTCTGCAGAAACGGCAGCCAGGTCCGTACATTGACCATGGTCTGGGCCATGGCCGCCGGTGGCGGGACCGCCTCGCTGGCTTTGGCGAAACTCTTGGCGGGTTTGTCGACGTTGGGAGAAGGTTCTTCGCTCATGGCTCCATAATAACGTCAGCCCGGGGGAGGAGGCCACCGGGATTCAGGGATCTGCGCGCAAAGTCTTCTGCGGCTACGCTTCCACCCAGAAGTGAGACCCCGCACCCATGTGTGGGCGTCTCGATTCGGGGTGAAAATCGTAGCCGTAAGATTGGACAGCGAGGCCCACCGCTTCGGCCGGACGAATCCGTTTAGGAGCTTACTCGTCTAAGACGGGTGGTGTGGCGGCGCGTACCAGGGGGCGAAACGCCAGGCTGCTAGAACGCCACCCCTTTGGGACTTCGGACAGAGCGATTGCGGATGTAACTTTGCGGGTTGGGACGCGGAGGCCACACGGGGCGCCGGCGCCCCGGGGGGCGCGCAAGTTTGCGAGTTGAGGACGCACCCATGAGGCCTGGCCGTGTAACTTTGCGGGTTGGGACGCGGAGGCCACACGGGGCGCCGGCGCCCCGGGGGGCGCGCAAGTTTGCGAGTTGAGGACGCACCCATGCGGCCCTGG
>Ga0335397_10001791_pt1 | contig 29318 bp, 21 predicted proteins | sample MAT04_FD_205740 | JGI IMG/M metagenome (GOLD analysis project Ga0335397, IMG submission 205740) | Freshwater microbial communities from Lake Fryxell liftoff mats and glacier meltwater in Antarctica - MAT-04 (spades assembly) (version 2) ... | reverse complement strand
AGGTAGGCGTCGAGGTAGCGCGCCGTCACCCACAGCTGCCAGGCCCGACCACGCGCTTCGAGCGCAGCCCGGTCGGCGGCGGGCACCACGGCGCGCTCCACGTGGACATCGAGGGCGGCCGCAGTGGCGTACTGGAACGACCGCACCATGCCGGCCACATCCACCAGGGCGCTGCGCTTGATCCGACGTTCGCTGGGCGAGCGGCTGGGCTCGCCCTCGAAGTCGATCACGTACCAGTCGCTGCCCACGTGCAGGACCTGGCCGAGGTGGAGGTCGCCGTGGATGCGGATGCGCGACGTGTCGATGCGGTGCTCGCGCAGCACGTGGAAGGCCGCGGTGATCTCGTCGGTGTGGACGGCCACGTGCTCGGCGAGGGCCCGGGCCTGGTCGTCGAGCTGGTCGGCGCAGCGCCGGAGTGCGGCCATGGTGGGGCGCACCGACGACTGCACCGACTGGTACAGCGAGCGCTGGGACAAGGTCGTGTAAGGCTCGGGCTCGAACACCTCGCCTTCACCCGCAGCCAACGCCGCGTGCAGCTCGGCCGTGCGCACGCCCAGCTGCTCGGCTGCGGCCAGGTACGGACCGATGGCCTCGGCCATGGGTCCCGGTGGCGGCGCCTCGGCGCCGCGCAGCAGATCGGCCCACGCCGGCTCCACCAGCATGTCGTCGCTCAGCTCCACCAGGGCGCGGTCGTAGAACAGGCCAAGGGCATCGAGCGTGTAGCGCCAGGCATCACCCTCATTGGGCACGAAGGCGTTGACCACGGCCAGGGTGCGCGGCTCGCCACGTCCGACCTGGTGCTCGACCGCACCCAGCAACGGCGCGGTGTGCTCGAAGCGCGCCTCGTCGGTGAGGTAGCGGCCGAGCTCGAGGTCGGGGTTCACTCCCTCCTGCGCCCGCCGAAACACCTTCATGATCACCGCCGAGCCGAAGGTCACCGAGGTGTTGCTCTGCTCCCCCACCAGGCGCATCGCTGGAAGGTCGCGTGGCGTGGCCTTGCGAAGCGCCGGGGTGCTGGAGCCCTGCATCTTCCCGTGTCGGCCGTCGACCCCGCGCCGCTTGGTGGCCACATCCAGGAGTCGCTGGGCCACGCTGGGCAAAGCCAAGGCGTCGACGAGCAGCAGCGACCTCCCGGTCGAGCGGACATCGATCCAGGCCAACGCGGATTCGGGTTCGTCGGCCAAGAACTCCTCGGCGCCCTCCTCGAGGGTGGTGAGCAACAGCTGATACGTCTCGGGCTCACCCGTCTCGTACTCCACCTGGATCAGCGTGGTGAAAGCGGCCGGCTCACCGCGTCCGCCCGGCAGCGGCACGTACTCGACCACCTCGCACGACCGCAGGTTGCGGGTGCGACCCGCGTACCAGCGCGTGCGGGCCAGGTACTCCGGGAGGATGCGTTCGAGCGCGTGACCGCCGCGCGTGCGGGTACGGAAGACCGACTGCCAGTCGTCGGCCACTCGCAGGGTGGGCAACGTGAGCGACCCGCTGGCATCGGCCAGGGCGTCACGGGCGTGGGTGTCGAGGGCGAACCAGTAGAAGCCATACGGGCCGAGGGTGAGGGGATACTGGCCCTCCCCCACCTGGGGGAACGTCGTGCCGCCGAACAACTCGACGGGCACGGCGCCCCGATCGTCGTGGAGATCGAGCTGCACGCTCTGCGCGTGGCGGGACAGGTTGGCCACGACCAGCATGCGCTCGTCGCCGTCATGGCGCACGAAGGCGAAGACCTTGGCGTTGTCGGGGAAGAGGAAGTCGATGCCGCCTCGCCCGAACACGGGGTGGCGCTGACGAACGGCGATCGCCCGCCGCACCCAGTTCAGCAGCGACGCGCTCTGGGCCGAATGGGCCTCGACGTTGAGCGACTCGTAGTGGTACTCGGGGTCGATGATGGCGGGCAGGTAGAGCTGCTGCGGGTTGGCCTTCGAGAACCCGGCGTTGCGGTCTGGGCTCCACTGCATGGGAGTGCGCACCGAATCTCGGTCGCCGAGGTAGACGTTGTCGCCCATGCCCAGCTCGTCGCCGTAGTACATGACCGGCGTGCCCGGTAGAGAGAAGAGGAGCGCGTACATGAGCTCGATCGTGCGCCGGTCGTTGCCGAGGAGGGGCGCAAGCCGACGGCGAATGCCCACGTTGACCCGCATCTGGGGGTCGGCCGCGTAAGAGCGGTACATGTAGTCGCGCTCCTCGTCGGTGACCATCTCGAGGGTCAGCTCGTCGTGGTTGCGCAGGAACGTGGCCCACTGGCAGCCCTCGGGGATGTCCGGGGTCTGCTGCAGGATGTCGATGATCGGCGTCCGGTCCTCCATGCGCAGGCCCATGAACAGGCGAGGCATGACCGGGAAGTGGAAGGCCATGTGGCACTCGTCGCCGTCACCGAAGTAGGCGACGGCATCCTCAGGCCACTGGTTGGCCTCGGCCAGCAACATGCGACCGGGGAAGTGCTCGTCGACGTGGGCTCGAAGGGCGCGCAGCTCGGCGTGGGTCTCGGGCAAGTTCTCGCAGTTCGTGCCCTCGCGCTCGAACAGATACGGCACCGCGTCCAGACGGACCCCGTCGACGCCCAGCTCGAACCACTGGTCGATGGCGCGCAGCATCGTCTGGCGCACCTCGGGGTTGTCGTAGTTCAGGTCGGGCTGGTGGGAGAAGAACCGGTGCCAGTAGTAGGCGCCGGCGACCGGATCCCACGTCCAGTTGCTGGTCTCGAAATCCTCGAAGATGACGCGCACGCCGGGGTAGCGGTCGGGCGTGTCGCTCCACACGTAGTAGTCACGCCAGCGGCTGCCGGGCTTGGCTCGCCGCGAGCGCTGGAACCACGGGTGCTGGTCGCTCGTGTGGTTGAGCACGAGCTCGTTGATGACGTGCAGACCGCGTTCGTGGGCCTCGCGGAGAAAGGTGGTGAAGTCGCGCATCGATCCGTAGACCGGATGGATGCTTCCGTAGTCGGCGATGTCGTAGCCATCGTCGCGAAGCGGTGATGGATAGAACGGCAGCAGCCACAAGGCGGTCACCCCCAGCTGTTGGAGGTAGTCGAGCCGCGATGTCAGCCCCGGGAAGTCACCGATCCCATCGCCGTTCGAATCGGCGAAGGCTCGCACGTGCACCTCGTAGATGACCGCGTCGCGGTACCACTGGGGATCGTCGCTCGGGCTCAGCACGGCACCAGTGTGGCGCGGTGGGCGCCTTCCGCCGCGCCTCGCTCACCGGCGCTCGGCTCACGGGTGCATCATGGATCCTGAGCGATGCGCAGCACGTGCGCCGGCGCGCTCGCCGGGTCGAGGGAGACGTAGGCCTGGGAGCCTGACCACGTGTACGTCTCGCCGGCCAGCAGGTCGTGGGCCGTGAACGCTCGACCGGGATCCACACCCAGTGCGCCGAGGTCGAGGTCGAGCATGCCGGCCTGCGTCGACGAGCCGTCGAGGTTCACCACGCACAGCACGGGGTTGTCGCCCGGACGCGTCGGATCGACGTCGGGGCCGTGGTGCGCCGACTTCGAGTAGGCGAGCAGCGACGGGTTGCCCGTCGGGTGGAAGGTCAGGGTGCGCAACGTGTGCAGGGCGAGGTGGTCACGCCGGATGCTGTTGATCTTGGCGAGCAGGCCCCGCAGCGAGTCGGGCGAGGCCCGGTCCCACCGCCGAACCTCATACTTCTCGCTGGCGCCGTACTCCTCCTTTTCGTTCCCCGCAGGCGTGGCGTCGCACAGCTCGAACGCCGGCCCGTAGATGCCGTACGACGGCGACAGCGTGGCGGCCAGCACCAGCCGCAGGGCGAAGACCTCGCGGCCGGCGTGCTGAAGGTGCCAGGGCAGGATGTCGGGCGTCGTCGGCCACGCGCTCGGGCGCAAGCGGTCCACCGACGGGGGCGAGGCGAGCTCTTGGAACTCCTTGCGGAGCTCATGAGCCGAAACCCGCCACGGGAAGTAGCCGTAGGACTGGGTGAACCCCGCCATGGCCAGACGGTGCATCGGCTCGGGGCGGGTGAACGCCTCGGATAGCAGCACGACGTCGGGATGCTGCTGGCGCAGCTCGGCGATGAGCCACTCCCAGAAGGCGAACGGCTTGGTGTGGGGGTTGTCGACCCGGAACACGGTTACGCCGTGACCGGCCCAGAAGGCGAAGATGTCCAGGCAGGCCAACCACAGCCCCGCCCAGTCGTCACACTCGAAGTCGAGCGGGTAGATGTCCTGGTACTTCTTGGGTGGGTTCTCGGCGTACTGGATGGACCCATCAGGTCGGTGGCGGAACCAACCGGGATGCTCGGTCACCCACGGATGGTCGGGCGAGCACTGCAAGGCGATGTCGAGGGCCAGTTCCATGCCGAGCTCGCCACAACCGGCCACCAGGGCGTCGACATCGGCCAGGGTGCCGAGATCGGGGTGCACGGCGGTGTGTCCGCCTTCGGCCGAGCCGATGGCCCACGGGCTGCCCACGTCGTCGGGGCCAGCCACCTCGGCGTTGTCGGGCCCCTTGCGGAACTGCCGGCCGATGGGGTGGATGGGGGGCAGGTAGAGGATGTCGAAGCCGAGGTCGGCCACGTCGTCGAGGTGATCGAGGACGTCGGCCAGGGTGCCGTGCACGCCGGGTGCCGAGCCGAGGGACCGGGGAAAGACCTCGTACCAGGCCGAGCACAGCGCCAGCTCGCGCTCGACGTCGACGGGGACGGCGCCGGAGGTGGCGGCGTCGTCGAGCACCAAACAGGCGCGGCTCAGCTCGAGCAGCGAGCCGGCCCGGTGGTCGACACCGGCCTCGAGCACGGTGAGGTCACCGGCGTCGAGCCGGGCGGCCAGGTTCCTCAGCGAGCTGGCCACCCCTGCGGCTCGGGCATCGTCACCGATGGCTTCGGGGGCGGCCGACGCGGCACTGCGCAGCAACGCCGCCCCTTCGGCCGCTTCGGAGGCGACATCGAGGCCGGCCTCGATCTTTCGGCGGGTGCCCTCGAGCCAGGAGCCGACGTGGTCGACCCAGGCCACGACGCGATAGGTGTGCAGCCCGGTGTGGTTGGGGACGAAGCGACCGGCCCAACGGTCGAGACCGGCGTTGGTGCTGTGCATGCGCACGACGACCTCGTCGGGCCGTCCCGGTGGGGAGTGGACCACGGCCACGACGAGGAGGTCGTGTCCATCGGCCAGGGCGGTGGCCTCGACCTCGACGGGCTCCCCCACCACCCGCTTCACCGGGTGTCGCCCGCCGTCGACCACCGGGCTCACCTGGTCGATCACGGCACGGCTCGGGCGCGTGGCGGGGAGCGCAGCACGGCGACGTTCGGTCATGGCGCCGTTCTACCCCATCGCCGGGCCCGGGCGCGCGGCGGTGGCTGGCTGATCTGACCCCCCATCGGTCTCTGCCGTTCTCAATCTGTCCAACGTCGGAGCGACAACCGACCGAGCACGGAACGTGTTTGTCGCTCCGACGTTGGACAACGGAGCACCAAGGGACAGCCTGCGATCATCGAGGGCCGCTCCACGTGAACTCCTTCGATGGTCGCCCGGCTACCACGAACCCCGCATCCGCAACCGCGGCAGCCAACTCGAGGACGGAGTGGTCGCCAACCTCAAACAACCGCAGGGTCAAGAAGTAGCGAAGGTCACGACCCGACAAGAGCGCACCATCGAGCATCGAGCCATGTTCACCGTCGCTGTTGATGTGGATGCACGAGTCCATCGAGGCAGCATGACGTCGCCCTGTGACACGAACTCGGCCGGACCGCGGATCAGTTTGCCGTGGTGGCCTGACCGGAGTCGGGGTCCACGATGATCGACGTGACGTCGACGGCCTCGAAGTCGCTGCCCTTGATCCTGGCCAGCTCGCGGAGGGCATCGTTGTCCCAACGCTCGTCCGGCGCGCCCGAGATGTACCAGGCCGATCCGTTGTCGGCCACGATCGCCCCGTGGGACTGCAGCGCCTGAACGATCGGTCGCGTCTGTGGACCGAAGCTGGCGGGATCGATCCCGGGCTTCAGGCGGAGCCACAGCCCCATCGGAGGTCGGTTCACGTCGATGCTCGTCGAGGCGAAGTGACGGGCCGGCCACAGGTAGGAGCGCTGGCTGCGGGGCACGGTGATGCGGATGGCGTGCGCCACGAGCCCGGCTTGCACCTCCTCGTAGCGGACGAGGCCGGGAAGCACCGGGAGCCCGGCGGCGTCGGCCGACGTCCACCCGGCGGGGCGCATGGCGTTCGAGCGCAGATCGAACACCGCTCCCGACCCTGCGTTCCAGCCGCCGTTGCCATCGGGATAGGTGCTCCACGTCTCGTAGAGCCGACACGTGGCATCGTCGATCACGAGGATGTGGCGGTCGCCCGAACTGGCCGGGCCTCCCTCGATCGGCGCGTTGGGCGGGATCGGATAGGGGCCGGGGTCGCTCTCGTCGTCGTACTCGAATGCCACCGGCACCTTGGCCTGGCCCACGGGCGCCACCACGTACGGGATGCCGATGGGTCCGCCATCCCACAACCCCGAGCCGAAGTCGGCCTTCAACGAGCCGGTGGCACCGATGTTGTCGACGTAGGCCGCCGACCGGGCGTGAACCGGCAGACCGCCGACCTTCGCACGCCAGTAGCTGTTGGACGGCGACAACCGGCAGGCCGTGCCCGGCACGGCCACCACACGACACGCGGTGGCCACACCGATCAGGGCGACGAGCACGATGGCCACTCGCAGGGCGACGGTCGGCGCACGCCGGTGCAGACAAAATGTGGGGTCGGACATGGCAGCTCCTTCGCACCGACCGGTGCGGGGACCGACCCGGTGCTGACGCCAAGCACGCTCGACGCCTGCGGTAGGCATCGGCATCGACGGTCGCCGAGTTGAACGATGGCCTCCCGGCCGGCGCGCCCGCCCTCAGGTGACGAGCGCGAGGGCCAGTCCGATCTGACCGAGGTGGTAGGTGACCATGATGGCGATCCGTCCCCACGGCTTGGGGTCGATGAACTCGTTCCATGCGATCAGCGCGTCGGACGAGTAGAAGAGGATGGCACCGACGATGGCCACCGGGATGGCCGACGCGAAGGCGCTGCTCACCATCAGCGAGATCACGATCATGTACACGGTCACCGGAGGCGCCAACTTCGGCTCGGCGGCGGCCACGCCTCGCACCACGCGGCGACCGAGGGTCGCCATCGACGCGGCCACGACGGCCACGCCGAGCACGGCCGTAGCCGGCTCGAAGCCGAGCAGCAGCAGTCCGGGCACGTAGGCGAGGTGTCCGACCAGGAACGAGCCGAGGCCGAAGACGAAGAAGCGCTCACGGTCGGGCAGCATCAAGAAGACGTCGCCGGCGAGCGAGAACACGAGGGCGGCCACGAAGCACGCCCGCGCCGGCGACGACGTCACGTCCATGGCCAGCACGGCGGCGATGAGCGTCACCATGGTCAGCGGCTTGGCCACGTACTCGATCGATCGACGATCGGTGACGACGGCGAACCAGTCGACGGCGGCGACGACCAACGTCACCGTCAGCAGGACGCTCACCGTCGAGTTCACGCCGCCCGGCCGGCGACGAGCGCCTCGGCGTACGGGGTGTCCTGCTCCACGAGCGTTCGCAACTGCATGACGTGGCGCGGGCGATTCATCCCGAGCACGCCGGTGAGCAGACCATCGTGGCCGTACATGCCGACGAAGCGACGCTCCTCGAGCGAACCGTGGACGATCTCGAACTGGTGACCGGCACCGCCACGACCGGCGAGTTGGAGCTTCCGGTCGAACTGATCGGACCAGAACCAGGGCACGGGATCGAAGACCTCGGCGAGACCGTCGCCCACCAGCAATCGGCGGGCTGCGGCCTGACCACCGGCGATGGCGTGCTCCCAGTGCTCGACGCGGGCCAGGCCACGGGCTCGCCGACTCAGCCAGCGGGCCACGTCACCGGCGGCCACCACGCCCGGCGCGGCCAGCAGGGTCTCGTCGCACACCACGCCGTCATCGAGCTCGACGCCCGAGCCCTCGAGCCACCCGGTGTCGGCGAAGACACCGATGCCGACGACCACGAGGTCGGCCGGGAGCACGGCGCCGTCGGCCAGGACCACGGCGCGCACCGCTCCCCCCTCGTCCTCGATCCGGTCGACCCCCACGCCCAGCCGCACGTCGACGCCGTGGTCGCGGTGGATGTCGGCCATCAGGCCGCCGACCACGGGGCCGACCGCACGCTCGAGCGGGACGGGCATGGCCTCGACGAGGGTGACATCGAGACCGTCGAGGCAGAGGCTGGCAGCCACCTCGCCCCCGATGAATCCGGCCCCGATGACGACGGCACGCCGGGCTCCACCCTCCACGGCGGCGCGGATGGCGAGCGCATCGTCGAGGGTCCGCACCACGTGGATCCCCCGGACGCCCTCGGTTCCCGGCAACCGGCGGGGCGCGGCACCCGTGGCCACCACCAGGCCATCGGCTGTCAGTCGCTCACCGTCGGCCAGCACCAGCAAGCGCGTCGCCAGATCGAACGAGGCGGCGGCCACGCCGAGGCGCCAGTCGGCGTCGAGGTCGACGGCGTCGTGCAGCGTCAGCCGGTCGGCCGACCACTCCCCTCGAAGGACCTGCTTCGACAGCGGCGGCTTGTCGTAGGGCTGGTGCGCCTGCGCATCCACGACCACCAGCCGGCCCGCGAACCCATCAGCGCGCAGCGTGCGCGCCGCGTGCACGCCGGCCAACGAGGCGCCGACCACGGCGATGGTGTCCATTGACTGGTCGACGATCAGTCGGCGATCGAGATGGCTTGCTTGGGGCAGCGACGCACGGCTTCCTCGACCTTGGCCCGCAGCTCCTCACCCGGCGTCTCGTCGAGGACGTAGAGGAAGTCGTCGTCGCGCACCTCGAACACCTCGGGCGCCACAGCCATGCACACGGCGTTGCTCTCACACAGGTCGAAATCGACGACGACGCGCATGTCCCTCACCTCACGAGTGGGCCCGATCGGTCACCGGGCGACGGGGCCATCATGCCCCACCACCAGTGGCCGCGTGCCCACCAGCGCGGATCAGCGGCGATCGGCCGTGGTCACCGTCGTGTAGCACATCTCGTCCTCGGTGCCTTCGGCCCACGTGATGTATCGCGGCTCGACCTGGGGCTTGCGATCGCGGTCCCACGAGCACTCGAAGCGCAGCACGTCGCCCCGCACGAGCACGATCTCCTCCGCCGGGATGTAGTTGCGCTGCCAGGCGAAGTCCCAGTTGGCGATGTCGAGCAGCACCTTCTCGTCGGGCGTGTCCGGGTTCAGGGTCAGCCGGTAGGTCGCCCCCCGTTCGTGCATGTGGCCGAACACGGCCAAGAGCTCCCCAGGACTGACCACGCGGCGGTCACACGTCGAGGACGCCACGCCGCTCGTCATGCCCGCATAGTCCTCGAGCGTCGTACCGCACATCATCATCATGGCATCGCCGATGAAGGCCGACGCGGGGCCGTAGTCGCGGGCGATCTCCTGCTGGACCGCCGCTCGGTCGCACAGCGGACCCGACTCCTGCGTGCTGCAGGGGATCTCGGCCGGGCCGAGGTAGACGGAGAACTTCACCTCGTCGAGGGTGGACTCGTCGCCATCGGCTCGTTCGAGCACGAGCTTCGACTGGTCCGCGACGGCGGTGTGCGACAAGTGGTAGTGCATCTGCACGACGACCACGTCACCGGCGTCGAACCGCATGGCCGTGCCCTCGGGGAAGCGCGTCGGGTCCTGGCCCGGCGTCCAGGCCAGGAACTGCGGGCCCGCGCCGGTGGTGGTCGTGCACGACCAGCCCGGGCCGGGATCGGCGGCGTCCTTCGCCGCCAGCTCGGCCACGTCGTCCTTGGTGCCTCGGAAGGCAGTGGCGTGGTGGACGATCTGGATCTGGTCAGGGCGGAAGTCGTAGGCCTGGAACCACGACGTCTCGGTCAGCTTCGGGTCGAGCACGAAGCACCGGTAGTCGTTGGACACCTCCTCGGACCCGTCGTACGGCTCGGACATGACCACCTCGACGTCGTCGCGGATGGTGGGCAGCGGGCGCTCGGTGGCCACGATCGGCGTGGTCGGCTCCACATCGAGCTGACCGCCGCCACGAGCCCAGGCCACCACGTCGTCGATCTGCTCCTGCGACAGCCGGAGGTCGTGCCGGAGGGGGATGCCGACGTCGGTGGCGTGCCACGGCGGCATGTAGCCCGACCCGACGACCAGCTCGAGGCCGCCCGCGATCTCCGCCGCGTCCTCGGCCGTCTCGAGCTTCCACACCGACGAGCCCACGCCCTCGGCCTCGTGGCACGACGCGCACGACTGCTCGAGGACGGACTGCACGGCCTGCGAGAAGGCCGGCGCCGGACCACCGACGGTCACGACGTCGCGCGCCGGTGCCTCGATGAGCGTCGGGACCTCCTGGCTGGCCGCATCGACGGCCACGAGGTCGAACGTGAGCCGGACCTCGTCGCCGGTGGACACGAACCCGAGCAGCCGGATCGGCCCGGCCTCGAAGGTCGAGAGCAGGACCTCGGTCGTGGCCTGGATCGAGAGCTCATCGCCCGCCAGCGTGGCCGTGGCGTCGAGCGTCGTGGGCGCGGTGATGTCCTTGACGGTGAGGTCTCCAGCGAGGGTGAGGGGGTAGGCCGTGCCCTCGACGACCCCGGCGGGGAGCCCGTCGACGGCGGTGGTGCGGAAGTAGGCGAGCGGGTGCACCGCCGATTCGAGGAAGTCGTGCTGGAGCCGCTGGTCTCGCAACGCTTGGTCCGAGGTGAGCTGCTGTACGTTGACGACGATCTCTCCGACCTGCGACGCCGACGGATCGGCCGAGTCGATCACGATGTCACCGGCAACGCCTTGGGTCGAGCCCTTCGCCACCTGGTCCACGCCGGCAACGTGCTCGTCGACCTCGTAGGTGATGCCGGATCGACTGGCGTCGATGCGGTACACGGTCTGGGACGGATCGGTCGCGGTGAGCTGTGCGGCGGTCGGCACCGCGAACGAGACCTCGACGTGCTCGACGCGGACCTGCGTCCAGTACACCCAGACCGCGATGCCACCGAACATCGTCAGGAGTGCGAGGGCGCCGACGACCACGGGGTGGGCACGTCCGACCTCTGAGATCCGTCGCATGCTGCTCGTCCCCTTCGTTCGGCACCCTCGGGCACCGCCCGCGAGCGTAGGACACGCCCGCCGCTCAGACGGAGTCGCGGGCCGAGCCGGAGCGGGCGATGCGCGCTAGACACCGAGGCATGCGCCTTTCCTCGGCACGAACCGCCGTCATCGGTCTCGTCCTGCTCCTCCCCCTCGCCGCCTGCGGCAGTGACGGCGGATCGACGGCGCCGGCCACCACCACGAACCCCACGGTGATCGACCCGCTCACGGGATCACCGGGCGCGACCACGGACGCGACCCCGCCGAGCGCGGGCGTCGAGGTCAGCGCGCGCACGATCACGATCGAAGACCCTGCTCTCGGCACGCTGGTGTTCGATGCGCTGGCCGCCGGCGACCCGGCCGCGGCCGCCGACGGACGGCTGGTGCTGCTCCTGCACGGCTTCCCCGAGTCCGGCGACGGCTACGAGGCGATGCTCACGCCCCTCGCCGAGGCCGGCTACTACGCCGTCGCCCCGAACCAGCGGGGCTACTCTCCCGGTGCTCGGCCAACCGCCGTCGAGGACTACGCCGTGGCCGCCCTGGCGGAGGACGTCGTGGGCATGGCCGACGCCCTCGGTGTGACGGGGACCTTCCACGTCGTGGGGCACGACTGGGGCGGGGCCGTGGCGTGGGTGCTCGCCGCTCGCCATCCCGAACGCCTTGCGTCGCTGGCCGCATTGTCGACGCCGCACCTCGACGCCATCACCGATGCGTGGAACGACCCGAGCGGTGAGCAGCGCCAGGAGTTCGCGTATCAAGAGGCGTTCAAGCAGCCGGGGTACGAGGACGCCCTCCTGGCCGACGGCCCCGCCACGTTCGAGGCGGTTTTCGGCCGGGCCGGCATCCCCGACGAGGACCTCGCCCGCTACGCCGAGGTCCTCGGCACCAGCGACGCCCTCCGGGCTGCGCTCGACTGGTACCGCGCCAATCCGCTCCCCGCCCCGACCGCCCTCGGGCCGGTCACCGTCCCCACCCTGTTCGTCTTCGGCACCGACGACCTGGCGTTCACCCAGCTCGCCGCCGACGGCACGGCTCGCTACGTGGACGCGCCGTACACCTACGAGCAGATCGAGGGCGGCAGCCACTGGCTGCCCGAGACGCAGGCCGCCGCCGTCACGCCGATGCTCCTCACCCACCTCGCCGCCCACCCATGACTCGAATCGGTGGACGTTGATGCGCGCATGTGCGCATCAACGTCCACCGATTCAGTCGTTGTGGCTCGGGCGGGGTGGGGTTAGAAGATGGAGTAGCCGCCGTCGACGACGAGTTGGTCGCCGGTGTGGAAGGCGTTGGCCGGGTCGGCCAGGAACACCGCCGCCCGACCGATGTCGGCCGGGGTGCCCCAGCGCCGCACCGGTGTGCGCTTCGTCGTGTTCTCGATGAACTTCTCGCTGGCCGTCGTCGGATCCAGCATCTCGCTCTCCGTCCAACCCGGGAGGATCGAGTTGCAGCGGATGCGGTAGCGGGCGAGCTCCACGGCCATGCCTCGGATCATGGCCGGCAGCGCGGCCTTCGATGCCGCGTAGTGCTCCATGGCCGGGGCCCCGTGGATGGCCGAGACCGACGAGATGGCGATCAGCGCTCCGCCCTCGCCGCGCTCGACCAGGTGGGCCGCACCCGATCGCAGGGTGAGGAAGGCGCCGTCGAGGTTGACCGCCATCACCCGCCGCCACTCGGTGAGCGACATCTTCCAGAACGGCGAGAAGCCGCCGATGCCGGCATTGGCGATGACCGAGTCGACCTTGCCGAAGGCGGCGAGGGTGTCGGCCATGGCGTCGAGGACCTGCGCTTCCTCGGCCACGTCGCATCGCAGGGCGATCACCCGGCGTCCCGTGTCGGCCAGGCCCGCGACCGCGGCCGCCGACTTCTCCTCGTTGCGGGCCCAGATGGCGATGTCCGCGCCGGCCTCGGCCAGCGCCCGGGCCATGCCCAGCCCGATGCCGCCGTTGCCGCCGGTCACCACGGCCACCTGACCGGTGAGATCCGTCATGGTTCGTCCCCCTTCCGAACGCCCGAAGGCCTCGGGCGACGGACCGGACCCTAGGCAACCGACGCCGACCGGCGAATCTGACGCAGCGTCAGATAACGTGCGCCGGTCCGACCACGACTGACGGGAAGTCCCATGACCCAGTCCCTGCCGCTCGACGGCGTGTTGATCCTCGAGGTGTCGCTCCTCGGGCCGGCCGCCGTCACCAATGCCTTGGTGGATCTCGGCGCCGCCGTGATCAAGGTGGAGTCGCCGTCCGGCGACTACGTGCGCCAGATGACGTGGCCCATCGTCGAGGGCACGTCGCTGATGCACCTCCACGTGAACCGCGGCAAGCGCTCGATCGTGCTCGACCTCAAGTCCGACGACGGCAAGGCCATCTTCCGGTCGCTGGCCGCCAAGGCCGACGCCGTGGTCGAAGCCATGCGACCAGGCGCGCTGGCCAAGCTCGGCCTCGGCTACGACGACCTGCGGGCCGACCACCCCGAGCTCGTCTTCCTCACCATCTCCGGGTACGGGATGACGGGTCCGTACAAGGACCTGCCCAGCCACGGCGTGGCCTACGACACGTGGGCCGGCATCGTTCGACCGGTCATGGACACCGAAGGGTTCTGGGAGCTCCCCGAGCACACCTCGATCGGCATCAACGCCGGTCCGCTCTTCGGTGCCGTCGGCATCCTCGCCGGCATCGTCCAGGCCCGGGCCACCGGCCAGGGCACGTTCCTCGAGCTGGCCCAGTCCGACGCCGCGGCCGCCTTCGACTGGTACCGATCCGAGTCGTACAAGGCCTACGAGCGACCCGAGTCCGAGGTCACCGGCAACGCCTCCGACAACTACGAGCGCCGCGCACCCGGCACCGCCGGCATGAAGGGCGGCGTGCGCTACCAGGTGTACGAGTCGGCCGACGGCTTCGTGCTGTTCATGGCCTCCGAGCAGCTGTTCTGGAAGAACTTCTGCGCCGGCATCGACCGTCTCGACCTGTTCGAGCGGTGGCCTGGCGCCACCTACGCCGACCACGCGCGGAACAACCGCGAGCTCCAGGCCGAGCTGCGCGACATCTTCCTCACGCGCACCTCGGCCGACTGGCTCGCCTTCGCCAACGACCACAACACCACCATCGCCCCGGTCAACACGCCGCACACCCTCGGCGACGATCCGCAGTTCGCCGAACGCCTCGGTTGGCTCAGCGCCGACGCGCTCGGCGCCGAGCAGCTCCCGTTCCCCGTGAAGGTCGTCGGCGGCGGTTCGGCCCCGGTGCCCGGCCGGGCCCCGACCCAGGGCGAGCACACCGACGACGTGTTGCGCGAGGTGCTCGGCCTCGATGCCGACGCCATCGCCACGCTGCGCGCCGACGGCGTCATCGCCTGACCCGGTGAGGCGGGCAGCTGGCGAGGAGCCCCCTCACGAGGGCGGCGACCAGCGGGTCGGCCACGGCATCGACTCGAGTCGCCGCCACCAGATGGCGGGTGGCGATGGGGCGGGCGGTGGCACGGGACAACGGGTCGGGCGACCGCTCGGCCTGGGTCACGGGTAGGACGGCCCACCCCATGCCCAGGCGCACCATGGCCCGGAGCACCTCGGGCTGGTGCGACTCGGCCACCACGTCGATGCCGGCACCGAGGCGGCGCAGCGCGGCCTCGGTCACCGTCCGGGTGTGCGAGCCCGCCGGGAAGGCAACCCACGGCCCCCACCGGGTCGGATCGGTCGACCGACGACCATCCGGCGCGTAGACCGCCAGCGGCTCGTCGAGGAGGCCCACCTTGGCCAGATCGTCGTCGGCGCCGCTCGGGTCGACGCAGACCACCACGTCGAGCCGATCGGCCCGGAGCTGCTCGAGGAGATCGCCAGACGACGCCACGGCCAGACGTAGCTCGACGGTCGGGCGCTCGATCCGGAACGCCCGCAGGACCTCGGGGAAGTGGTCCACGGCGGCGGCATCGATCATGCCCACGCGCAGGCGACCGGCCCGGCCGTCCCGCACTTCGTCCGCCCAACGGGCCAGGTCCGACGTCTGAGCCAGCACCCGTCGAGCGTGGGCCAACACCACGGCGGCGTCGTCGGTCGCCACCTGACGGCGGCCCTGGCGCTCGAAGAGGGTGAGGCCGAGCCGTCGCTCGAGCTCGGCCACACCCTGGGACAACGCCGAAGGACTGACCCCGACGCTGGCCGCGGCTCGGGCCCAGGTCGGGTGGTCGTGCACGGCCGTCAGGTACTCGAGCTGCTGCACCGTCAGGTTCGGCAGCGCGGCGCGCGGCCCGGCTCCGTGCACGTGGCACCTCGTCTGTCGTCATACTGTGAAGTCTTCCTTCACAGTCTAGGGCAAGCATGCGAGATCGCTTAGCGTTCTCGGCATGACGAACGCACTCGACATCGCTCCCGCCACCGGCCGCCTCGGGGTGCTCACCCCTGGCTTGGGCGCCGTGGCCTCCACCTTCATCGCCGGCGTGATCGCCGCCCGCCAGGGTCTCGCCGTCCCGGTCGGCTCCCTCACGCAGATGGCCCACATCCGCCTGGGCGACCGACGCGAGGGGCGAAACCCGATGATCCGCGACTTCGTCCCGCTGGCCTCCCTCGACGACCTGGTGTTCGGGGCGTGGGACCCGATCTCTCCCAACGCCCTCGAGGCCGCCCGCACGTGCGGTGTCCTCGAAGAGCGCGACCTCGGCGGGATCTCCTCGGAGCTCGAAGGCATCGTGGCCATGGAGGCCGTCTTCGACCAACGCTGGGTGAAGAAGCTCGACGGCCACCGCGTGAAGCCGGCCGCCAGCAAGTGGGATCTGGCCCAGGCCCTGCTCGACGACATCGAGCGCTTCCGCACCGAGAACGAGTGCGACCGGCTCGTGGCCGTGTGGTGCGGCTCGACCGAGGCCTACCAGGAGCCCTCCGAAGCGCACGCCAGCCTGGCTGCGTTCGAGGACGGCCTGCGGGCCGACGACCCCAACATCTCCCCGAGCCAGATCTACACCTACGCCCTCCTGCAGTCGGGCGTCCCGCTGGCCAACGGCGCCCCGAACCTCTCGATCGACCTCCCGTGCATGCTCGAGCTCGCCAACCTGCGGGGCGTGCCCATCATCGGCAAGGACTTCAAGACGGGCCAGACCCTGATCAAGACCATGATCGCCCCCGGCCTCAAGGCTCGGATGCTCGGCCTTCGGGGTTGGTACTCGACCAACATCCTCGGCAACCGTGACGGCGAGGTCCTCGACGATCCCGAGAACTTCAAGACCAAGGAGACGTCGAAGCTCGGCGTGCTCGACACCATCTTGCAGCCCGAGCTCTACCCCGACCTCTACGGCAACATCGACCACGTGGTTCGGATCAACTACTACCCGCCACGCGGCGACAACAAGGAAGGGTGGGACAACATCGACATCTTCGGGTGGATGGGCTACCCGATGCAGATCAAGATCGACTTCCTCTGCCGTGACTCGATCCTCGCCGCCCCGATCGTCCTCGATCTGGCGCTGTTCCTCGACTTGGCGGCCCGAGCCGGCCAGAAGGGCGTCCAGGGGTGGTTGTCCTTCTACTTCAAGGCCCCGCAAGCCGTGGGCGACATCGCCCCGGAGCACGACGTGTTCATCCAGCAGATCAAGCTCAAGAACACCCTGCGCCTGTGGATGGGCGAGCCGCCCGTGACCCACGCCGACGACGACTGAGCCCCGGCGCCTCTCTGTCGCCGTCCGGGTAACCTCAGGACAGGCGGCGGAGGGGGCTGCGGTGGACGATCGACAGGCAGGCAACCGCCAGCAAGCGATCACGCACGACGGGTCCGCGTCCGTCGACCGGGCATTGCTCGACGCCCTTCTCCACCACGTCGACGCCACCCTCGTGGCCATCGCCGCCGACGGCACCATCACCTGGACCAGCGACAACGTCCGCCAGCTGCTCGGCCTCGATCGGGCGGCGGTCCTCGGACGCAACGTCCTCGACTTCATGCACCCCGACGACATCCACGAAGCGGCCCAGTCACTCGAGCGTTGGCAGGGACGACCGGGTGCGGCACGCGGCACCGACTACCGCGTGCGCCACGCCAACGGGACCTGGATCGACGTTCGCTACGACACCGTCAGCGGCTCGGTGGTGGCGCCGCTCGGCGAGTTCCTGCTCACCCTGCGCGCCGCCGAGGCCGGGCGTGACCACCTCGAGGAGCTCCGCGCCCGGGACACGGCCGACGCACGCATCGTCCGGCTGGCCTCGTTGTTCTTGCACCGGGGCACCCGGCCGTTCGCCACCGCCCTCGACGATGCCCTGGAGGAGCTGTCGGGGCTCGAGTGGCTGACGCGGCTGTCGGTGTGGACGATGCGGGGCGAGCGTGCCGTGCGACAGGCGGTGTGGTCGGCCGTCATCGACCAACCGGCACTCGACCTGCCGCGATCGTTCCCCTTGGGCTACTCGACCATCCTCCGACCACTCCTGTCCTGCGAGGAGGTCCACCTCAGCGGCGCGGGAATCGCCGCCGTCGGATCGAACGACGAGGCCGACGTCGTGCGCGCCGCCGGCATCACCGCGCTCCTCGCCGTGCCGCTCGTGCTCGATGACGCCTGCACCGGCGTGATCCTGGCCGAGAGCGCGCTCGACGGCGCCGTGCTCGACGCCACCCACGTGATGTCCCTGCGGTCGACGGCAGCAATCCTGGCGGCGGCCTTCGCACGTGACGAGGTCGAGCGCGACCTCGAACGCCGGGCACGCACCGACGCGCTCACCGGACTACCGAACCGCTTCGCCTTCGACGAGTCACTCCAGACCGCGTTGGCAGCCATGGACGATGTCGACGGCGCTGGGCTCTCCGTGGCCATCATCGACCTCGACCGCTTCAAGCTGGTGAACGACGCACTGGGCCACGTGGCCGGCGACAACCTGCTGGCCGACGTGGTCCAACGCATCGACGACGCCACCATGCCCGGCACCACCGTGGCGCGCCTCGGCGGCGACGAGCTCCTGGTGCTCCACACCGACACCCCCGATGCCGGTGCGGCCCTGCGCGCCACCGAGGACATGCTCCACGCCCTCGACGCCCCGTTCGACGTCGACGGTCGCCCGTTCACGTTGACCGCGTCCGCCGGGGTGGCGTTCGTCGACGAGCCGTCGATCGGTGCCGTCGAGTTGCTCCGTCGAGCGGACGTGGCCATGTACGAGGCGAAGGCCGCAGGCGGCGCCCGAGCCGTCGCCGCCGACGACGGCCAACGCAGCGAGATCCGCCAGCGCCTGCGCCGGGAGTCCGAGCTTCGATCGGCCATCGAGTCAGGCGACGTCGAGCCCTACTTCCAGGGCGAGTGGGATCTGCGCACGGGTGCACTGATCGGCGCCGAAGCCTTGGCTCGCTGGCAGCACCCGAGCCTCGGGCTCCAGGAGGCGGGCACGTTCATCCCCCTGGCCGAGGAGTGCGGCCTCGTGAGCGCGCTGGGCGAGCACATCCTTCGCGCCGCCTGCGCCCACGCGGCCTCGTGGCGTCAGCGGGGATCCGACGGCGACTTCGTGCTCCGCGTCAACCTGTCCGCCATCCAGCTGCGGGAGCCGGGCATGGTCGAGCTCGTGGCCGACACCCTGCTCGACACCGGTCTCCCAGCCACGGCCCTGTGCCTCGAGCTGACCGAGAGCGCGCTGCTCCACGACCCCGAAGGCGCCATCCGCACGTTGCGCCAGCTCCGCGAGGTCGGCGTTGGCCTGGCCGTCGACGACTTCGGCACCGGCTTCTCGTCGATGCTCTACCTGAAGCGGCTCCCGGTCACGGCCCTGAAGCTCGACCAGGCGTTCGTGGCCGGCCTGCCCGACGACGCCGGCGACGTGGCCATCGTCCAGGCTGTCGTGCACCTCGCCGGCGCGCTCGGCCTCTCCCTCACCGCCGAAGGCGTGGAGGACGATGCGCAGAGCGACGAGTTGCTCCGCCTCGGGTGCCACCGCGCCCAGGGCTACCGGTTGAGCCGGCCCGAGCCCGCCGCAGGGTTCGCGGCGCGCCTGCTCGACGTCGCCGCCGCCCGCCCGGCCTGACCGGCCCACAGCGATACGGTGCCGCACCGCATCAGGGAGGCAGCATGACAACCGAGACGAACGACGCCGAGGCTGCGCCGCAGTCGGCCAAGGCGGCCACGGCCGCCACCGCCGCGGCCAACGCCCATGTGGCCGCCACGCTCCCGCTCGACCAAGCCACCGATCGAGCCAACGCCGAACGGGGACTCCTCGCCGCCGGCGATGGCATCGCCCTCGGGGCCAACGGCTGGCCCGTGTGGAACCAGCCGGCCTTCGCCTTCCTGGCCGACGATGCCCCACCCACCGCCAACCCCAGCCTGTGGCGCCAGGGTCAGCTCAACGCCATCCACGGGCTGTTCGAGGTATGCCCCGGGATCTACCAGGTCCGGGGCTACGACCTGTCGAACATGACGCTGGTGGCCGGCGACACGGGGTGGATCATCATCGACCCGCTCTCGGCCGAGGAGACGGCCGCCACCGCTCTGGCGCTGGCCAACCACCACCTCGGGGCGCGGCCGGTGATCGCCGTCTTCTACACCCACAGCCACGTCGACCACTTCGGCGGCGTGCGCGGCGTCGTCGACGAGGCCGACGTCTTGGCCGGACGCGTGCCGGTGCTGGCTCCCGACGGTTTCCTCGAAGCAGCCGTGAAGGAGAACGTCGTGGCCGGCAACGCCATGACCCGCCGCGCCGTCTACATGTACGGGGGCATGCTCCCGAACGACCCGACCGGCCACATCGACTGCGGCCTCGGCAAGGCCAGTCCCGCCGGGACGATGGGCCTGATCGCCCCGACCGATGTCATCACCGAGACGGGCGAGCAGCGGGTCATCGACGGCGTGCGCATCGAGTTCCAGATGACGCCGGGGACGGAAGCGCCGTCGGAGATGAACTTCTGGTTTCCCGATCACCGAGCCCTGTGCATGGCCGAGAACTGCTCGGCGACGCTGCACAACGTGTACACGCCGCGGGGCGCCGAGATCCGCGACGCCCTGAGCTGGTCCAAGTACATCATCGAGGCCATCGACCGCTACGGCGAGCGGGCCGACGTCGTGTTCGCCAGCCACCACTGGCCCCGGTGGGGACACGACGACCTCAACGGCTACCTCGCCAACCAGGCCGACCTCTACCGCTGGATCCACGACCAGACGATGCGGATGGCCAACCACGGGGCCACGCCGCTCGAGATCGCCGAGGCCCTCGAGGCTCCACCCGGCTTGCACGACGACTTCGCCCTGCGTGGCTACTACGGCACGCTGTCCCACAACGCCAAGGCCGTGTACCAACGCTACCTCGGCTGGTTCGATGCCAACCCCGCCCACCTGCACCCGCTGCCCCCGGTCGAGTCGGCCACCCGCTACGTGGCGGCCATGGGTGGGATCGACGCCGTCGTCGACCTCGGCCACCAGGCGTTTGCCGAGGGCGACTACCGCTGGGTGGCCGAGCTGGTGAACCACGCCGTGTTTGCCGACCCGCACCACCTCGGCGCCCGCGCCCTGCAGGCCGATGCCCTCGAGCAGCTCGGTTACCAGGCCGAATCCGGCCCGTGGCGGGACTTCTACCTGACCGGGGCCAAAGAGCTGCGCGGCGCGCCCCAGCAGACGATCGACTTCGCGCTGCACCGCCCCGAGATGCTGCGGGCCATGACCACCGACATGCTGATCGACTTCATGGCCGTGCGGGTGAACGGCCCCCGGGCGGTCGCCGAGGCGCCGATCGCCTTCACCCTCACCTTCACCGACGTGGGCCAGTCCCACGACGTGGTGCTGCGCAACGGCGTGCTGCACCACCTCCCGCCCGCGGAGCCTCCGCTGGCCACCCGGGTGACCACCACGCGGGCGGCCATGGTCGACCTCCTGACGGCGGCGAGCTCGATCGACGGCCTGCACGCTGACGGTCAGATGGTCACCATCGGCGACCCCGATCCGTTGGCTCGCCTGGTGGGCCTGCTCGACACGTTTTCGCTGCTGTTCGCCGTGATCGAGCCGTAACCGTCCTCGACCGTCGAGCGCTCAGGCCGGCGGGCCCATCGGGGTGCCGGGGCACGGGACCATGAGTTCCTCGCGCCAGGTGACCGTGTAAGCCTCCGCCGCGGCGCGCCACGCGAGCAGCCGAGGATCGGGGTCGACCCCGGACGGGTAGCCACGAGCGGCGTCGGCGGCGCGCTGCAGCCGCACGTGGTCCTCGAGCGTGGTGGCCCACACCGTGACCACCTCGGTGTCGCCGAGCAGCACCTCGAACGAGCCGACCAGCGCGTGGCCGTGCTCGGCTGCCGACGGCGAGTACTGCTCGTGCAGCGCGGCCAAGTAGTCAGGACCAGCACCAGGTCGCACGGTGGTGAGCTCGTGGACGAACAGCGTCCCCACCACCGGCTCGGCGGCGAGATCCGCCAGGGTGTGCGTGCCAAGGGTGGCGCCGAGGAGTCGATCGAAGCCCCCGCGGCGACGTTGGAAGGCTTCGTCCCACCACGCGGCCAGCGCGTCGTTGGTCCGCCGCTCCAGGTTGGTTCGCCGACAGAGGCGCTCCCAGCCTTCCCACCCGTCCACCAGCTCCCACACGTTGACGACCTGCGGCCAGCGCCCCGTCCCGCCGACGACCTCCCACGTGCCCCAGAGCTCGAGGCCCCGATCGGCGGTGTCGGCGTGGAAGCCGAGCACGCTGCGCTCCATGTACTCGGCGGCGTGGTGGCCGACGATGTCGATCACCTCGTGCAAGAACAGCGGGCGCGATGGCGGTGCGGTCACGGGCGAATCCTACGGGCGTCAGATCGTGTGGGTGACCATCGCCACAGTTGGGTAGGAATGACTCGGGACCAAAGCCGGTTCTCTTCCGTGAGCGCCACGAGGCGACCTACCAGCGAGGTACACGTGCAGCACGAACCGACAGCCCCCATCGATCCACAGCTCACCCGCAAGGCGGCCTCGCTCCGTGAGCGCGCCGTCGACCTTCGCGCCGTGACAGGCACGGGTCGACTCTCCGACGACCTCGTGGCCACCGCCTTCCGGCGTCGGGCCGCCGAGCTCGAGCTGGCGGCGTGGGCCTTCGACGCCCGCGCCGGTGTGCTGGAAGCCGTGGAGCCGACCCACGCGGCCTCCATCCCCGTCGCCGCCTGATCGGCTCCCACCCGACTCGGCGTCTCGAGAACGAGAACGCGTTCTAGTATCCCGCCATGCCGTTCCCCACCGACATCGGTGCGATCGACACCATGTTCGGGATCCCGTCGGGGAACCGCGAGGACTGGTATCGGTTCCTCCGCCCGCAACTGCGTGATCGCGAGAGCCTCGACGAGTTCACCTTCCCGGCGCAGTACCTGTTCCACGAGGTGCCCCCCGACCCGCCGGGCGATCCCGTCGATGCCGTGGTGGCCGAGATGGACCGCTTCGGCATCGAGTGGGCCATGATCGGCGTCGAGGGCCCGGACCACGAGGCCCGGCGCCGCCACCCCGACCGGTTCGTGGCCTGCTCGTCGGTGGACCCCAACGCCGGGATGGATGGCATCCGCCGGCTGCGGGCCGACGTGGCCGACCACGACGCCCGGGCCGCCCAGTGGTTCCCCGCCGGTGGCCATCCGCAAGTGGCCATCAACGACCCGCGAGCCTTCCCGATCTACGCCACCTGCGCCGAGCTCGACATCCCCATCTTCGTGTGCGCCGGTGTGCCCGGCCCCCGCGTGCCCATGCTCGCCCAGCACGTCGAGCAGATCGACGAGGTGTGCTGGGCCTTCCCCGACCTCACGTTCGTGATGCGCCACGGCGCCGAGCCCTGGGACGAGCTGGCCGTGAAGCTCATGCTCAAGTGGCCGGGACTGCACTACTCCACCTCGGCCTTCGCGCCGCGCTACTACCCGCGCTCGATCATCGACTACGCCAACAGCCGCGGTGCCGAGAAGGTGCTGTACGCCGGCTACTTCCCCATGGGCCTGTCGCTCGAACGAATCTTCCGCGAGCTCCCGGCCGTGCCGCTGCGCGACGACGTCTGGCCGCGGTTCCTGCGCCACAACGCCGCCCGCCTGCTGGGCATCGACGGCTGACGCAGGCGGCCCACTCCCTCCAGAACTAGAACGTGTTCTATACTGGAACACGTTCCACTCTAGGGAGGGCCCATGTCCGAAACGCTCACGCCATCAGGTGCCACGGGCGCGGCGCCGCTCGCCATCGGCGAAGGTGCACCCGAGAGCCGCTACCCGTTCGGCATCCCCATGGGCTGGTTCCAGATCGCCTGGTCCGACGAGGTCGCCCCCGGCGAGGTGCTCCCCCGCTACTACGTCGGACGGCACCTCGTGCTGTGGCGCGACGCCGACGGCGCCGCCCACGTCAACGACGCCTTCTGCCCGCACCTGGGTGCCCACCTCGGCCACGGCGGCCGCGTCGACGGTTGCAACCTCGTCTGCCCGTTCCACGGCTGGGAGTTCGGCATCGACGGCGCCAACACGAACATCCCCTACGGGACGCGCACCAACGCCAAGGCCCGCATCCGGCCGTACCCCGTGCGCGAGCTCGGCGACCACCTCATCATGTTCTGGTACCACCCGCACGACGCCGAGCCCCTGTGGGAGGTCGAGGAGCAGCCCGAGTTCCGCGACCCCGACTTCAGCGAGTGGACGAACAAGCACTTCACCGTGGCCACCGCCGCCCAGGAGATGAGTGAGAACTCCGTCGACGGCCCGCACTTCCGCTACGTCCACAACACCGAGATCGTGCCCGAGATCCAGTCCTACGAGGCCGATGGGGTCGTGGCCAGCATGCGCTCCATCCAGCGCTTCCCCACGCCCCGCGGCGTGGTCGACGGGCGCATCGACGTGGACAACCACGGCCCGGGCATGGGCATCACGCGGTTCTCCGGAATCGTCGACACCTTCCTGGTCGGCGCAGCCATCCCCATCGACGCCAACCGCACCGAGGTCCGCTTCAGCTTCAAGACGCGCAGCCTCGGCGACGGCGAGACGACGTCCAACGTCGGCCGAGCCTTCGTGAAAGAGGTCTGCAAGCAGTTCGAGGAGGATCGGCCCATCTGGGAGAACAAGGCCCACGTGACCCGCCCGGCCCTGGCCGACACCGATCCGCCGTTCATGAAGTTCCGCAAGTGGTACTCGCAGTTCTACGCCGACGGCGCCGTCTCCGAGCCGCAGGTCTGGGCACCTGTGGCCCCCACCCACGGTCAGCCCGTGTACATCGCCCCCGAGGCCACGGCCAGCCGCAAGCACCGCCCCGCCTGACGCCGCAACCCCCACCCTGGTTCTGGTGCGGACGGATGGTCATCACGCCTATCCGTCCGCACCAGAACGGGGGCCTATCGGGGCGATCGGGGGATCGGTCAGAAGAGGGTGGCGACGGCCTCGGCGAAAACCGACGTGTGGCGGTCGACCTGCTCGGCCGTGGTGGCCGGCGACATGAGCGCCATGTTGTGGAACGGGGTCAGCAGGATCCCGCGGTTGAGCGCGAACAGGTGCATGTAGGCGTCGAGCTCGTGGTCCACCGCCACCGCCGCCTCGCCGCCGTTGCTCGGCGGTGGGCAGAACCAGTACTCGGCTCGACAGCCGAGGCGCTGGACCGTCCAGCCGAGGCCGTGCTCTTCGATCACGCCGGCGACGCCGGCAGCCCATCGCTCGGCCAACGGGATCATCCGCCCGTAGGCCTCGTCGGTGAGCACCTCGCCCAGTGTCGCCCGCATGGCCGCCAACGTGAGGGCGTTGCCGGTGAGCGTGCCCCCGATGCCGCTGACGTCGGCATCAGACGAAAAGGACAAAGGCTGGCGGACTGCTCGGGCCACTGCCTCGGTCATCCCGTAGGCGCCCGCCGGGACGCCGCCGGCCAGCGGCTTGCCTACCGTGAGCAGATCGGGTTCGAGCCCGTGCACAGCGGTGTAGCCACCGGGGCCGGCGCACAGCGTGTGCGTCTCGTCGATCACGAGGAGCGTGCCGGCGTCGCGCGTCAGCGACCGCAGGCCCTCGTGGAAGCCCGGGTCGGGCAGGACGATGCCGATGTTCGTGAGCGCCGGCTCGGCCAGCACGCAGGCCACATCGCCAGGGGCCAAGGCCCGCTCCAGCGCCGCGAGATCGTTCTGCTCCACGACCTTGGTGGTCAGCGCCACGTCGACCTGAGGACCGAGGCTCCCAGGTCGAGGCACGACCGACCCGTCGTCGGCCAGCACGGCGAACGTCTCGTCGACGGTGCCGTGGTAGCACCAGTTGAACACCAGCACCTTCGGCCGCCCGGTCACGGCTCGGGCGATGCGCAGAGCGAACCGGTTGGCATCGGTGGCCGTCATGGCCACCTGCCAGAGCGGGAGACCGAACCGGCGGGCCAGTTCGGCGCCCACCCACGCCCCGTCCTCGTTGGGGAGCATGGTGGTGATGCCCGATGCCGCCCGCGCCGTGATGGCGGCCACGGTCGGGGCCGGCGAGTGTCCGCTCATCGCTCCCGTGTCGCCCAAGCAGAAGTCGTCGAAGTGGTTGCCGTCCACGTCGATCACCTCGGCGCCGTTGGCCGACGCCGCGAACACCGGCCAGGGTCCCGGCCACCGTCCCATCCAGTTCATGGGGACACCACCGAGCAGTGATCGGGAGGCGTCGTCGTGTAGCTGGCGCGATCGGGGATGGCGCGCCGTGAATCGCTCGACCTCGAGGGCCATCTGTTGCTGGAGCCGTTCCGACTCCGGTCGGCGGCCGGGTCGTTCGGTCATGACGCGCGTCCTCGTGTCTCGTGGTCCAGCACTTTCGTTTGCGAGCGGCCCACCACCATGGGTATCCAGAACCCCAACACGCGCACCACGAGGGCCACGGCCACCGCATCCGGGGCGGTCAAGCCCCACCGCCACAGCAGCAACGCCAAGGTGGCCTCGGTCAGCAACGAGCCCGACGGGAACGGCGACGCCATCCCCACCGTCACGGCCAGGAGCCAGGCCAGCGCCACCGCCGACAACGAAAGGTCCGAACCTGCACCCTGCACGGCCACCCACACGGCCGCGACCTCCACGGCCACCAAGGCCCCCCCGGTCACGACGGCGACCGCGGCCGCCGTAGGCGCACCGACAAAGGCCCGCACCCCGTCGACACCGGGTAGCAAGGGGACGGCCCGCGCCCGCCGCGGCAACCGGGCCATCCCGAGGAGACCCAGCACAGCGACGGCTCCGAACAACAAGAGGTAGTTGCGGCTGTCGGGCTCGGGTACGACCGGCGCGCCCATGACCAGGAGCGCCCCGAGGGTCGCCACGTGCACGACCAGAGCTGCCGTCACGAAGGCCCGTGCCCGCGATGCGGCATCATCGGGTTCGAGGCCGCGCGTGGTCAACGCGTGCACGTCGATCCCCGCGACGGTGACCTCGGGACGCACGTGGCCGGCCCAGTCGGCGGCGGTCGCCACGCGCACCCACGCGCCCGCCCCGGTGGCTCCGACCGGGTCGTCGGAACCAGATCGAGCGAGCCCGTACCGGCGCCCCACGCCGGCCACCACCCGCGCCGCCAGCGCCAGCCCGGCCACGAGCGCCAGGTGCCCGAGGCCGAGACCGACCACCGCGGCCACCAGCGCGTCGAAGCCGACGAGCAGCGCCGCTCCCACGGCCGACGAGAGCGCGGCCACGGCCAGCAGGGTCAGGACCACGGGCTCGACGGGCGGGAGCCAGCCGGCGAGGTCCTCCACCGTGGTGGGCTCGGGATCGAAGACGCGCTGGGGCGCATCGGCCGGACGGGCACGCACCAGCGACTCGAACCGGGGCGCACGACGATACGCCACCCGATCGTCGAGCAGGCCGAAGACGGCTCCGAGGAGTCCGAGCGCAATGCCGACCGAGGCGAACAGCCCAGCGCGCGTGAGTTCGGTGAGGACGAGCTCCGAGCAGGGCGGCTGAGCCCGGAGCCGCGGCGCGTCCGGCGGCGCGCCCGCGACGCCGACGGGCACCACCACATCCTGCGTGTTGGCCACGATGTACCGCAGCGATCCGCCGCACGCCTGCACCCCCGGGTTCTCGACCGGACGGAAGGCGAACCACACCGCCACCAGAAGCGCGGCAGCTGCGGCCACGAGCAGGACCTTCGACAGGTCCCACGCCACGGTGGGAGCGCCGCTGGACGACCGGGGTCGATCGGCCACCATCGTCTGGGTCACGTGCCCAGCTGCGCCAGCACGGCCTCGGTGCAGCCCTCGGGCGCGTTGATCGGGTTGCACCGCGCCGGCATGCCACCGGGGATCGCAGCCACGTAGGTGCCGTCGCCCCAGCGGCTGGCCAGGCCGGGCACGGGGTAGTCGGTGCTGACCCACTGCGCACCGCTGGCCAGGGCCGCCTCGAGCTGGGCCGTGCCTTCGTCGCGCGGGGTGAGCACGGGACCGTCGGCCCTCGTGCGCACCACGTAGCCGGCGCGCACGAGTTCCTGGATCTGGGCCAGGTTCTCGCCCTCGGGATCGTTGCGCTTGATGAAGGCGGCGTCGGGCAGGCCCGGCTCCGACGGTGGGAAGATGACCCGTCCGGCGAGCGTCGGATCGTTGGCCACGTACTCGTCGCGCTTGTTGTCGAGCAGGAACATCACCCGCCCCTGGATGTCGACCAACGACGGCCACCCGTCGGTCAGTACCGCCTGTTCGAGCGTGGCCCGCTCACCGCGCACGTCGTCGGGCGTGATCAGGTCATCGGGAGCGAACACCGATCGGATCTCGTCGTCGAGGGCCATCAGCTCGGCGCTGCCGACGGGCAGCGGGTCCGGCGGTACAGGGAAGTCGACCGTGTCCTTGACCTCGACGAGGATGGCGATGGGCAGGTGCGTGGGATTCGCGTCAGACCAGGCTTTCACCTGTTCCAGGCAGGCCACGAAGACCTCGCACGTCGACAGCTCGTCGATCTGCTCGATGTGCAGGACCTTGTAGCCGGTGGTTCCGATCGGTCGCCAGAGATCACCATTCGGGTCGGCGTAAATGTCGAGCTCGATCTGGCGCACGCCCTGGTTCGAGAACTGCTCAGCCAAGGGTTCGTGGCCGTAGGAAAGCTCCACGGCCGAGGGCACCGCAGACGCGTAGCCGGCGAGGACGTCCGCTGGCTGCTCGACGTGGTAGCTGTTGTGGCTGCCGATGACCTGCATCTGGTTCAGGTTCACCACGACGGCGGGGGCCGCGGTCGCGGACGGCGTCCCGTCGGCAGCCTCGTCCGTGCTGCAGCTGGCCAGGAGCAACACTGAGGCCAACGCAACCACGAGCACCGCACGCTTCGTCTTCACGAGATCGTTCCCTTCGCACATGGCCCGGGCGATCCCCCGACGGGTCGGCAGCCCACGTGTGGCGTGTGGCACGGTACCACCGGCCGTTCTGGCCTCCGGGGCACTCGAGCACGCTCGACTCCACCCCGACCACCACCGAGTCGGAGGGCCCACGCACGAGCACCTGACCGACCCGACCGAGGTCGGCCTCGACCCGCAACGGATCCGCGATCTCGTCGAGCGCGCCCACCGCGAGGTGGACGCCGGGCTGCTCCCCTCGTGCCAGCTGGCTCTGGCCCGAGACACGGTCATCGGCGACGTGCTCGACGTCTTCGCCCACGGACCGCTCCACGCCGTGACGGTGGAGCAGCTCCCGACCCACACCAGCGGGTTCCCCCACGCGCCGCTCGATCCGAGACGAGCCGGCGACCGCGCCGTGGCTGGTCGAGCCCCTCCGGCTGTCCACCGTCTCCCTCGGTGTCCCCCACGACCACCAGGACGGCATCGCCCACCTGGTCGGCGTGGGCGAGCTCCCCTCAGACGCCGAGCTGTCCGAAGCGCTCGGCCTGCCCGTGACGGCCGCCGACCTCATCAGCGAGGTGACCCCCGGATGCCCTGCTCGCCTTCGACCATCCCGACGTGTTGGCCTCGAGCGCGCCGGGAGGTGGTGGCGTGGGACGGGCGGCCGACCTGGCCATCTACTACCAGGCGCTGCTGGCCAACGACGGCGAGCGCTGGGACCCAGCGGTGCTGCGCGCCGGGACGGGCGAGGTCCTCAACGACTTTCCCGACTCGGGCATCTCCTTCGCCTACCTGACCAACGGCCTCGACGCCCACGTGCTGCGGGAGGCCCGGCGCAAGGTCGGACTGTCGGCCCGCGCCGTCGCCACCCAGGCCTCGTAGAACGAGAACGTGTTCTAGTATTGGACCATGGGACTCCCCGAGGGCATCGGCATCATCGACACCATGGTCGGGTTCCCCAAGCGGGACCGACGAGAGGTCTACAAGTTCCTGGCCCCGCACCTGCGCGACAAGGAGAGCCTCGAGGAGTTCTCCTTCCCCGCGCAATACATGTTCAAGGAGGTCCCGCCCGACCTCGAGGACAACGTCGACCCGGTTGCCGT
>Ga0335397_10001788_pt1 | contig 29331 bp, 32 predicted proteins | sample MAT04_FD_205740 | JGI IMG/M metagenome (GOLD analysis project Ga0335397, IMG submission 205740) | Freshwater microbial communities from Lake Fryxell liftoff mats and glacier meltwater in Antarctica - MAT-04 (spades assembly) (version 2) ... | reverse complement strand
TCGGCTTCTTCTGGCGGCGAGAATTTCAGATACGACCAAATCGCGCCCAGCCCCAGCAGGCACGACAACACGTTTTTTCTTTCCGTGATCCAGGCGACCGTCTCCACATGGACCGGATGAACGGCAAAAATCGCGGCGCCCAACCAGGCGCCCGGCACGCGCAGACCTACGAGCAATCGCCACAGCAAAATCGCCGACGCCGCATGGAGCAATAGATTGACAAAGTGATACCCACGCGCGTCGAGCCCCCAAAGATGGTTCTCGATCCAGAACGTCGTGTGCACCAGTGGATAGTATTGCGGGACCGCGCCTACCTGGAACCAGATGTCGTAAAGCCCAGCGGCCGACTGCAAGTTGACGTTGTTCTCTACGTACGTCTCATCATCCCAGATGTACCCGTTGTCGAGCGTCGGCCAGTAGACCGCGAGCACCAGCGCCAACAGGCCGAGCGCCGCGGCCCACCAACGCGGATCTTTCCATGACAGATCGCTCTGGCCGGCGCCGGCCCTGCCGACCCGCTCTTGGCTCGTCCGATGAGGGCGCCGCGTCGACGGGGCGGGTCGAGGTTTTTGTGTCATGAATCGAACGCCATACGTTGGGAGTGACCCCGCGACAGCTACCAAGACCGCCGGGCGAGTCACGCCGCCTGCCTGGTCCTCCCGGCCTGGTCCAAGGGGCTTGGCCTACGTTGAGAAACGGGTTTCCGGCGGCCCCAGCAGACGAGACCCTCGAAGAAAATGCTTGGATCACATCTTGGCCCGGCCGGGCGCCACTGTAAACCCACGCTTCGATTCAGAAAAAAGCGTTGGACGTTCCGCCAATCCGCTGCGAAAGCCGAGCCGCCTCGTCCAAACGACGATTCACCTTATGGGGGGTGAACTATTTTCTAAATTTACAGGATCTTCGTATAAATTCGTTTGACACTGAACGATTGGGCCACTAATCTCGGGGCATATGCCGAATGGGCAGTCTGCCCGGAGCGGATCGGTCTTTCGACATGACACGCAATCAGTGACGAGTCAGCAAACTGACAGCGGCGAAGAGCAGCATTACATTTTTTTGGTAATTGCCCGTAAAACCGGGCGCAATCCTCCTGAAGGAGACGCTAATGAGTCGAAACATCTTGAGAGTCGCATTGGCCTTGGCGGCCATTGCAATCATTCCTCTGGCAAACGCCAGCGCCATCACGATCACGATCAACTCGATCACGAAGAACGCCGGGAACACGGCCAACTTCAATACCAACAACGCCACGAATGATGGCGAATGGGCCAGCGCCACCTCGATCATCAGCAGCGGCGCATCGACCCCCGACGTTGTCTCCGCCTCGGTCCAGGCTAAGACTCGTTACGCCGCGGTCCTTGGCAGCGACGTTCAGGCTGCCAACTTCGCCACCCGATCTGACTCCGCGAATACCAACTACTCGGTCGTCTTCACGATCACTCCCGACTTCGGCGCCACGACCTACAGCGTGCAGATCGACACCTCTCGTTTGGGCGCACTCGTCATCCGTAACGAAGGTAGCGCTAACGCGACCGCGCAGATCAACGCGGTAGCCGGAACCCTCAGCAATGCGTTTACCGGCACGTTGAACCTGGCTGGCCTGCCGCAACTCAACTCCAACAGCACGGCCGTCACGGCGATCAACCAGAGCGCATCGGCGTTTGTCACTGGTCTCCTGTCCGGCGCCCAGGTCTTCACGATGAACTTCACGTGGAGCCAGAGCACCTCCAGTGGTAACAACGTCCTCAATGGTGGAGACGAAGGCGTCGTGCTCCTCGGTCTTGCTGGACCTAACCCAGACTTCGGCGCTTCGGATGACTATCCGGGCACTTCGGGTCGGACGCAGGCGACTGATGGCCACTTTGCCGTCATCACTGCCCGAATTGAATCCGTGCCGGAACCAGGTACTTGGTTGCTGCTGGGCCTCGGCCTGGTCGGCCTGCCACTCGTCGCTCGTCGCCGCAAGGCCTAACGAGTTCGATCGACTGAAAACTTAGCGCAATCTCCAAGGGGGAGACGTCCATGTGAGGACGCTCCCCCTTTTTTTGCGCGCCCCTGAGCCAGTCGCACATCTCTCCTCGGCGAAAGACACGCCCAATCGCTGGGCGTCGGAGCGCAAAGGGGGTTGCCAATGGGGTAATTGCGGGGGCAGAATACAGGCTCGATGGCGGCGCCACGCCTGCCCCTCCACGCTACCCGCCCGCTTTCTGCTGAACTGCTCCGCCGTGCGATAAACGCAGGCGGATCCCACCCTGCAAGACGAGACCTCGCAAGATGAACCTTTCCAAATGCTTCACTGCGCTGCTGGCCTGCGCCGCAATGGCGGCAGCCGGATACGTGACCGTGGCGGCGCCCACGCCCAAGGGGAGTGCCGATTGGCCCGCCTGGCGCGGCGCCCAGCGGACGGGCGTTTCGTCCGAGCAGGGCCTGCTGCGCGAGTGGCCGGCCGACGGACCCAAGCTCGCCTGGAAGATCGATGGGGTCGGCGTCGGTTTCTCCACGCCATCTGTCGCGGCGGGCCGGCTGTTTGTGATGGGCAACCGCGACGGGCAGGAGTTTGTCTTTGCTCTCAGCGCCAAGGATGGCAAGCAACTCTGGGAATCATCGCTCGGCGCCGTGAAGCACGAAGGCGCCGGCTATCCTGGTCCACGCTCCACGCCGACCGTTGATGGCGACCGCCTCTACGTGCTAGGCATTGGTGGCGATCTGGTCTGCATGGAAGCCAAGTCCGGCGAGATCGTCTGGCGATTGAATGTCGTTGCCGATTTTGGCGGCGGCGTGCCCAACTGGGGTTACAGCGAGTCCGTCCTGGTCGACGGACCGTGGGTCCTCTGCACGCCCGGCGGCGAAAAGGGAACGATCGTCGCGATCAATAAGAAAAACGGCAAGCTGGTCTGGGCGGCCAAAGTCGGTGACGGCGCCGGCTACTCATCGATCATCAAAGCCGATATCAACGGCGTAAAGCAGTACGTGCAGTTCACCGCCAAGGGCGTCATCTCCGTCAATGCCAAGAACGGCGAATTGCTGTGGCGTTACGACGCGCCGGCCAACGGCACCGCCAACATTTCCACGCCCGTGGCGTTTGATAACAAGGTCTTCGCGGCCAGCGGTTATGGATCGGGGGGCGGACTGGTGAAGATCGATCGCGACGGCGGCGCCTTCGCCGCGCAAGAGGTCTACTTCACCAAGCAGATGAAGAACCATCACGGCGGGCTGATCGTGCAGGGGGACGTCTTGTTCGGCAGCGACGATCCCGGCATTCTGCAATGTCTGGACCTGGCCACAGGCAAACCGAAATGGAGCGATCGCAGTTGCGGCAAGAGCGCGATTGTCTGCGTCGACGGACTCCTCTACTGCCGTAGCGAAGCCGGATTGGTGAGCCTGGTCGAAGCATCGACCGATGGCTTCCACCTGCTGGGCCGATTCGAGCAGCCAGAACGAAGCGACGCCCCAAGCTGGCCCCACCCGGTCGTAGCCGAAGGCCGGCTCTATCTCCGCGACCAGGACAAACTGTTCGCGTACGACCTGCGGCGTTAGACGCCGGTACAAAATGGGGCGCCGCGCATGTCTTAAGTCCCGACAGGGACGGTCCAAGTTAGCCCGGGGTAAGCCGGCCATAGCCGGCGCAACCCCGGGTGAATGACCCGCGAGCAATCGTCGTCAGAGTCCCCAGCGGGGACGACCTAAAACGCGCCGGAACACGCTATTCGCAAACGCGCACCCGTCGAAAAGATCAAAGGCGATCATCGTGGTCGCCGCCGTTTTAGGGCGTCCCTCCCGGGACTCACGACGAGATGACGCGAGCCTGCAACCTGGCACTTCGTTTCACTTCGTGCCAGGCTACCTTGGGGCGTCCCTTGCGGGACTCAATGCGCTTGATGCAGCAATGAAGATCAATCCAGCGCGCAAGTAATGTCGCGGCACGCGCGAATGATCGATAACTGATTCGCCGACAATCGCCGCGCCCACCGAAAATCCGGAACCGCGCTCAAGCGACGTCCCGGCCGCGCTAGATCTGATAATTCGGCTCTTGCTCGAGCTCTTCGATGTGTTCGCCGCGGATTTTCAGGCGGGGCTTGTCGATCATCACTGTCGTCCTTGGCGGCACGCTGTGCGTGAGCCAGACGCTCGATCCAACGACCGATTGCCGGCCGATTACCGTCTGCCCGCCCAAGACCGTGGCGTTGGCGTAGATGATCACGTGGTCTTCGATCGTTGGGTGCCGCTTGTTGCCGCGCATGATGTTGCCATCGCTATCCGTGGGGAAGCTGAGCGCGCCCAGAGTCACGCCTTGGTAGAGCTTGACGTGATCGCCGATCTCGCACGTCTCGCCAATCACTACGCCGGTGCCGTGATCGATGAAGAAATGCCGGCCGATCGTCGCGCCTGGATGGATATCAATACCCGTCTTGCTGTGCGCCCACTCTGTCATCATCCGCGGAATCAGCGGCACTTCCAGCCGATGCAACACATTGGCCAGCCGGTAAATCGTCACGGCCACCAAACCCGGATAGCAGAAAATCACTTCGTCAGGGCTTTTGACCGCGGGGTCCCCTTCGTAGGCGGCGCGGACGTCGAGCGCCAAGATCTTGCGGATCTCAGGCACCTGCTTGAGAAACTGAACGGTCTTGGCCTGCCCGAGCGCTTCGAAATCAACTTCGCCTTCGCTGTGGCAAGGGGCGCCTGCTTCGTGCCTGAGCGCGCGGCCAACCTGCGTGGTCAGCTTGTCGTGGAGTCCATCGACGAGCGCGCCGACGTAGTACGCCACGTTTCCCAGATGCAAACCCTCTTGCTGGCGATAGCCGGGAAACAGGATCTCTTGTAAGTCGTGGATCGCCTGCACGATGACTTCGTAGTTCGGCAGCGGGCAGTGCCCCAGGTGATTGATCGCGCCCACTTGCGTGTAGGTGTCGACGATCCGTTGCGTGAGGTCAGGCAACTGTTCCTTCAACTGAAAATCCGAGGCCATGGCCAAGCACTCCGTGAAGCCGTTTTCCGAGTGGTCGTTTTTTACCGCGCGTCGCGCGAGCGAAAGACCGAACTTGCGGAACGTGATGCGATGCAGAATGGAGGGAACGACTCTGAAGCCGACTGCCGCGTGGCGCCGTCAGCCCATACAGAGACAACAACAGCCGCGACAGGCGCCAATCAGTCGTTCCACAGCCGTGAAGCTACTACGCGCGTCCGCGGCGCCGTTTCGCAGGTCAGATTGAGAGGAGGTCGCCATGATCTGGCCGGATTCCCTTGCAAACGCCCAGCCGCCGGGCAAATGTTCTTCCCGCGAGGAAAACGCCCTCGGGGAAGATGATCGAAGCGCCACAGTGCTGGCGCCCTGCTCCGCGAGCAATCCTAGGTGTCATGATCGGCAAAATCAAGTTACCTGGTAATCTCTTTCGGCGGTGGCTGCCTGGGAAGTTGATACTCGAGCAGCGAAATTCGCGCCTGCCCCCCATTCGCAGCCTGCAGGCATTGCTGGCGCAGCACTGGCCTTTGGGCCCTACCATTAGCAGCCTGTTGATTTTCTCGACAGGCTGCGACCTCACATGGATGTGAGGACAAAATAGCGACGTAAGTCGTTATTTTGCGAGCCTCGCGAAGCTTTGCTTTGCGCCGGGCGAGGTTGAAAAACGCCACGACGGCGTTTTTCAACAGGCAGCTGGGCCCCCAACAACGCGCGCGGGCGACCAGCGAAAGCCCGCAAACGCCAGCGGTGGACACCAACGCTGCCGCCATTCGGTACATCGCTGCTAAGAAGTGGACTGGAGCGAGTCCGGCCGCCTCGCTATTCTGGCCCCTCTTATTTTCCGGTAACTCCGCGGATTGCGCCATTTCGTCCCACGGCCGGGGCGCTCGCAACGCGGTTGATTCTTGCCCATGGAGGGGCTGGCTTTGCGCAAAATTTCCTTGCTGCTCAGCATGGCGCTGGTTGGCGGCGGCGTCTGGTTCTTCCGCAACTACGAAGTCCAAGGGCTCGATCAACTTCGCGTCACGCCGCGCGACGCAGCCACAGCGCAGGTTGTGCCCAACACAGTCGACGCGCCCCCCGTCGAGCGCACCGGCGCCACGATCCGGATCGCGTCGTTCAATATTCAAGTCTTCGGCGAAAGCAAGCTCGCCAAGCCGGCCGTGATGGAAGTCCTGGCAGACACCATCCGCCGCTTTGACGTGGTCGCCGTCCAAGAAGTCCGCGCAATGACGCAAGACGTCCTGCCGCGCTTCCTGGCAATGATCAACTCCAAGGGGGGCAGTTACGACTTCGTGCTCGGCCCGCGCTTGGGGCGAACATCGAGCAAGGAACAATACGCGTTCATCTACAACCGCGCCAGCATCGAGCTGCAAGCCGGCAGCGTCTACACCGTCGAGGATCCGGATGATTTGCTCCATCGAGAACCGCTGGTGGCCGGCTTCACCGTGCGCGGTCCTTCGCCGGCGCAGGCCTTTACGTTCACGCTGATCAACATTCACACCGACCCGGACGAAGTGAAACAAGAGATGAACGCGCTCGACGACGTCTATCGCGCGGTCCGCGACGACGGACGCAACGAGGACGACGTCATCTTGCTAGGCGACCTGAACACCGACGACGCCCATCTGGGCGAGCTCGGTCAGATGCCCTACCTGGTGGCGGCCATCTCCAAGCAGCCCTCCAATACGCGCGGCAACAAGCTGTACGACAACCTGATCTTCGATCGCCGGGCAACGACCGAATTCACCGGCCGATCCGGCGTGCTCAATCTGATGCGCGAGTACAACCTGCCGCTGACCGAAGCGCTGGAAGTCTCCGACCACTTTCCGGTCTTCGCGGAATTCAGCGTCTACGAAGGGGGCAGCCCCGGCGGCATGGCCCAACAACCGGGCGAAGCGACGACACGCTGATCTGTTGCGCCCCGCAGCGACGCGTCCGCGCAGCGTTCAGGTTGGTTTCAGCGACGCTACTTGTTCAACGAGCGTTCAATTGCGCGAATAGGTCCTTCGCCTTCAGGTGGAGCAAGAAGTCCGCGTATTGCTTCTTGAACACTTCTGGCGTGACCTTCCTGGAATGCAACCCGGCACTTAGCTCACTATACAGAATGCCGAGGGATGGGATCGTCGATTTAAGTCGTTCGTCGACTGTCGCGTTGTACCGTTCGCATAGATCAGAGCCTTCTACCTTGGTGTTTTCTTCAAGCCCACACTCCTTCTTCAAGTAGAATTCGGCGGCAGTGCGAAGGTGGTAGTAGGCGGCTGGCACGTCATTCTGCACCGCCGCGGCAAGTGCATCCTTCACGATCTCCTGAATTTCCTTTGGCCATTCCTTTTCGATCGCTGGGCGAAATGGGACAGACCGGCCGGTTAACTGGAACTTAAGACCTTTACGTAGCACCTGAAAAACGATGTAAGAGTTCCGACATTCTCCGCACATGTAACAGAGCGAATAAACCTGTTCCGCTTCTTCGCTCGCTATAGGATAGGGGCCGAAAGTTCCACGATTGCTCGCAGTGCTGGAGAATGTCGTGATCCGAGCGCAACGCGAACATCCAACACTAACGTTCGGAAGATAAAATGCAGCGTTTCTTTCGTCGACGGTCGTATCGACAGACTGCATACATCCAACCATGCGCTGAGGGCTTGCCCTCTCGTCACGGGAACAAGGAACAATCGGACGCTTCTTGAATTCCGCGACAAAGTCTGCGGACATCTTTGCGAAGATCGCATCATCTACGCGAAGGTTTTGGTAGAGGCCCTTCGCCTCAAAAAGCTCCTTGAAGATGCGGGCGCATTCGTCCTGCACGGCATGTTCGATCGCCGGACTTTCCTTCCTGCTGCTTGTCGCGCTATCTGCATAGTACTTGTCGCTCATGGGGCACTTTCGTATTTCAGACTTCTTGTCGTTAGACGGCGATGGCCGATCGGATGCCGCACAAACTGTTGAGCGGAGGCCAGCTAGGTGCGAAACGTACGTTCTGCTTGAAAAAGGTATGAGAACGGACCGAGGTCAGGTGTCTGTTCACCTGAGATTCCGCCGGCCAGTATTCCGAGAATCCTGGTTAGGCCGCCAGCAGTGGCAAGCACGCCGGCAGTAGCTGCCGCTGTCCCAGACGCGCCGCCAGTTTGTAAGCCAATCGCCGAAGATGCGACACCTGCGGCGGTCCCAGTTAATCCTAGGAGAAATGAAGCCGGCTTGTGCCATGTCCCTTGTATCGATCGCAAAAGCGCGGCACCCATCTCATCGAGTCGGTCTTGTCGCTCTCGAAAGGCAAGAAGTCTTTCTGCCTCCTCCATCATGCCGAGTTCTCGCGTAAAGTTTTTGATTGTAAGCATGTACGCTCTGTATTGCGGACGTTTTTCCTCTCTAAATGCGAGGATCTCGTCGATCGGAATGTCACCAAGATCTATGCCGACCTGCTTTAAGTCGAACGAAATGACGTGTCCCGCTGTCGGGAACTGGGGGTAGTTTAGGAACCCCGACAAAGCGCTCACTAGACGGGGCTGGTCTGTAATCGGCGAAAACTCAAAACCCAGCGATGGGCCCTTTTTTCTTAGAATCTGCGCTAGCAGGACGAGGATCGTGGTTCGCACAACCCAATGAATTGGAACTGACTTACCATCTTCGCTGTTCTTCGCGAGACCGCGGGCCTTCAAATCATCGACGATTATCTGTGCGAGTTCGTGATCGCCACAGAATCCGAGCCGCGATCCAGAGATAGAAGCAAAAGGTGAATTGTCTTCTGCTAGGTGATCGAACATTCCCGATCGGATAGTTGTGTCGAGGATGTTTGTAAGCTCTTCTGCTACGGCCTTATCAACCACTTTCTCTGGTCGAAGAACGTGGAACAAATTGTGTTCCTTCAGTCCTTCGATTACGGCCATATCATCGTCACTAGCGTAATCGTCCATGTACTCGGGGATCAGTTGCGCGATCCCATCGAAAAACAAGAGAATGTTTTTCGCCCAGTCCACGTCCCTCCAATATGGATTTGGATAGTAGTAAGCAATCTCCGGCAAACACTCGGCTTCGGGCATAAAGTCGTTCGCCATTACCTGTCTCCGATGGATCTCGTAGAACGAACCACTCGAAAGAATCGCGGACAGTTGATCACTGATAGCTGCGGTCGTCAACCGTAGGCCAACCACGCGCGCATCGACGGTTCTCGCCGGACCTAATATTTCTGTTCATATTTATGGTTGTTTTTGGCCGCGCGGTTTGCTAGGATCGGCCCTACAAGTTCGGCATCGGTAGGGCCTGGCAGCTAACAGGTATCTCAAGAAGCCCGTCGCGGAGTTCGCTCCGCTGGCGGGCTTTTTTTGCGCGCTGCCAACCAATTAATGGCAGCCAATGACTGGCGACCAGTCGCATTGGGGGCAGGCGCATGCAGCCAGGCGCTATCGGGCAGGAACTAGTGGTCAGAAACGGGCGACCAGGCAGGCGCTGTCTGCCAGGCGCCACGCTTGCGCGGCAATCACAAATCAAGGGGGCGTACGCATGTCGGAATTCTTCACGCCGGATGTGGGCAACATTACCGCCACGGCCATCCTCGGATGGTACGCCTGGCATACCGCCACCCGGACGATTCCAGAACTGCTGACGGCGTTTCGCGAAGAGTTGGAAACCGCCCGCGAGGAGTGCCGCGAAGAGCGTGAAACGCTGCGCGAAGAACTGAACGCCGAGCGCGAAGAGCGGCACGCCAACCACCTGGCCATCCTGGCTGCGCTCCACGGCCTGACCGAACGTTTCGGCGCCGTCGATTCCCGTGCAACTTCCCCAAACCAAGACCGGAGACCGTCATGAACGAAGCAATTGCCCTGGCCCAAGTACCGCTCGGCAGCTTGAGCAAAGTCCGAGACCTGCTGAGTTTGATCGCGGCGCTACGCGATATCTCGGCCCCATTGACCACCGCCGAAGGCCTGCGCCAAAGCCTGGCCGTGGTGCTGCGCCTGGCCGACATGCTGGGTATCGACCCGGCCTGGAGCAATCGCCTGGCCGCCATCTTGCGCGACGAAGGGGTCTTCAACGTCGTGCTGGCGATCATCCAGTACCTGACCGGCGTCGCCGGCAAGCAGCAGGCAGACAACACGCTCCGCGTGCGGATTGAATCGAGCGCGCGGGAAGTGATCGTCGACGAGGCGAGCTTTGCCACCTGGCTGCCGCTGGTCATTCAACTCATCAGCCTGCTGCGGCAGATTCGGGGGAACCAATGATCGCCAGCACAGGGCCAATCTTTCGCGTTCCCCCCTACTCGATCCAAGCGACGTTTGTCGCGCTTTCGGAAACGATCGATTGGGGGCTCGCCGCGTACCACGTGCCGCAACACTGGGTCGAAACCCGCGGCCAGGGAATCCGCGTGGCGGTGCTCGACACCGGCGCAGTCGCCGATCATCCCGATCTGTCCGGCGCGATCGACGACGCCCGCGATTTCACCGGCAGTCTGTGGTCGACCGCGGATCGCGTCGGACATGGGACGCACGTCGCCGGCATCATCGCCGCGCGGCGCAACGACACTGGCGTGGTGGGCGTGGCGCCGGAGTGCCGGCTGTTGATCGGCAAAGTCCTGGGGGACGACGGCGCAGGGGACGCCCGCAGCGTGGCCGCCGGGATCGATTGGGCGGTCGACGCCGGGGCCGACGTCCTTTCGATGAGTTTTGGCTCGTCGCAATCCAGCCCCGACATCGATCGCGCCATCGCCCGCGCGATTGCGCAAAAACGATTTGTAATCTGCGCCGCCGGCAACAACGGCCAGTCCGACTCGGTCGATTTCCCCGCGCGGCAGGGCGCTACCGTAGCCGTGGGCTCGGTCGATCAGAACGGCCGCGTCAGTCGCTTTTCGAGCCGCGGCGATCAGGTCGACATCTGTGCGCCGGGCGAAAACATCCTCTCGACCTATTTGCAGCGCGGTTACGCCCGGCTTTCCGGCACGAGCATGGCGACGCCCTTTGTGACGGGCGTGGTGGCGCTGCTGCTCGCCAAGCATCGCGCATCGGGGGGCGGAACGCCGGTCGAATCGCAGACGCAGTTGATTGAACACCTGCGCCGCACCGCTACCGACGCCGGCGAGCAGGGCAAAGATCCCAACTACGGCTACGGGCTGATCAATCCCGACAGCGCGCTGGCCCTCGCGGACCCCGCGTCCTCTTCGCCACCGCTGCGGATCGGCCCACTATTCGTAAATGGCGTCGCAGGCGTGCTGGTGTTTGAACCCAAGTAAGTACCTCTCGCGGTGATTTCACTTCTATGATTGCAAGCAGCACGACACCTCGACCACTTCGATCCGCCTGCGCGACCGGCGCGCGCCGAGCGCTACTAACGATGAGCGCCGGGCTGCTGCTAGCGCGCTGCGCGTGCGGCGTGACGCCGGCGGCCGAAGTTCGCCTGGCGGCGCACGATCTGGCGGAGCGCGTCCTTGCGGCCGACCGTGCCGCGACACGTTACGTTTCGCTCTACGCAATCGAGCCCAAGCGGCGGCAGGCAGCGGCGGCCGTCGTTTCGTTCTTGCTCAATAGCGTGGGCGCCGCGGACACGATCGCGCTGCCGGAGTTGGTCGAAGGCTCGCAAGGAAGACTGTTGCGGTTCTCGCTCGATCGGCTGCGAATCGACGCCAGAGCTTGGGAAGCGCTCGGTTCGGAAGACCCCTACTTCCGTCTGCGAACGCAAGTCATCGACCCGAATAATAAACGCCCGCGGACCGTGGTCACCGATGGCGGCTGGGTGGGCTTGGAGCAGGCCGCCAGGTTGCGCGCTCTGTGTGGAAGCGCCAGCGGCGTGGTTCGCGCGGATTTCTTCATCGCCCGCGCTTCGACCACGGCCGAAGGCGGACATTACTACACGCTGGCCGGCGTGCCGGCGCGTGAGCAGGACTTTTTTGCGCTGGTCGGCGTCGATCTACAGGCGACTGGTCGTTTGCACGCGGACCAAGGCGCCAACCTGATCCGCTCGCGCGTGACCTACAAGATGCGCCGCGTAACCCGGCGGCAAGGACCGCTGGGCGCCGCCTGGCACACGTACGATGTCGAGCGTTCGACGCCGGAGCGCGATCCGATTCGCAATCCGCTCGGTTTTGTCTACGACGCCGGCGAGCACATCGCCGCCAAACGCAACGGCCTGCACCTGTTTGCCCTGTACGATAACCGAGGCCGCCGCCAGGACAGCGTGCCGGACAAGATCGCCAAGGACGCGTCCGATCCACACGGCGCCGGCGTGATCGTGCCGCTACTGTCTTGCGTCCGCTGCCATACCGAGAGCGGCCTGCGACCGGTAGCCAACGATCAGAAGCGGCTGCTAGCCGAACGCGTTGATCTGTTGACCGAGCGTGAGGAGGACGCCGAGCGGTTGGCTAGCTTTTACGATCGCGATCTCGACCGTCACTTGCTGCGCGATCGAGAAGACTACGCCACAGCCGTCGCCAGCGCGACCGGTGGGCTAACGGTCGACCGCCTGGCCACCGCGCTCGCAGAACAATACGCGGCCTATGTCGACGAGTTGGTCTCACCCGCGCAGGCAGCCCGCGAGTTGGGTGTAACCGCGGACGATCTCGCGCGGCTCCTCGCAGGCTCGAACGACGCGGTCCTCTTGGCGCTCTGCGCCGGCCTGAGCGTGCAACGTCAACAGTGGGAAGCCGCGTTCGCCGAGGCCGCGCTACGTACAACAACAGCCACAACAACACCAACCAAAAGAGCCCATCGATGAAACCTTTTTGTGTGTCCATTGTCGTCTTAACGGGCTCATTGCTAACGATGCCCAACCAGTCGCATGGCGCCGCGCGACAACCGGCGGTGGTGGCGCAAGCCGTCAACGCCAACGCGCTGGTGATTGTTCCGTTTGCCGTTCCTGTTGCGGTGCCAGTCGCGACGCTCCAACAGCCGGCCGTCCTCTACAGCTATCGGCAGCACGCGGGGCCCTCGGTTGCAAACGCCGTAACGCACGCGCAGCCGGCAGCGACGACGGATCGTGAAGTTATCGCGGCATCCGGCCCGTCGCAGGACGCGGCTTCGACTGCGATCTTTGCGCCGAATACCGCCGTTGAGATCATGGCGGCGCGCTGCGCCGCGTGTCACACCGGCGACACGCCGCAAGGGCATCTACAGATCTTCGACGCAACGGGCAGGATCCTGCCACGGCTGCCGCGCCGCGCGATCTTGGAACTGGCGTCGCCGGATGAGGCTGGGCAGATTCGCATGCCGCCTGGCGAACGCACGAAGCTGACCGCCGCGGAACGAGCGGCGCTGGCCGAATGGGCGCGACCGCCCAGCGACTTAGCGTATTGATCCACCGCGATCGGCCGTCGCCACCCCCACTGCAACTGTTCGATCGATGCTTTGCGTTTTGTGTTTCGATGTCTGTTCTTGCTAAAGGAGCCGAGAGATGAATCGTTGGATCTTGAGTCTGCTGTTTGTCGGAGTAGGTCTGGCCGCCGCGCCAGCCGTCCAGGCGTGCGATCACGTCGCAGTCGCCGCCGCGTCGCAATCGGTCGTCTTCGCCGAGGGGCCCGTGCTGGCCGTCGCGCCGCAAGTCGTGCTGTCGACCGCGGTCGTGACGCCGCAAGTCGTGCTAGCGCCAAGTGTCGTCGTGGCGCCGACGGTCTTCGAGGCACGCGCCGTCCGCGTGCGCGTCGGAGCCGCCGCCGTGCGCGTGCGACTGTTTGGTTCGAGCTTCCGCTCGAGGTGTGCTCGGGGCGTCAACTAGCACAAGCTCGTCCTGCGAGTTTGGCGAGTGGAGGGCGTTTTCCAACGCGGATTGCGCCCCTCCGCTCACCAACCAAATCGTCCAACAACTTTCCAAGCAACGTCAAAACGAAGCGAGCGCTGCGGAAGCAGCGAACACAAAGGAACAACGGATGGTTAGGGATCGGGTTATAGAGTTGCGTCGGGTGCCGGCTTCTGAGTTGCGTGCAAACCCTAAAAACTGGCGCGTCCATCCGGCGAAGCAGCGCGACGCATTGGCAGGTCTGTTGGCCGAGGTGGGCTACGCCGGGGCGCTGCTGGCGCGTGAGTTGGCGGATGGAACGCTGGAATTGATCGACGGACATCTGCGCGCCGAGACCACGCCGGACACGGCCGTGCCGGTGCTGGTGCTCGACGTCACAGCGGAGGAGGCAGACAAGTTACTGGCGCTAGTCGATCCGGTCGCCGCGCTCGCCGAGACCGATCCGGAGCGGTGGACGTCTTTGGTGGCGCAGATTGAAACCGAGAGCCAGGGCGTGCGGGCGCTCTTGGATCAGGTTACCCGGTCGGCGGAATCCAGCGTGCTGCCGACGGCGACCGACGGAGATTCGGCGGCCGAGTCAGTCGAGGAGCTGTACCAGGTGATTGTGGAATGCGATGGCGAGAGCGCGCAGCAGACGCTGTACGAGCGGCTGCGCGGCGAAGGTTATGAATGTCGATTGCTGGTCCTCTAGCAGCCTGTTGATTTTCTCGACAGGCTGCGACCTCACATGGATGTGAGGACAAAATAGCGACGTAAGTCGTTATTTTGCGAGCCTCGCGAAGCTTTGCTTTGCGCCGGGCGAGGTTGAAAAACGCCACGACGGCGTTTTTCAACAGGCAGCTAGCACTTTGTTGAGAGTCGCAAAGCTCGTCGCCGCATTTTGAGATCCAACGTCCGAACGAGGAGTCCACGTCGTGCCAGTTCATGAAGTGATTGTGAGTTGCCCAGTGCATGACTCATTTCGCGTCCGGCAGGTGGCCGGCATGTTCGATGTGCCGCTGGCGGCCAAGGCCAGCAGCGTGTTTCGCGGCGAGGTCCCTTCGGCGGCGGAGCCTTGGCAGATCGGCCTGATTGTCGGCCCGTCTGGCAGCGGCAAGAGCACGCTGGCGCGAACCGCTTTTGGCGAAGCGCTCTACACAGACCCCGGTTGGCCGGCCGATCGCGCGGTGGTCGATTGCTTTGGCGACGCGCCGATCAAACAAATCACTGGCCTGCTAACGGCCGTTGGCTTTGGCTCTCCGCCGTCGTGGATCAAGCCGTACGCGGTGCTGAGCGGCGGCGAGCGTTTCCGCTGCGACCTGGCCCGCGCGCTTTCTGGTGGTGGCTCCACGATGAGCTTAGTGGGAGAGCAAACGAACGCCGCAACGTCAGAGATTGTTGCCTTCGACGAGTTCACGAGTGTTGTCGATCGCAATGTTGCGCAGATCGGATCGGCGGCCATCGCCCGCGCGATTCGCTCAGGCGCGGTGCGGCGGCGGTTTGTTGCCGTCACGTGTCATTACGACGTCGCCGAGTGGCTCGCCGCGGATTGGACGCTGGACATGACAACTGGCGCCTGCCACTGGAGGCGGCTTCGACGACCGACCATCGAGCTACAACTCCTTCGTTGCCACCGTAGCGCGTGGAACCTGTTTGCGCGTCATCACTATCTGAATGGCCGGCTCAGTCCCACGGCGCGCTGCTTTCTGGCGGTCTGGCGCGGCGCCGCGGTGGCGTTCTGCGCCACGATTCCATTGATCGGTCGCCGCGGACATTGGCGGATCACGCGAGTTGTCACGCTGCCAGATTTCCAGGGCGTTGGCATTGGCCTGCGATTGGCCGAGGCGGTGGCCGCGCTCCATCGCCAGGACGGACTGCGGATCAACATCACCGCCAGCCATCCCTCGGTCCTGGCGCATTGCCAGCGGTCGCCGCGCTGGCGGATGGTGCGCGTGATGAAGCATGGCTCCAGCCGTGCCCGCACGTTTGTGGGCAATTATCGCGGATCGGGCGGAAGAGCCGTGGTGTCGTTCGAGTATCTCGGCGAGCCAGGCGCCGTCGCTCCTTCACCCACAGCGCGCTCCTCCTCCACCTCCGTTTCCATTTCACGTTCCGTATCAAGCAGAAGGTAACCCATGGATCCGCCACTACGCCCGTCGATGTTGGATGAACTCAAGATGCGCGAGATCTGCGCGATCCTGGCGATCGGCGGCACGCGCCGCGTCGCTGCGGCGTACGTCGGCTGCTCGGTCGATACGATCCGCCGCACGGCCCTGCGCGACGACGACTTCGCGCTGCGGCTGACGCGCGCCGAGACCGAGATGGAGGTCATGCAGCTCTCCAACATTCGTCAGGCGTCGAAATCGTCATGGAACGCGGCGGCCTGGGTCCTCGAGCGTTGCCGTCCGGAGCGCTACGGCAAGCGGAACCCGCCGACGATTCCGCTGGCCGATCTGCAAGACGCGTTCGCCGGCGCCATGGAACTAGTCAATCATTTCCTGCCGAGCGACGAAGCGCGCGAAGACCTTCGCCTTAAAGTGGACGAGTACTTCGCCGCGCTGGCGCAAGACGTGAACGAAAAGGAGAAGGAGAAGGAATGACGTCTCCTCTTTCGAAAGCCGCCGCCAGTCTCACTCAAGACGCTATCGCGGACAAGCGAGCGCGGTTGCAGGAACAGCCTGCCCACGTCGACTGGACGTTTCATTGCGCGCTCGAAAGCCGGCTGGGCGGCCAGCGCAATCAACCGGCCGAGTTGGCGCTGCTGGCCTGGGGGCAGCGTTATCTGCCGGAGCATTTCGCTCTACCCCCATCGTCCATGCACCGCTGGCTCGAAGAGCGGCTGGCGCGGATGGAGCAACAGCGCGGCGCGCAGATCAACGCGATTGGTCCGCGCGGCGCGGCCAAGTCGACCGTCGCCTCGCTCGCCTGCCCGTTGCGATTGGCGGTGCTCGGGCTGGAGCCTTACATCTGGATCGTCTCGGACACCAAGGATCAAGCCAGGGCGCATTTGGAGAACATCAAGGCGGAGCTGCAAGACAATCCGCGCCTCGCCGAAGACTACCCGCAAGCCACAGGCAAGGGCCGCGTGTGGCGCGCCGGCTCAATCCGGCTGCGCAACGGCGTGACGATCGAGGCCTTTGGCACAGGGCAGCGGGTCCGCGGTCGCCGGCAAGGCGCGCATCGCCCTACGTTAATCATCTGTGACGATCTCCAGAACGACGGCCACATCGAGTCCGCGTTGCAGCGAGAGCATTCGCGCCGCTGGTTTCATGGCACGCTGCTCAAGGCCGGAACGACTGCCACGAACGTCGTCCACCTCGCCACGGCGCTCCATCACGACGCGCTGGCGCTGGAGCTAAATCGCACGGCCGGCTGGTCGACGCGGATTTTTCGGGCGATCGAGACCTGGCCGCGCGACACGCTCGCCTGGCAAGAGTGGGAATCCATCTATACGGATCTCGAAACGCCCGACGGACCAGATAGGGCGCGGCAATTCTACGAAGCGCATCGCGACGGGATGGAATCCGGCGCGCAACTCTTGTGGCCAGAGCGCGAAGATCTCTACGCGCTGATGCGGATGCGCGTCGAAGGGGGCCGCACGGCGTTTGAGCGCGAGAAGCAAGGTTCTCCCATCAACCCGGACGCCTGCGAATGGCCCGAGGCCTACTTGGGCGCGGACCTGTGGTTTGAGGACTGGCCGCAGCAACTTACGCTGCGCGTGATGGCGCTCGATCCTAGCAAAGGACACGACGCGCGCCGCGGCGATTATTCGGCGTTCGTCATGTTGGGCGTCACGCCCGAAGGCTTGCTGTACGTCGAAGCCGACATGGCCCGCCGGCCGACGCCACAAATCGTGTCGGACGGCGTTGAGCTTTGCCAACGCTTTCGGCCCGACGCGCTGGCGCTCGAGACAAATCAGTTTCAAGAACTGCTGGGGCGCGAGTTTGTCGCGGAGTTCCAACGGCTCGGACTGTTGGCGATTGAGCCTTGGGCGATCGACAACCGCACAAACAAGCTAGTTCGCGTTCGCCGGCTGGGGCCGTATCTGTCGCAGCGCCGGATTCGCTTCAAAAGTCAAAGCCCTGCCACGCGGTTGCTGGTGGAGCAGTTGCAGCAGTTTCCAATCGGCGATCACGACGACGGGCCAGACGCCCTGGAAATGGCGATCCGCATTGCGTCCGAACTGCTGGCGCGCCCAGCCTTCGACGATGGCTTGGGCGACCGACTCCGCATTTCTCAATAACGACAATCCAAACCATTTCCTACCAAGGAGCCACGGCATGAGCTCACACGCATCCACAGAACAAACGCCACTCGATCGTTTTGAACAACGCCTTTGGGAAGCCTACCAAGGGCTGTGGGATCACGTTGTCGATCCGCGCGAGGCGCTCGACGATGATGACGGCCGCTGGCAAATGCTAGGCGACGTCTCCGAGCGGAGCGTAGGCGCGGTCCCGTTTGTCACCGAGGCAGAACATCGACAGATCCGCGCGGAGTGCCGCGCCCTGGCCGTGACCAACGAGTTTGCCATCAACGGCCACGAAAACCGCATTAGCTACGTTGTCGGCGCAGGGCATGTCTATCGCGCGGTCGCTCGCAAGCGGGCCGAAGTCGCGCCGGAGCTATTGATCGAAGCACAACACGCACTCGACGATTTTGTCGCCGACAACGCCTGGCAGCGGCGGCAGCAGGAGATCGTCCACCGCCGCGATCGCGATGGCGAAGTCTTTCTGCGGCTGTTCGTCTCGCCCCAAGGCAGAGTCCGTGTGCGTTTCATTGAGCCTGGCCAGGTGAGCACGCCGCCGTCCGAGAGCGCCAATGCCACGGCCAGCTTCGGCGTGCTGACAGATCGGCACGACGTGGAAGAACCGCTGGCCTATTTTGTCGATGGTCAACTCGTCGACGCCGCCGAGATCCAACACCGCAAGGCCAATGTCGATTGCAACGTCAAGCGAGGGCTCCCGCTCTACTTTCCGGTCCGCAAGAACCTCCGCCGCGCGGAAAAGCTGCTACGCAACATGAGCACCGTGGCCGAAATTCAATCGGCCATCGCGCTCATCCGCCGCCACCAGGGCGCCACGCGATCGGCCGTCCAGCAATTTGTCGCCGGCCAGGCGGACGTCACCACTCAAAGCGGGGCCAAAAGCACCAGTTGGAAGCACTTTGCGCCCGGCACAATTCTCGATACCCACGCCGGCGTCGAATATCAATTCCCCACGCAAGGGCTGGACGCCGGCAGCTATGTCACCGTCCTCCAGGCAGAATTGCGGGCGATCGCCGCGCGGCTGGTGATGCCAGAATTCATGCTGACCAGCGACGCGTCGAACGGCAGCTACGCATCGACGATGGTCGCCGAAACGCCGGCCGTGCGGATGTTCGAGCGATTGCAGGCCGAACAGATCGAAGCCGATCGGCAATTGCTCTCTCGCGTGTTGCTCTACGCCGAACGCGCCGGACGGCTGCCGAGCGGCGCCAGCCAGAACATCGATATTCAAGCCACGGCGCCATCGCTGGCCGTGCGCGACGCCAAGGCGGACGCGGAGATCGCCGAGATCGAATTCAAGAACGGCGTCCTCTCGCCGCAAAGCTGGAGCCAGCGGCGCGGCCTGGATTATACGCGCGAACAAGAGTATTTCGCCGCGCACCGCCAATCGCAAATCGACTCGCAAATCGTCTCGCAAACCGATTTGCAAGTGGCCAGAACTTCGTCTTGAGATTTCATTTTCAATCCGTATGATGCGATGTGTTCAAGTAACCAGGCAGAAGTTAATGGGACATAACGATGATTACTCGACAAGCAAGGCTGATGGCTCGCCAATCGTGCGATGCCAACGATCAGAAGTGCGAGCAAGCGCAACACGCTCTGCGACAACTTCTGGCGGAAATTGTGCAAAAGGGCTTTTACGGCACGGCTGGCATTGAGCTGGCCGTGCAAGACGGCACGATCCAAAACATCCGCCACCGGATGGAGCGCATTGAAAGATAGAGAGCCTTCGAGCGCCAACAGCGCTCGTCGCAAATAACAATTCGGTATCCGGTTGAGCCTGCCACGGCAGGTATCCGCATGGAGCCCAGCTCGAACCCGCAATTTGCGGGAGATCGCGCTGGGCTTTTTTCGTTGGCTCATCAACCACAAGCGACATTTGTTCTTCAAACAACGCGATCGGTCAGGAGATTCTCCATGTCTGAGTCACTGCAAGAGTTCATTACTTCGCGCGGCGTTTCGTTGCGAATCGATCGCGCCGCCGGCGTGATCCGCGGCGTCAAGGTGCTGGGGCTGGAGTCGCAAAACGGCCGCAGCTACCTCCCCGAGGCGCTGGCCGCTGCCGCCGGTCTGTACGAAGGCGCCAAGGTCAACATCAACCATCCCAAGACGTTCCCCTCGGCGCCGCGAGATTATCAAGACCGCTTGGGCGCCATTCACAATGTCCTGCTGCGCGAGAACGAAGGCTTGTTCGCAGACCTGCACTTCAATCCGCAGCATCCGCTGGCCGGTCAGTTGGCCTGGGACGCGGAACACGCTCCGGAGAACGTCGGCTTTTCGCACAATGTGGTGGCCCGCACGGCGCGCCGCGGCGAGCGGATTGTAGTCGAGGCGATTACCAAAGTGCAAAGCGTCGATCTGGTAGCCGATCCGGCGACGACGCGCGGATTGTTCGAGGTCGCGCTCACGCCGAATACGTCCGCCGACGGCGAGCTTTCCGCCGACGCCAGGTCGCAGGCAATTGCCGAGTTGACCGCGGAAGAACTCGTGCGGCTCCGGCCAGATCTGGTCGCTGCAGTGGCCGAGTCGCTCTCCCAAGAGAACGCGCAGCTCCGCAGCCAGTTAGACGCGCTTCGAGCGGCCCAGGCCGTCGAGTGCAAACTCGCCGCGGCCGGCCGACTGTTGGCGGAGTTCCGGCTCCCCACTCCTGGCGGGGCGGACGCCTGGACCAAGGCCGTGATCAGCGAGGCGTTTTGGCAATCGCTACTCGCCGCGCCGGACGAACCGGCCATGCGTCGGTTAGTGGAAGAACGCGCCAACTTGCTCTCCGCCGCGGCGGCGATCGAAGACGGTCCCTACGGCGAAGGGGGACGCAACCCGTCTCGTTTGGAAAGCCTCCGACTCCGCGCCGCGCGACGCGGACAGCCCATCTCACGAGATCAGTTCCTAGTCGAAATGGCAGGCAAGGCCGACGTGGACGGAGCGGAATTCGCCCGCGCCATTCGTTAGCAGTCAATTCGCGGATTCAACATCCAGTTGAGTCCACGTGCGCAGCAAGAGACAGCGAGAGATCCTTTCATTCTTTTACGGAGTACGAAGCCATGGCAGATGTGATGCGTTGGAGATACGGCGAGACGTCGCCGGTGGTGATGCCGGTCGACGCCGGCACGGTGATCGAGATTGGCGACCTGGTCTATCTGGCCACGGACGACGCGCGCCCCGCGGCGGCGCAAGCCGATCAGGCGAGCGAGGCCGCCAACCAGGAATTGTTTCACGACAACTTTGCGGGCGTTGCCATGCAGCGCTCGCCTGCCGGCGACGCGACACCCATCCGCGTGGCGACAACCGGCGTCTTTGAGTTCGATTGCCTCAGCGCCACGTTCGAAGTGGGCGCGCTGTTGGGCGTGGACGAAGACGCCGGCGGAACCTTTCTGACCAATCAGACGGTCGCCGCCGTCGCCACGCCCAACCTGGCCGTCGGCCGCTGCGCCAAGCGATTGAACCCGGCCGGCACGCGCGTGCTGGTGGAAGTGGTCAGCACGGTGTCCCACGGTGGACCGCAGGCGATGGCGTAGCCCGCAGTCGGCTGCGCTCGGACATTCAGCATTTCTTCATTCATTCCCAGGAGACAAAACCGTGAGCATCAAATACCGCGAGTTAAAGCGACGCTACGATCTGGAAGGCCCGCGCAAGACGGTCGACCATCTGGCCGAAGCGCTGCGCGAGCGCCATCTGCGGCCAGAGGATTTCAGTCTGCGCGATCTGGCCGAGGCGCTGGTGCCCGATGGGCGCGAGTGGCTGCGCACGCTCGATCCACGCAGTAGCGCCGGCGTCAACGTCTTGGAATCCGGCGACGGCGTCGACGTGACGGCGTTTCTCAACATCTCAGGGCAGGTGATCTACTCGAAGATCATGGACGCCTACGCGCAAGAGGCGTTTGTCGTCTCCAAGTTGGTCGAGACGATTCCCACGCGTCTGGATGGCGAAAAGATCCCTGGCGTGACGGGTATCGCGGACCGCGACAGCGCCATCGCCCCAGGCATGCCCTTCCCCAGCCTGGGCTTTGGCGAGGATTACATTGAGACGCCGTCGACGACCAAGCACGGCTTTATCGTGCCGGTCACCAAGGAGGCCATCTTTTTCGATCGGACTCATTTGGTGCTGAGCCGCGCCGCCGAGGTGGGCGAAGTGCTGGGCTTGAACAAAGAGAAGCGATTGCTGGATCTGGTGCTGGGCATCACCAACAACTATCGCTGGCGTGGTATCGCGTACGACACGTACCAGGCAGCGGCGCCGTGGATCAACGTCAAGACCGGCAACGAACTGATCGACTGGACCGATGTCGACGCCGCGGAGCAGTTGTTCGCGGACATTCTCGATCCCAACACCGGCGAGCCCGTGCTGGTGGGCGCCAACACGGTGCTGGTCATGCCGGCGTATCGGCACGCGGCGCAGCGTGTCTTTAGCGCGGCCGAGATCCGCTACACCGGCGCAGGCGCGCAGACGATGACCGTGGCCGCCAACCCACTCTCGAACTACGAACTTGCCGATAGCCGCCTGGCCTACCGGCGGATTGTGGCCTCGGGCGTAACGGCGGAGGACGCCAAGAAGTGGTGGTTTGTCGGCGATTTCCGCAAGGCGTTTGCCTACATGGAAAACTGGCCGATCACCGTCACTCAGTCTCCGCAAAACAGCGAGGCCGACTTCAACAGCGATATCCTCGTCCGCTTCAAAGCCAGCGAGCGCGGCGCCGCGGCCGTGATCAACCCTCGCTACGTGGTGAAGTGCACCGGCTAAACAGCGGTAGAGACACGATCAGCGCGCGTTTCTTTCTTTTTCTTCTCGAAGGATTGTAAAACCATGACCCGCATTGGCGATGAGACGGTCAATTCGTTTCGGCACGGCCGCAAAAGCGGCATTGGCGCCGCCGTGGCGCCGCTGACCGCGGCCGCAGTGTTAGCGACCAAGGGAGTGCAGCTCCGCGCGGCCGACGCCAACAGCGGCGTGGTCTATGTCGGCCAGAGCACCCTGACGGCGGACACGGCCGACGCCACGGACGGCTATCCACTGGCGGCGGGAGAGACGCTGTTCGTGCCGGTCAACGACGCGAGCAAGATCTTTCTGCGAGCAACGGCGGAGAGCCAGAAGGTGTTTTGGTTCGTGGCATAGGCGTTCCATTACCGGTTTCTAATGAAACCAACGCGGAAGCGTCGCACGAACACGTTTTGGTTCGTCGCGTAGCTGTTCAAATCGAGGTCACTATGAATACCGACGCGGAAGCGTCGCACTAAAGCGTTCAAAGGCGAGGGGGCGACTGTGCTGCCGCAATGGCTCCGGCGCAGACGCCCCCCTCGCCCTAAGCGCATTTCGACAAGACAAGGTTTACGTGGAGGACGGACAAGTGCCTGGCGATCAAGAGCAATTGCAAACCATCAAGACGCAGACGCTGGCGTTGATCGCCCAGATCACGGCAACGCCCAAGCCGTCTTACAGCATCGATGGTCAGTCGGTCTCCTGGACAGACTACCTGGCGCAACTGACGCAGACTACCGCCTGGTGCGATCAGCAACTGGCGCGTGGCGAAACATTTGAGCAACATTCGCGAGGCTTCACCTGACATGACCCTTTCGTTTCAACCCAACGCCGACCTGAGCTGCGCGGACGGCCTGCAAAGCGTGACGCTCCGGCAGCCCGGCGGCGGATCGCCGGTCTTCCTGGCCGCCGCATTGCGCCGCCAGACCGCATGGAAAGAGGCCGAGACCAGCGGCGGCCGCGTGGTGGCCGGCGACGTCGATTGGCATCTGCCAGTCGCGGCGCTTGCCACGCAACCGGCGCTCGGCGCGCTTTTGCAAGACGCCGGCGGAGCGAACTACCGCGTGCTACGCGTGGAACTGGCGACGCTAGGCACGCGTTGGGTGTGCCACTGCCGCAGCCTGGAAATCACGGGTGAACTCGACCGCTTGATCACGCTCGAACGCGCGACGTGGACCAAAGACGCCAGCGGCGTTGCCACCGCGGCGTGGAACGTCACGCGCAACAGCATTGCGGCGCGGATTCAACCGCAAACGGAATCCGTGAACGTGGAACAAGATCGGCGGCTCGCCCGGGCGAGCCATCGCGTTTACCTGGCCGAGAGCGTGGCGATCGACCAGCACGATCGCGTTATCTGCGGCGCGGATATTTATGTGGTGCTGAAGATCGAACAGGCCGAACGGATCGATGCCTTACCTTGCTTGCTGGTCGAACAAGTCAGCGGCGCGCTCGGTTTTGCTAGCGTCAGCGGCGCGGAGGAGACGCCATGAATCTGGAACAAGCGATCCACGAGCGCTGGGCCGCGGACACGGAACTGTGCGAGGCGCTGCCGGTGGCGCGACTGTACACCGGGCTGGCGCCAGGTAGCGCGGCGGCGCCGTACGCCGTGTTGACCGAGCTCGGCCGGCGACCGCAAACGCACACCAGCAGCGGCACGGTGCTTGAGCGCGTCACGCTGCGGTTCACTAGTTGGACCGCTACGCTAGCCGCCGGTCGACGACTAGGCGAGGCGATTGCGGCGCAGTTCAACCGTCGTGATTTTGCGCTCGACGTGGGGCGCGTGTTGAACATGGAACGCGTCAACGAACAAGCACAACAACAGCCGGACGGCGCATGGCGGATTGAACTCGATTACGCCGTCACGGTCGAACATGCAGGATCCTGAGAAGCGAAGTCCCAACCGTCAACGCAAACCGCTGGTTCGAACACACTTTATCCGAGGCACAAATGGCTGCGACTCTTTCGTCTGAAATCAAGGCCTCTCTGGCCTGGCTGCTGCAAGACACTCAAGGGCTGACGACAGTGGCCGACGCCTCGCGTTTAGAATTCGCCGCGTCGCTCAACAACGGTTCCGCCGCCGGCCAGGCGAACGCTCTATGGCACGATCTGCGGACACTGGCCGCCGGCGCGAACGATGACCTGGTCCTTTCGGCCCTATCGCACACGCTCTTCGGCAGCGCGATCACCACTGCGCTCACGGCGGTGAAGGGGATCCTGATCGTCAACACCGCCACGCTCTCAGGCGAAGACCTGATTGTTGGCGCCGCCGCGGCCAACGCTTGGAGCGCGCCGTTTGGTGGGGCCGCGCACCAGGCGCGCGTGCCGGCCGGCGCGTCGCTGCTGCTGGTAAACACCGCCACCGGCTGGCCGGTAGCGGCCGGCGTTACCGACGTGCTGCGGATCGCCAGCCAGGGCGCGGGCGTCATCGACTACAAGATCGCCGTCGTCGGCCTGCACGCGTAAATCGATTCGCAATCCGCGCCGCTGGCGCGCGACCTTTCACCCAAGAGGAGAGCACAGACCCATGGCAACGATCAGTGGAAAAAACGGACGAGTGATGATCGGCGCCACGCAGCTCGCCGAGATCACGGACTGGACGTTTCAAACCAGCAGCGTCAACCACGCCTACGCCAGCAGTTCCACGGGCGGCTATCGCAAGCGCGTGCCCGGCGTGAAAGACGGCGCAGGCAACATCGGCTTCAAGCTCGATCCGGCCAGCCCGATCACCAACAACCTGGACGAAGGATCGAGCGTCACGCTGCTGCTCTACCTGGACGCCGCGCAGTTCTACACCGTGCCGGCGGTGATCGACGCAATCCACTTGGCCGTTGACATCTCCAGCGGCGACGTGCTGGGGGGCACGGCCACGTTTTCCGCCAACGGCGCCTGGACCAAGCCGACTTACAGCTAATCGCAAGGAATCACTTCGATGCCAAAAGTTCAACATCGCCAGCAAGCAGCAGTCGCCGGCGCGCAGGAGTCCGCATTGGCGCGTCTGACGGCCGCGCCCATCGAGATCGTGTTCGATGGCCGCTCCTATCGCGCCACGCCGCTAACACTGGCGGATTATGGCGAGATCGACCAGGCGGTCCTTGGCGCGCGGCCAGATCCGCTGGCTCGCGCGGCCGCAGCCTGCCAAGGACAGAGCGAAGCGTTGCAACAGGCGCTGCTATCGAGGACGTTCGACGAATTGCTCCATGGCTGGCCGGTCACCTCGCACGAAGTCTCGCTCTGGATGAGCAGTCGCGAAGGCATGGCCCACATACTGTGGCTGGCCGTTCGCGCGCATCAACCGGAGATGTCGCTTGCCAATTGCCGCGAGCTCTTGGCGGCCAACTCCACGTGGCTGCAGGCAGAGCGAGCGCTCGATCGGCTCAATGGACTGCCGCCGGGAAAACTCCCCGGCCGGGCGCGCCGGCCGAAATCGTTCCCAGCCGAGCGCGCGGAATCCCCTGGCGAGCCCTGTTTCGCCAATTGATTGCACTACACGGCTGGACGCCACAACAGATCGCGCGGCTTACGCCAGCGCAGGCCTGCGAGTGCTTGATGACTGAAACCGAGGATACAAACGTGCGTTGGATGAGCCCCACCGCCGCGGCCAATCTCGCAAACGCGCGTCGCGCGGAGCGGGCGACCTGGATCAAACAACACCTTGTGGAGTGAGTGGAATGAAACGCCAGGTAAGCCACGACCGCGCAGCGCAACTGGAAACCATCACCGACCTGTTGCGGGCAGACTTTGCCAGCAACGCGCTGAGTCAAGATCCGCAAGCCGCGCCATCGGCTCGTCAACGAGACAAGCAACCAAACGATCGCTCAGCAATGTTTTCCTCGGAGGCGTCGCGCACCGCGCCTTGGCCGGCCGACCAGAACTCGCGCGACGGCAATCGCGCCGCGGAGTCTCCCAGTAGCCCGGCAGATTCCAATGAAATCGCCTCCCCGGACCGCGCGGCCGAAAACTGGCAGCGCCGTCAGATCGAGCTATTGGAGCGGATCGACGAGAGCCTCCGCCGCCTGCGCGAGCTGCAAGAGTCTGCTCGCTCGTCGCAAAGCGCGTTCACGGACCCGGCCTATTTCTAAAGCATTCACCGCCGCCACACACCCACAAGAAACATCGTCATGACAGTCGCATTCGAAGAACTGGAAGGCTCGCCGCGGATTCGCGTCAACGAGCAAGGGACCACGGCCATCCGCGCGTTTCGCGTGGCCTGGAATGATTGGCAGGAATTCACCCGCGCGCTGATCGGCGAGTTTCGCGCATTCGGCCTGGCGACGCAGTTTCTGCCGCCGATTGATTTTCCCGGCTTGCCGAACCTGATCGTCAATGACTTGCAGGTCGAACCGTTCGATCCCGGCAATCCATCCGGCGGCGCCGGCGTAACGCTGGGCGCGCAGACCAACGCCTATCCCGATGGTGGCGCCAAGGTCACCGCCACGTATCGCACGATGTTCGACGAGTTCAACCGCTCGCGACGCGATCTCCCCAACGTGCCGTCCGGAACTTTCCTGACCTACTCGGCCGATCTAGGCTCGGAACGAATCGCCGTCCCTGGCCGCGCGTGGCGCTGGGCGGATCAACCGGCGGTCCGCGTGCCGGACGACGTCAACCCTGGCGTGCTGGTTCCTAGCGGTGTCTTCACACTCCGTTGGCAGCGCGTGCCGCTACCTCCTTGGTCGCAGATCCGCCAACTGCGCGGCAAGCTAAACGCGGACACATTCGTCTCCGGAACGCCAGGCACGGTTATGTTTCTGGGCGCGCGCGTCTCGCGGCGATTTCAATTTGTCGCCGATGGCGGCTATTGGAACCTGGAATACACGTTTGCGGAGAACACCAAAACCCTCGCAGACGGCGCCTCTAAGGTCGGTTGGAATCACTACTTCAAAGAGTCGGCCGTCGGCGGCGAGCATTGGCTGGCGATTGAAGATCAGGACGGCGCCCCACCGTATGCGTCGGGCGATTTCACGCAACTCTTTCAATTCGAGTAAACCATGCCCGCGCCCATTCGGCCGGTGCAACCCGGCGACCCGATCTCCGCCGCTCGATTCAACGAAGTCGTGGACGCACTCAATGCTTCCGCGCGAATCTCCGGCGCGTATCCGATCTGCGTTTCGCACGACGCGGCCGGAGTGCGGATTGAACTGGCCTCGCAACTCAAGGCCTGGCTGTTTGAGATCGAAGAGACGCCGCCTGAGGTTCCGCGGACTGAGGACGGAGTCGCCTACTACGACGCCACGCGAATCCGCCTCGATAGCGGAGGCGAATACGCGCCGCAAGAACCGCAGCACGTCCGCCTATACGATCCGCTCACTCGGCAACTCCCCGACCGAGTCCTCAAACAGGGCGATTGGGCCCTCGCTACATTCAACAGCGACACCGGCCGCTGGGAAATCGCGCGCGATCCCGAGCCCGGCGCCCAACTCGTTCGTTTTCGAACGACGGCCACGCTGGCGATTGGAGACTCGGCCGAGGCCGTGATCGTTCGCGCGTTGGATGGGGACGATGAAGACGGCGCCGCCATCACCGTCGCGGACAGCAGCGCGCCCGGCGCCTGGTTCGGTCCAGCCGGTAGCCAGGGCATCGCCTGCAAACTCCCTGGCAGAGCCGTGTACGATATTCTCTGGATGGAACACCCCTGGCTCTTCGCAGTGGGGACGTCCGCGGGCGTGGCGCTGGCCGGCGAGATCAGCGTTCTGGTCAGTAGCGGATGGGATGGCGCCGGACTACCGAGCGGAACCGACACGTTCTACGACGTGGCCGGCAACTACGCAGACGCCACGCCAGGCCAGGTCTTCGTCGCCAGGCTCGATCCGGCCACCGGTCAATACAAAATCATCGATGGCCCGCCAGGCGCCGGCGCGTCGCTGATTCGCTTTGAACTCTACGAGGATCTGGACGAAGGCGCAAGCGCGCTCGCCAACGGTATTGATTACGTCGATCCGGATTGGATCACCGCAACGGGCGATCCCTTCACGGTCTGGGACCCCATGGAGTTCGGCCCTGCCAAGGCAGGCCGGCGCGGCTGGTGCACCTATAAAGCCGATAGCGAAAAATACGAGATCGTCTCGCTCGATCAAGAGACGGCCGAGATCGGCTGGTTCTACGCGAGCGAGGATCACACGCTCGACGACTCGGACTTCTCGAAGCTTCATTTTGTGCGCGGTCAGGTATGCGATGACTCTTTGGGAAGCAATCCGCACGGCGAAACGCTCACGTTCTACCTGCACAGTCCTTCGAGCGCGACCTGCCCCAGCGTCCAACAAGGGGCGGTGTTGCCATATCACACAGATAGCGCCGGCCGTCGAGTTGCCGATGGCGCCTACCTGGACGATTACCGCGGCGCCTGCAAGTTGCATATTGGTCCCGAGGCGACCATTCCCTTCGGCTGGCGGCTCTGCAACGGCGACAACGGCACGCCCAATTTGCGCGGACTGTTCATCCTGGCCGCCGCCGGCGACGAGCCCTTGGACGATAACTTTGACGCCCACGGCCACGGCGATCAAATCGGCGCCCTCGGAGGCCGCCAGGAGCACACGCACAGTGAAGCCGACGACGACACGCCAGGCCGAATGCAACACAAGCGCGAAGGAAACTTCGCGCTCAAAACGGACGACACGGCGCTAGCGCTCCGTTCGTCCCCCGGCCAGGCGATCGAGAC
>Ga0335397_10001784_pt1 | contig 29347 bp, 21 predicted proteins | sample MAT04_FD_205740 | JGI IMG/M metagenome (GOLD analysis project Ga0335397, IMG submission 205740) | Freshwater microbial communities from Lake Fryxell liftoff mats and glacier meltwater in Antarctica - MAT-04 (spades assembly) (version 2) ... | reverse complement strand
GTCGTCGCCCGGTGGAGCAAGAAGCAAAGATGGCGACGATCGTGAACGTACCCACGCTCGGCGAGAGCGTGGTCGAAGGCACGGTGGGCAAGTGGCTCGTCAAGGAAGGCCAGCGCGTCGAGCGCGAACAGCCGCTCGTCGAGCTCCTCACCGACAAGACCGACAGCGAGATCCCTTCGACCACCGCCGGCGTGGTGACGAAGATTCTCGCGCAGGAGGGCGAGACCCTCGCCATCGGCGCGCCGCTCTGTGAGATCGACGAGACGGCGAGCGCCGCTGTCGCTGCGGCGCCCGCTGCAGCACCGAAGGCCGCTGTCGAAGCGCCAGCTGCGGCCGCGCCCGCTGCTGGTGAGCCTCCGTCGGCGAGCCCCGCGACCCGCAAGCTCGCGCGCGAGCTCGGCGTGGATCTCGCGAGTGTGAAGGGAAGCGGGGCCCACGGGCTCATCACCCAGGACGACATCACTCGCGCCGCGAAGCCCGCGCCCGCAGTCTCTCCGCCCGCAGTCTCTCCGCCCGCAGTCTCTCCGCCCGCAGCCTCTCCGCCCGCAGCCTCTCCGGCCGCAGCCTCTCCGCTGGCTCCGCCCCGCGCGCCCGCGATGCCGCCTGGTGCGATGACGCCGTCGAGCGCAGGCATCCTCGGGGCGGTCGCGTCCTCGGGCCTCAACGAGGCGATGCGGGTCCTCGGCGGCACTGCGTCGTTCAAGGTCCCGCCGTACCATCCCGCGCCTGGCGACAAGGTGGTCCCGTTCTCGCGGCGCCGCCGGATCATCGCGGACCACATGGTGTATTCGAAGTTCGCCTCGCCCCACGTGGTGACCCTTGCCGAGTGTGATCTGCACAAGACCTCGAGCTTGCGTGACCAGCACAAGGACGCCTCGAAGAAGGAGGGGGTCAACCTCACCTTCCTCGCGTTCGTGACCGCCGCTGTCGCCAAGGCGCTGCGTGAGATCCCCGCGCTGAACGCTCGGGTGCTCGACGACGCGTACGTGATCCTCAAGGACATCAACCTCGGCATCGCGGTCGAGACCGACGAGGGCTTGGTGGTCCCGGTGATCCGCCGCGCCGACGAACTCACGGTGAAGGGCATTGCCCGCGCGGTGGATGAGATCGCCAACAAGGCCCGCACGGGCAGCCTCGTTCCCGACGATCTCGCGGGCAAGACGTTCTCGATCTCCAACCCCGGCAAGAAGGGCAACCTCGTCGGCGGCGCGATCATCTCGCAGCCGAACGTGGCCATCCTCCGGATAGGGGAGATCAAGAAGCGCGTCGTGGTCGTCGAGCGCGACGGTGAAGACACGATGGCGATCCACCCCGTCATGTACATGGCACTGAGCTACGACCACCGCGTCGTCGACGGCGTCGCCGCGAACGGCTTTCTCTGGCGGGTGAACGAGATCCTCTCGCTCGGTCAGTTCGACCTCTAGGTCAGCTCCTAGGCCGCACGGCCCTTTGAGCTGCGCTCGGCTTCTGCTTCGCAGTGATTGGACAACCAGTCCGCTGCGCTGGGCGAGTTGTTGCGCGCGTTGCATCGAGAAGGTTCCGGTGGGCCGGCCGCGGTGGGGGTCCCTCCCTCGGTCAGCTCTCTTCCTCTTCCTTCGCGCCCTTGACCTCCCTCGCGCGCATGGTATCCGCGAATCCGAATGGAAGGATGTTCGCGGTGACCCTGGCTCGGACGCTCGAGACGCTGGCGGTGCTCGGTGACGAGAACCGCTTGCGGCTGTGCATGCTCCTGGCCGCGCGCGAGCTGAACGTGAGCGAGCTCGTGCGGGTGACCGGGCTGGCGCAGTCGCGGGTGTCGACGCATCTGGGGCGGCTGCGGGAGGCGGGGATCGTTCAGGATCGGAAGGACGGCGCACAGTCGTTCTATGCGCTCGCGCAGGGGGCGGCCCCGACGCTCACCCATGTGCTCGACGAAGCGCGGGAGGCCAAGGACGCGACGCTGCTCGGCGATCAGGAGCGGCTCGCCGAGCTCGACGCCGAGCGGCGCGCGGGCCGCGACACCTACTCGCCGGGTCGCACTTGGCAGTCGCTCGCGGTCGGGATCGCGGCGCTGCTCGATCTGGGTGATGTGCTGGATGTGGGCTCGGGTGACGCGTCGGCCGCGCGGATGATCGCACCGCACTGTCGTTCGCTCACCTGCATCGACTCGAACCAGCGCGTGATCGAGGCGGCCAGAGAGCGCCTCGCTGGTCATGCGCACGTCGCGACCCAGCTCGCGGACGCCGAGGCGCTGCCATTCGCAGCAGGCTCGTTCGACACGGTGCTCGTGTTCCACACGCTCACGTTCACCGAGCACCCCGCCCGCGCGATCGCCGAGTGCGCGCGCGTGCTACGCCCGGGCGGTCGACTCGTGGTGCTCTGTCTCGATCGTCACCGCCCCGAGGACGTGGCCACACGCTACGGCGAGCGGCATCCGGGCCTGTCGCCGAGTGAGGTCCGCTCGCTCCTCACGGATGCGGGCCTCTCGGTCCGCACCGCTGAAGTCGCGAGCCGCGAGTCCAAGAAGCCTCACTTCCAAGTGGTGCTCGCCGTCGCAGAGAAGTCAGCGGAGAAGGCGGCTCGACCACCGAGCCCTCCATGGAAGAAGAGAACCCGCGCATGACCCAGCACCCGCTCAAGAAGCTCCTCTCCGAACGCATCGCCATCATCGACGGCGCGATGGGCACGACCATCCGCACCTACGAGATGAAGGAAGCGGACATCCGCGGGAAGCGCTTCCAAGACAGCAAGAAGGATCTCCTGAACAACGGCGATCTCTTCTCGCTCACCCAGCCCGACATGATCTGCGACATCCACCGCCGCTTCCTCGAGGCGGGCGCGGACATCATCGAGACCAACACGTTCGGCGCGACGAGCATCACCCAGAGCGAGTTCTTCGTGGACGATCCGCGGGAGCACGGCGGCCGAAAGGACCCCGAGTTCTATCAGCGGATCATCGACGATCCGTTCCTCAATGATCTCGCGTGGGAGATCAACTTCGAGAGCGCCAAGCAGTGCCGCATCTGGGCGGATCGGGTCGCGAACCAAGACGGCAAGCAGCGCTTCGTCGCGGGGGCCATCGGCCCGCTCACCGTGTCGCTCTCGAACTCACCCGACGCGGATGACGCGGGCTTTCGCGTCGTCACCTTCGACCAGGTGAAGCAGGCCTACGCGCATGAGATCCGCGCGCTGATCGCCGGCGGTGTCGACACGCTCTTGGTGGAGACCATCTTCGATTCGCTCAACGCCAAGGCCGCATTGGTCGCCATCCGCGAGGTCTTCGATGCGGATGGCAAGGAGCTGCCGGTGATGATCTCGGCGGCTGTCGGTCGCGGCGGCGAGACGATGATCTCCGCGCAGACCATCGAGGCCTACTGGACCGCGGTGAAGCACGTGAAGCCGCTCTCGATCGGCCTCAACTGCTCGCTCGGGCCGGATCTGATGTACCCGTTCCTCGCCGAGCTCGCGGCGAAGTCGAGCGCCGCGGTGTCGGCGTATCCGAACGCGGGCCTGCCCAATCCGCTCTCGCCGACGGGCTTCGATCTCGAGCCTTCCGACATGGCGCGGTACCTGAGCGACTTCGCCAAGCGCCAGATGATCAACATCGCAGGTGGCTGCTGCGGCAACACCCCTGCGCACATCGCCGCGATCGCCAAGGCGCTCGAGCACGCGCCACCCCGCGAGATCCCATCGCCCGCCGAGCCGGCCGAGCCGCTGGTTCCCGAGGTCACCACACGCGAGAGCGAGAAGCCGCTTCGCCTGTCGGGCTCGCAGCCGTTCACCCAGCAGATCGGCGTCTACATGATGATCGGCGAGCGCACCAACGTCGCCGGCTCGCCGAAGTTCGCCAAGCTCATCAAGGAGGGCAAGTACGAGGACGCTGTGAGCGTCGCGCGTCAGCAGGTCGAGAACGGCGCGAACGTCGTCGACATCTGCATGGACGAGGGGATGATCGACGGCGTCGCCGCCATGACGCGGTTTTTGCTGCTGCTCAACAGCGAGCCCGAGGTCGCGAAGGTCCCGTTCATGATCGACTCCTCCAAGTGGGAGGTCATCGAGGCGGGCCTGAAGTGCCTTCAGGGCAAGGGGATCGTGAACTCGATCTCGCTCAAGGAAGGTGAGGAGGCGTTCCGTGAGCGAGCCCACCAGGTCCTGAAGTACGGCGCTGCGGTGGTGGTCATGGCGTTCGACGAGAACGGTCAGGCCGCGACCTACGAAGAGAAGATCCGCATCTGCAAGCGGGCGTACGGGATCTTGGTGGACGAGATCGGCTTCCCTCCCGAGGACATCATCTTCGACCCCAACGTGCTCACGGTCGCGACGGGGATGGAGGAGCACAACAACTACGCAGTCGACTTCATCGAGGCGACGCGCTGGATCAAGAAGAACCTCCCTCACGCGAAGGTGAGCGGCGGGGTCTCGAACATCTCGTTCAGCTTCCGCGGCAACAACGAGGTGCGCGAGGCCATGCACTCGGCGTTCTTGTTCCACGCCATCTCGGCCGGCATGGACATGGGCATCGTGAACGCCGGCATGCTCGAGGTGTACCAGGAGATCGATCGCGAGCTGCTCGTGTTGGTCGAGGACGTGCTGCTCAACCGCCGCCAAGACGCGACCGAGCGCCTCGTGGACTTTGGTGAGCTGCTCAAGCAGAAGGCCGCTTCGGCCACAGGTGTGGTGGAGAAGAAGACCGAGGAGTGGCGCAGCGGCACGGTCGAAGCCCGCCTCTCGCACGCGCTGGTGAAGGGCATCGACGCGTACATCGATGGCGACACCGAGGAGGCGCGCCAGAAGCTCGGGCGCCCGCTCGCCGTCATCGAGGGCCCGCTGATGGACGGCATGGGCGTGGTCGGCGACCTCTTCGGCGCGGGCAAGATGTTCCTGCCGCAGGTGGTGAAATCCGCTCGGGTGATGAAGAAGGCCGTCGCGTACCTCTTCCCCTACATGGAGGAGGAGAAGGCGGCGATGGCGGCGGCCGGTCAGGTGGTCAAGACCCAGGGCAAGGTCGTGCTCGCGACCGTGAAGGGCGACGTCCACGACATCGGCAAGAACATCGTCGGCGTCGTGCTCGCCTGCAACAACTACGAGGTCTTCGACATGGGCGTGATGGTGCCCTGCGAGAAGATCCTCGAGCGCGCCAAGCTGGAGAAGGCGGATCTCATCGGCCTCAGCGGGCTCATCACGCCATCGCTCGATGAGATGGTGCACGTGGCGCGCGAGATGGAGCGGCAGGGCTTCAAGCTGCCGCTGCTGATCGGCGGCGCGACTACCAGCCGCGCGCACACCGCGATCAAGATCGCCCCGCACTACAGCGAGCCGGTGGTGCACGTGCTCGACGCGAGCCGTGCGGTGCCGGTGACCACCAGCCTGCTCAGCGAGACCGGCAAAGATCCCTTCGTGGCGGAGCACCGCGCCGAGTACGAGCGGCTGCGCGCAATGCACGCGGCGCCGCGGCACAAGCTGGTGTCCCTCGACGAGGCCCGCGCCCGGCGTACCCCGATCACGTGGCGCGGGGAGGACATCGCGATCCCGGTCTCGCCCGGCGTGCATGTGCTCGAGGACTTCTCGCTCGCGGTGCTGCGCGAGTACATCGACTGGACGCCGTTCTTCCACACGTGGGAGCTCAAGGGTGTCTATCCGCGCATCCTCGATCACGAGAAGTACGGCGAGCAGGCGCGCATCATCTTCGCGGAGGCGAACGTGCTCCTCGACCGCATGATCGCGAACAAGTCGATCACCGCCCGAGGCGTGTATGGGATCTTCCCAGCGAACGCGGTGGGCGACGACGTCGAGCTCTACACCGACGCGAGCCGATCGAGCGTGCTCGAGACCTTCCACTTCCTCAGGCAGCAGAAGGACGATCCGAAGGAGGGCTGCCGCTCGCTCTCGGACTACGTCGCGCCCAAGGCCACGAACCTTCGGGATCACCTCGGCGCGTTCGCGGTCACGGCCGGCATCGGGCTTTCGGCCTTCTGCGACGCGTTCCGCGCCCAGCACGACGACTACAACGCGATCATGGCGGAGGCGATCGCCGACAGGTTGGCCGAGGCGTTCGCGGAGTGCTTGCACCAGCGGGTGCGTCGCGAGTGGGGCTACGGCGAGGGCGAGACCCTCACGCCCGAGGACTTGATCCGCGAGAAGTACCGCGGCATCCGGCCGGCGGCCGGCTACCCCGCGTGCCCCGATCACACCGAGAAGGGCACCCTCTGGGAGCTGCTCGACGTGGAGAAGAACACCGAGATGAAGATCACCGAGTCCTTCGCGATGTGGCCCGGCGCGAGCGTGAGCGGCCTCTACTTCGCGCACCCAGAGAGCCGCTACTTCACCCTGGGCAAGATCGATAGGGATCAGGTGATGGACTACGGCGTCCGCAAGGACATGGCGGTCGCGAAGGTCGAGCGCTGGCTCGGCCAGAACCTCAATTACGATCCGGCGAGCTGACGCTCAGTCGGGATCGCGCTTCTGCATCAGCTTGTCGTAGAGGTGCGGCCCTAGGCTCCCCACCATGAGCTGCTCGACCAAGGTCGCGATCGTCGCGCGCTCGACCTCGGTCTCGTAGACGAAGCCGATGCCCATGCCGGGATCCTCGCCGTCCTCGGCCTGATCCTTCTGGACGATCCACTGCACCCGACCTCGCAGCTCCAGCGGAAGCTCGAGGGTCGGGACGGCGAGCTTGAAGGTGAACTCCGTGCCGATGGGCAACGGCTTGTCCGTCTTGATGAAGGTCCCGCCCCTGGAGATGTTCTTCGTGTAGTCAGCGAAGAACGCGTTCAGACGCTTGTATTCGACGGTCAGCTCGATGGCCATGCGCTCGTGTCCACGTAGCTCGCGACTCACGCGGCGAGAGCGTTGCAGCAAGCGCGACGTTTGGCCAGTTCCGCGTGCGCGCCGCCTCGTCGTTGCTCCTCGGTTCTTTCGTGCTACTCCCGTCCGCTTCTTTTTTGGCGCTTCCTCTGCCACCGGTGATCGGGGGTAGGGCGAGGCGCTTTGGTGTTCTCGGCCCCCGCTTTCGCGAACGATTCGGGCACCCGGGCATCCAGCACAGATAGGGCGAGACATGTCGACCGACACCACCCAAGCAACCCACGACGCGGGTCATGACGAGGAGCTGAACCGCATCGTCGGCGAAGAAGAGCGGACCCTGACCCGGGTCCAGAAGGCCGTCGCCAACCGGGTGCGACGTGAAGTGCTCTCGGGCCCCGGCGGCCCGGACTACGACGCCCAGCTGCTCGCGCTGCGGGATCAGATCTACGAGGCCCGGCTCGAGGACGTGCCCCCCCTGATCGAGGAGATGGAGCGTCTCACCGAGGTGGCGGCTCGGCGGGCCAAAGTCGTCGAGGGCGCCATCGACGCCGACTCCCCGTACTTCGGGCGCCTGGTTCTCGAAGAGGGCGAGAAGAAGCGCGAGGTCTTGATCGGCAAGGCGACCTACATCGACGCACGGAGCAACACCCGCATCGTCGATTGGCGCGACGCCCCGGTCTCCCGGATCTACTACCGCTACGACGAAGGCGACGAGTACGACGAGGTCTTCGGCGGCCGCGACGTGCAGGGCGAGGTCGTGGTCCGCCGCAGCCTGGCGATAGGCGCCCGTCTGCTACGGCGAGTCGGCACACCGCAGGGCGTCTTCATCCGCAACCAAGAGGGCACCTGGCGACGCGCGGGCGAGTCGACTCAGCTCAAGGGGGGCCAGGGCGCCGCGATGCGCGCAGGCGATCACCACGCGCCTGTGGAGTCACGCGGACGGTTGGGCATCGGCCTGGATGACGGCCGCGACGAGAAGTTCCTCCCCGAGATCACCGCGCTGATCGACGCGCGCCAGTTCGAACTCATCTCCAAGCCCGACGCGGGGTTGGTGGTGATCCAGGGCGGCGCTGGCAGCGGCAAGACCACGATCGGCCTGCATCGCCTCGCGTACCTGGCCTTCCAGGATCCCAAGCGCTTCCGGTCCGATCGGATGCTGGTGATGGTCTTCAACACCGCGCTGGTCCGCTACATCTCCCGCGTCTTGCCGGCGCTGGGGGTGAACGGGGTGCCCGTCGTCACGTTCCCTGGCTGGGCGGAGAAGCTTCGCAAGAGCCACCTGCGCGGCCTGCCCGAGAACTACGACTCGGACACCCCGGCCGCGGTCACTCGGGTGAAGAAGCACGCGGCCATGCTGCGCTTGATCGATGATCTGGTGAACGACGTCGCCGATCAGCTCGACCGCCGCCTGGGCGCCGCGCTCAAGGGCCTCGACGGCGAAGACGCTGCGCTGTCCTTCTGGCGCGACAACGACCGCGCGTCGCTCGCCGTCCGCCTGGGACGCCTCGAGCGCTGGGCCTCTGAGTCCGGCACGCCCGATCGCAGCGATGACGCGGATCTCGATCTCGACGTGCCTCTGCCCAAGGGTCCGCGCTCAGTGCCCCTGCGTCACGCGATCGAGCGCACGGTGGGCAGCGCGCGCCGCGATCTCTTGGACGTCGCCAGTGCCTGGAACGACATTCTCACCGATGAGGCGCGCCTGCACCGCATCTTCGCCGAGCACGGCGATGAGTACGTCGATGACGACGACATCAAGACCGCGCTCGCGTGGTGTACCGAGCGCTGTGGCCGGGTGATGGCCGAGCTCGAGCGGCACCGCGAGGAGGACGCGCCCAAGGAGAAGAAGCCCTCTGGCAAGAAGACCGACGACGACGACGCGTCGCTTCGCTTCGTCGGCGACGAAGCGCCTGCCAAGAGGATGGTGGCCCGCCGCCGCTCTAGCGACGACGACGGCGACGACGATGACGACGACGATCGCTCGGTGGGCATCGACGGCGCGGTGGAGTCCGATCCGGCGGCGCTGGATCGCGAGGACGACGCGATCCTGCTGCGCCTGGTGCAGCGCCTCCGCGGCCCCTTGGTGAAGAACAAAGAGCGCGTGCGCTACGAGCACATCCTCATCGACGAGGCCCAGGATCTCTCGCCCGTCGAGATGGCGGTGGTGCTCGGCACCTCCACCAAGGATCGCAGCGTGACCCTCGCGGGCGACACCGCGCAGCGCCTGCACATGGACAACGGCTTTCGGAGCTGGGCCCAGGTCCTCGCTGCGGTGCGCTCGCGTAAGCCGGGTCAACGGACCCAGCCTCTCGAGCTGACCGAGGTCGAGCCGCTGCGGGTGCAGTACCGATCGACCCAGCCGATCATCGAGATTGCGCAAGCCGTGCTGGGACCGCTCGCGGATCCTGAGAGCGGCAACGCGATCCGTCCGGGTGCGCCTGTCGAGCTCTTCCGCTTCGCGCAGTCGGGCGAGGCCGTGGGCTTCTTGGGCGAAGCGCTGCGGGATCTCATGCGGCAGGAGCCCCGTGCCTCGATCGTGGTGTTGGCCCGCCACCCCGAGCAGGCCGACATTTACTACAAGGGCCTCAAGAACTCCGAGGTGCCTTACCTCAGGCGCATCGCGGATCAGGACTTCCCCTTCAAGCCTGGCATCGACGTGACCGATGTGCGGCAGGTGAAGGGCCTGGAGTTCGACTACGTGGTCCTGCTCGAGGTCTCGCGCGCCAGCTACCCGGTGAACGACGAGTCGCGGCATCTCTTGCACATCGCCACGACACGCGCGGCGCACCAGCTCTGGATCACCTGCACCGGCGAGCCCTCGGACATCCTGCCCGCCGAGCTGCGGGAACGGTCGTTCTGAGCGCGCCTTCAGAGGCCGAGGTCGCGTTGGTTTCGCTCGGTCCGAGCGTCGATCCCGAGCTGCGCTTTCCGTCGCTGGATCTGGGGGCCATTCTCTTCGAGGACGAGGACCTCATCGCGATCGACAAGCCGCTGTTGGTCCCCTCGCAGAGCGGTCGGGGCGAGGGCGATGATCTGCCGACTCGCGTCCGTAAGTTCCTGCTCGCGCGGGACGGCGTGGACGTCGCGCTCGGGGTGCATCAGCGCCTGGACGCGCTCACCAGCGGTGTCGTGGTGTACGCCAAGCGTCCCGAGGCGAACCTCGCGCTGGCCCAGGCCTTCGAGCAGCGCACCGTGGGCAAGCGCTACGTCGCGGTGGTGTCGGGTTCGGGGGCGCCGCCCGTCGGTCGCTTGACCGATAGGCTCCGTCACGAGCGCGGCGTCACCCGCGTCGATGGCAGCGGCGAGGTCGCGGCTTGCACCGTGAGCGTGCTCGAGAAGCAGCGCGGGCGCGCGTTGGTGGCCATCGAGCTCGAGACCGGGCGCACCCACCAGATCCGAGTGCAGCTCGCGGCGCGTGGTTGGCCCATCGTCGGCGACCCGCTGTATGGCGGCGCACCAGCGGCCCGACTGATGCTGCACGCCGAGCGGCTCACGTTGCCCGGACGCGCGGCGGTCCACGCGCCACTGCCGCCCGCGTTCGAGCGCGCACTTGGAGGGCAGCCGGAGGATCCGCTCGCCGATGTCGCGCTCCTCCGTGAGCGTCTGCATGCCGCCCGAGAGCGTCGCTACGCGTTGGGCCACGACCCGAGCACCACGGCGTTTCGTCTGCTGCACGCCGAGGCCGATGGCGTCCCGGGCCTCGCGCTCGATGTGTACGGCGACTACCTGCTGGCGCATTTCTATCGCGACGACGTCGATGAGGCGGCGGTCGTCCGCGAGCTCGCTTCGCTGGGCTTCGCGGGGATCTACGTCAAGCGTCGTCCGGCCCAAGCGAACGAGCTGGGTGACGAGGGGGCGCGGGCGCTTTCGCCGAGTGAGCCCGTGTCGGGCCAGGCCGCGCCCCACGAGGGGACCATCCTCGAGCACGGCGTGCCGTACCCGGTGCGCCTCGGCGATGGGCTCTCGACCGGGCTCTTCCTCGATCAGCGCGAGATGCGCGCCCGCATCGCAGAGCGCGCGAGCAGCGGGCACCTGTTGAATCTCTTCTCGTACACCTGCGGATTCAGCGTCGCCGCAGCGCGAGCGGGCGCCAAGACCACCAGCGTCGATGCCAGCAAGGCGGCGCTCGATCGAGGGCGCGCGGGCTTGGCGGCGCTCGAACTCGACGCGTCGTCGCATCGTTTCTTGCACGACGACGCCTTCGAGGTGCTCGCGCGCATGGGTCGTCGAGGCGAGCGCTTCGAGGTGATCGTCTGCGATCCCCCGACCTACTCGCGGAGCAAGAAGACCCGCTTCACGTCGAGTCGCGCACAGTGGACGGATCTCCTCGGTCGCTGCCTCGCGGTGCTCGCACCGGGCGGTCTCTTGTATGCGACCAGCAACGATCAACGCATCGATCAGGACACCTTCCGTCGCATGGCGCACGAGGCGGCCAACCGTGCCCAGATCTCGGTAGCGCAGGCCAAGGACGGCCCCGTGCAGGTCGACTTTCCTTCACGGTTCGATGGTGGGCGGCATCTCAAGTCGGTGTTGGTGACGCGCGAGGGCTGAGCTGACCTATCATCGCAGGCCATGAAGCGAGCATTGGTCACGGGTGGGTTCGGGTTCCTCGGCAGTGCGATCGTGAAGGAGCTGCTTCAGCGCGACGTCGCGGTGCGGGTCTTCTCCGTGAAGGGCGAGAAGCGCGACAACCTCGCGGGGCTCGAGGTCGACGTCGTGGAAGGCGACGTGCGCACGCCGGCCGACTGCGAGCGCGCGGTGAAGGACCAAGACACCGTCTTTCACTGCGCCGCCATCTACGCCGACTGGGCCCCCAATCCGACGCTCATGTACGACGTGAACCTGAACGGCACGTTCCACGTGCTGGAGGCGTCGCGCCGAGCGGGCGTCGAGAAGGTGATCTACACCGCGAGTATCGTCTCGCTCGGTCGCGCACCGAAGGGCGGCGTGGCAAACGAGGATACGCCGTACGAGGCCTGGGATCTCGATTTCCCCTACAGCCGAAGCAAGTTCCACAGCCGTCAGCTGGCCGAGTGCTTTGGGCAGTGGGGCCTCGATGTGCGGGTGGTTTGTCCAGGCATCGTGTTTGGCCCGAACGACATCCGGCCGACGCCGAGCGGTCAGTTGATCCTCTCGTCGATCAAGACCCCGGGCCCCGCGACCGCCTTCGAGGGCGGCGCGAGCTACGTCGATGTGCGCGACTGCGCCGCGGCCCACGTGCTCGCGGCGGAGAAGGGCAAGAAGGGCGAGCGCTACATCGCGACCGCGCACGATCTCGATAACGAGGCGCTCCTGAAGACCATCGACGCGGTCACGGGCCGCAAACGATCGGTCGTGCGCCTACCGACCGCGGTGGCCCGCTCTATCGCGGCTGGCATGGAGGCCGTGGCCAAGCGCACCGGCAACCCGCCGCTGCTGAGCCGAGACTTCTTCGAGTACAGCCTCAAGCCCAGCTACTACGACAACAGCAAGTCGATCCGCGAGCTCGGTGCGAGCTACCGCCCCATCGAGGACACGATCAGGGACGCGGTCGCGTACTTCGAAGCCACGGGTCGCCTCATGGCGCGCTGAGTTCCGCGGCGCTCGCCGGTCGACTGCTCCTCCGTGGACTGCGCCTTCGTCTCACTCCGCCGGACGTTCGCAGCGAATGGTCGGCGAGTCGTGGACGAACACCCGTGCCGGCGCGAGCGCGGATTCCACACACGCTCGCCCCTCGTCGACCGCGAGGATCGTGAGGCCCTGCGAGGTGTTCGGTACCAACACCAGCTGGCGCGCGACGCAGGCGGAGAGCGCCGGCTCCAGCTCACCGAGGGTCACGCTGATCCGATCGGCCTCGGCCGTGCTCCGGATCGAGCAGGCCCAAGCGCCCATCCTGTAGTCCGCTCCGTCCGTGATGGCCTTCGCGACTCTCGAGCGCGCATACCGATGGACTGTGTCCGAAGATCGTCGCGCACCCGCTGTCGACCTCCGCAGCCGAGCAGCAGCAACGACGCCAGCGCACTGACCCAACCGAACCGTCCATCCATCGCGCGTTTGTCGCCGCTCCAGTGGGCGATGTCACGCCAAAACGGCGCTCACTCGTCTTCGGCGCCGTCGTCGTCGACCTCGCCGTCGACGTCGATCGAGAGCGGCGCGTCGGTCGCGGGCACGATGATGACGAAGCTCGCGGCGTAGCTCCCGCTCGTCGGCGCTGCGCCCATCCAGCCGCAGTCCTCTTCCGTGCAGCTCAGCTGGTAGCCGGTCGCGCTCCCGCAGCCGCTCGCGGTGTACGAGGTCGCGCTGGTGGGGGTGAAGGTGATGGATGCCGCGGGGCAGCCGAAGTCGGCCTGGGCGCGGTCGGCGATCGGCACCACCCGGCGCCATCGCGCAGGCCGATGACGCCGCCCGAAGATCGCGTAGTCGCGCCAGTCGTTGCAGCCCCGCACCCGGTAGATGCGATCGGTGACCTGCTCCTGGGTCAGCTCGCCCACCGCGCAGTTGAGATCGCCCCCAGCGATCGAGAGCAGACGCCGAAGACGCCGACCGTTCACCCGCGGCGCCGTGCTGGCTGGTGCCGTGCTCGCGCCGGCAGTCGCTCGACTTTCGCCGCGATGGCGGCAACCGCCCAGCACGATGAGGAAGAACGCAGCCAGGAGGACGGATCGGAGGACGGAGCGTGCAAGCATGGGGCGGAGTCTACGCCGCCCGGCCTTGGAAGCTTCCCTATCTGTTCGAGCTGATTTTCTCGAAGGGCAGACGTCAGGGCGTCGCGGTCCCCACGTTTCCGAATCGGTCGGTGACCTCGAGGGACGCGATGGCTCCCGTCAGGCCAGTGAGCGCCGCGTGGCCTTCGCCGTCGAGCATGACGCCGGTCAGCGTGTCCGTGCCGCCGCCCGCGTAGGTCACCTCGACCTCGACCGCCGCGCTGCGCACGGGGACGACGCCGTTCACGTTCCCTGTGGTGGCGTCGAGGAGGCGGAAGCCGTCGGCCGACTGGTAGCTGACGGTGATCTCGGTGCCGCTGAGCGCCACGCCGAGCGGCGCCGTCTCGACCTGGACCACGCCGCTGGTCAGGTCGAAGTGTGGCCCGTGCACCACCATGCGGTAGTCGCCGAGCGGCAAGCCCGCGCGCGCGGTCAGCTCGTCGTCTTGGGTGCTCTCGCGGCTCCCGGTCGGGGGCACCACCTGCCACTCGACGGTCCAGTAGTGGGTCCGACCGACGGGGGCGTCGAAGCCGCTCGGAGGATCGGGGGTCCACGTCACGATGAAGTCGGCGTCGCGCACTACCCGGCCACTCCTTCGGCGCAGTGGCTCGAAGGTGCCGTCGCGTTCCACGTCGACCTCGATCTCGATCTCTGGAGTCCCCGCGATGGGATCTTCGCCGACGAAGGTGAAGAACACGGTGTCGAGGCGTTGCACCGTCGCGGGCAGATCGGCCGAGGGTGGGAGGTTCGGCAGCAGCCGGTTGGTCACGTACGCCGGCAGGCTCGCCGGGATCGTGCCGGCGTTGGGCGCGACGTCGGGCACGTACACGTCCATCGGCGTGGGCGGCACGACATACGTCGAGCCGGACGCGGTCTCTTCGCGCTCCGCGGTCACCACCGAGCTCAGCAGATCCGCGGCGCGCTCGATGATCTGCTCGCCGTCGAGTGGGCCCCAGAAGGTGATGCTCGGCTCGTAGCCCATGAGCAGCCAGTCCTCGGCCGTCATCACGTAGCCGTGATGATCCTGCGCGTAGCCCACGATGATGAGGTGGTCGCCATCGACGCCCGCCGGGGCGAGGTCGCGCAGGCGATCGGCGGCCAAGATCACCGGCTCCCCTGGGATCGTCGAGAAGTACCACTCGCCGATGCGCGCGGCCGAGAGCACCGCGCGGGTGGTAGCGCAGAGGGGCGGTCCGCTGAAGTCGACCTGCAGCGCTTGCTCGAAGAGCGACGTGACGCCTTCGAGGCGATTGCAGGTGGGGTAGGGGGTGTCCGCCAACTCGGGCAGCAGCGTGCCGGGGATCTGCGCGCGGCTCGCGAGCGCGCGAGGGAGAGACTCGGTGGAGCAGAGCGCGGCGCCGTAGGGCGCGTTGAACTCGTCGATGGGCGACAAGATGGATCCGTCGTCCGCGTACACCCGACCGTCCGCGGGCGTATAGCCGTCCCACGGCGCGTACTCGAGCGCTCCGTCGCGCACGATGAAGTTGCGCTGGTCGGGGCCGCGGGGCACCGCACGCGTCACCATCTCGATCGGCACGCTCGCGAGCATTACCGCGCCCGCCTCCTCATAGAGCGCGAGCAGCTCGGGCAGCGCCTCGAATCCCACCGACTCGGCCTGGGCGTAGTTGTGGCAGAGCACCGAGCCCTCGGGGCAGGTGACCGTGCCACCGACGCCCACCGGTGACGAGTCACCCCCAGCGCCCTGCAGGTGGATCACCACGACCTCGCTGTCGAAGTGCTCCTCGAAGACCCGCTCGACGCCACCGGGCGCGTCGGTGGACACCAGCACGTTGTCTCCGCCCAGGATCGTGCCGTGGATGCCGAACACCGGGATGGCCGCGATGGGCTCGCCGTCCATGCCGTCCACCCGGATCATGAAGAGGTGACGATCGTCGCTTTCGCCGCCCGGGAGCGTGTCGTTCTCGCCGCGGCGATCGCGGTTCACCTGATCGGCCATGTCGAACAGGTGGTTGCTCGCGATGCCGATGGTGGCGGGCCGCCTGTCGGCCATCGCGCGCTCGATGGTGCTCACCATGTCGTCGACGAGGATGTCGTGGATGTGCTGGCTGTACGGACCGAAGGCGACCTGCAGCGCGTCGGTCACGTAGTTGGCGAACGAGCTGTGCGAGTGGCTGGTGGCGAACATCACCTTGCCCGCGAGCTCGGGCGGCAAGCGCGCTTCGACCGCAGCAAGGATGGAGGCGTTCGCGAGCGCCAGATCCGCCTTCACGATCACCATCGTCTCTTCGTAGTCCGGCGCGGTGCCCGTGCTGAGCACGACGGCGCGCACCCGGGGCCAGGTCTCGATGCCGACGCTGGGAGCGAACTCGCGCGCGAGCTCGGTGCGACGCTCGTCGATGAAGCCTTCGTTGCCACCGATCGGCACGCGCGAGGCGTACGCGCCCAATGTGACGCCGAGCGGGATGTGGATGAAGTCCTCGGCCGCGCCGGCCGAGAGCGGCGCGTCGGTGACGGTGCCGCCCGCGCCTCCGGTCTCGGGGAGCTCCTCGTAGGTGCAGTGATCGGTGGTCACTGGTGCGTCCGGCCTACCCGCGTCCGGCCTACCTCCGTCGCCCGCGTCGTCGATCGACGTGACGGGATCGCAGGCGCAGAGAGCGAGGACGAGGAGCGGGAGAAGGGTGCGCACTGAGAGACCTCCGAGAAGAAGAGGTCCGCATCTTACGCCATGTGACCCGGGATCTTGGGCCCCCGTGCCGTGTCCTTTCTCATGCGAGCCATGCTCGCGCACGGGTTCGTGCTCCGAGCAGGGCCGGGGAGGGGTGCCTCAGCCGAGCGGCTCGCAGCCACCCGGCGTGCACACGTCGCCCGCGCCGCAGCACTCGCAGGCGAGCAAGCACACCGACTCGCCAGGCGCGCAGGTGAGCGGCTCGCACGATCCGAGCACGCACGACTGGCACAGCCCACAGCTCGGGACACACGCGCTGGGCTCGCATTGGTAGTCGCCCGGCGGGCGGGGCACGGGGCGCTCCGAGCAAACGAAGCCGGGATCGCAGGTGCCGAGGCACTCGCCGCCGCAGCCGTCGGCCTCACCGCAGCGACGTCCCTCGCAAGAGGGCGTGCAGCTGCAGGAGAGAGGACTACCGCTGCAGGTCTCGCCCTCGCCCGTACACATCGTGCCGGGCGAGCAGGTGCCGCCGCAGCCGTCGCTCGGGCGATCACCGCAGGCTCGTGTCGAGGGAGCGCTGCACGTCGGCGCGCAGCACGCGCCGCTGCGGCAACGCTCGCCCGAGGGACACATCGTGCCGTTGGGGCACATCGCACATCCGGCGGGCTCGGCGGGATCGGTCCCGCACGCGAGGCTCGACGCCGACGCGCAGCTTGGGCAGCAGGAGCCGCCTGTGCAGCTGCTGCCGCCCGAGCACATGGTGCCTTCGCTGCACGTGCGGCACACCGCGCCGCTCCCATCGCGCTGATCGGGGATGTCCACGCCGCAGGCCACGCTCGAGGCCGAAGGGCAGCGAGGGCAGCACGCGCCGCTCAGGCAGTCGCTCCCCGAGGGGCACACGCTGCCGCTCCCACAATCACGGCACACGACGCCTTCACCCATCACGTCGGGAACCGGCATGCCGCACGCGACGGTCGATGCCGACGCGCACGTCCCACAGCACACCCGCGTCGCCGAGCCACTGGTGCCCGGCGGGTTGATGCAGCCCGTGCCGCTCGCGCACATGTTGCCGAAGCCCGAGCACATGCGGCACGCCGAGGAGGGGATAGCGTCCCCACACGCCACACTGCCCGCCGAGGGACAGTTCGCGCAGCAGGTCCCGCCGGCGCCGCCAGTGCACGACGTGCCCGACCCGCAGCTGCCGGTGCCAAAACCAGTGCAGGCGCGGCAGATAGCGCCACCCGCATCGCGCACGTCGGGGATCCGGGTGCCGCAGGGGACGGACGAAGGATCGGCGCACCCGCCGCAGCAGGTCAGATCGGTCGCGCCGCCGGGCCGATCGACGCAGGCAGTGCCGCTCCCGCACATGCTCCCGGTGCCGCTGCAGGTACGGCACACCGCACCGGAGGCATCACGTGCATCGGGGATGTCGACGCCGCACGCGACGCTGCCCGCGCCGGGACAGCGAGGACAACAATCGCCGTCGATGCAGTCGCTGCCCGACGCGCAGCGGGTGCCATCGCCCGTGCAGATCGAACTGCCCATGCAGGTCGCAGGGATCGCGACGCCGCAGTCGACCATGCCAGCAGAGAGGCAGTCATCGGTGCAGGTGCACGCGCCCGCGACGCAGGTGCGATCGAGATCGCACGGGCCGGTGCACGGCCCGCCACATCCGTCGGGAGCGCCGCACACCGCATCGGGCGCGCAGCTCGGGATGCACTCGCACAAACCAGTGTCGGGGTTGCACTCGTCGTGATCGCCGGGACACGCGCCGGTGCAGAAGCCGCCGCAACCGTCGGGTGCACCGCACTCTCCGTCGGCGGCGCAGCGGGGCACGCAGATGCAGGTGCCGGCGATGCAGCGCGAGGGCGCCTCGCACTCGGGATCGCACCCGCAGGTCTCGACGCAGGTGCCGTTCTGGCAGATCTCCCCGCGCTCACACGCCACCCCGAAGCACGGGTTGTCGAGGCACGCCCCCGCCCGACAGAACTCGCCTTCCTCGCACGTGATCCCCTCGCACGCCGAGCGGGGGGTGCAGGTGAGGTGGCATGCTCCGTCTTCGCCACAGCCGGCGGGGCAAGGGTCGATGTCCGCGCACGTGCCACGCGAGGGATCACAGTACTGCCCGTCGGGACAGTCCACGCCCTCACACGCCACCGGCAGACAGCCCGCGAAGCAGGTGCCCGCCACGCACGTCTCGTCGGCGCCGCAGCGCACGTCGGCGCAGGGATCGACCAGTGCGACACAGATGGCGCGGCAGCGATCGTCGCCCTCGCAAGGGTTGTCCGTCGCGCACGGATCGTCCTGACAGAAGGTGCCGAGACACACGAGGGCGCTCGGGCAATCGAGATCGCTCGCACAGCGCCGCGGTCCTCCGTCCGGCGTCGCTGCGTCGGGCGTCGCGCCATCGCGGACGGGGGCGTCCATCACGGCTCCGTCCCCCAGCCCTCCGTCATCTGGACGGTCGGGACCTGCACAGTCACAGCCGGCGCTCAACATCCAGCCAGCGCTGAAGGCCACGAGGAACGTTAATCGCGTGCGGGTGATCATTCCCCGAATGTACCGTTCTAGCGCGGGAGGTGATCGACAATCGCGTGTCGTGCGCGAGAGCGCCCAGCCGTCGCACTTGCGGCCCTCGTCGCGCTCGCGTCTTGGCGCGGCTTTGCGTATGCTCGCCCTCCGTGCGCCGCAACGTCTTCGGACACACCGACATCGGACGCCGCAGGGCGTCGAACGAGGATGCCTACGGCTACGACGAGGACCTCGGCCTCTTCGTGGTCGCCGATGGCATGGGCGGCCACGCAGCGGGCGAGGTGGCGAGCCGCGAGGCGGTCGACACGGTGATCTCGAATGTGCGCCGCGAGGCGCAGACGATCCGAGATCTGACGTCGGGCATGCGCGACGAGCTCACCATGCGGCGCGGGCTGCGCGCGCTCGAGGCCGCGGTACAGGCCGCGACCTACCTCATATTCGCCATCGCGGAGAACCAGCCCGATCAGCGGGGCATGGGCACCACCGTCTCCGCGCTGTTGCTGGCGGGCGATCTCGGGCTCACCGCGCAGGTCGGTGACAGCCGCGTCTACCAGACCCGCGAGGGCGTGACCTCGCGGCTGACCGAGGACCACACGTTGGTCGCCTGGCAGATCAAGCAAGGCATCATCTCGGTCGAAGAGGGTGAGCGCTCCCCGCACAAGAACGTGATCACCCGAGCCGTGGGCAGCCGTGAGTACGTCCAGGTGGACACCCGGGTGTTCGACGTGAAGTCGGGTGACCGCTACCTCGTATGCTCGGACGGCCTGCACGGCTACGTCGAGGATCGCGAGCTGGGGCCCATCTTGGAGATGACCCCCGAGAGCGCGGTGCGGCGCCTGATTGGGATAGCGAACGAGCGCGGCGGGCGCGACAACATCACCGCGATCGTCGTCGCCATGACCTAGTCGGTCGGGTGCCCCGCTGGGCGCTCGCAAATGTCCGCGTTGCCGTCGGCGTGAGGGGGCCGACCTGAACACCTGCGCGGTGGGTGCGGGACCTCGCGTTGACCCTCACGGCTTTGACCGGTAACCTCCGCCTCCGCCGCAGCCCTGTGCGGCCTTCCATTTCGGCTCGGGGGACGTCCTCGAGCTTGAACCAAGTCAACACACCACCTCTGTTCTAGAGGTGCCTCGCACTCGCGAGGACACGAGAGGGAACCGCATGCAGACGCGCACCAGCCCCAGCTCCAAGGGTGGGCCCGCCAAGGCCACCGCGATGAAGTCGGCGAGCAAGACCGCCGCAAAGGTGGTCGTCGAGAAGACCGCGGAGAAGGTCGTCGCCGCCGCCGCCGCCGTCGTCGTCGCCGAGAAGCCCGCCGCCGTCGTCACCGAGACCGACTTCAAAGTCGGCGACAAGGCAGTCTATCCCTCACGCGGGGTCGCCGAGATCGTCTCGATCGAAGAGAAAGACATCGGGGGCAAGCGCCAGCGCTTCTACGTCCTTCGCCTGCTCGACACCGATGACAAGATCATGGTGCCCGTGAGCAACGCGCAGACGGGTCTGCGTCGGCCCATGGGGGAGAGCCAGATCCGCGAGGTCTTCCGCGTCCTGAAGGTGCGCGACGTGATCCTCGACACCCAGACCTGGAACCGCCGCTACCGCGCCCTGGTCGAGAAGATGAACACCGCCTCCATCGTGGAGGTGGCTGAAGTGCTCCGGGATCTCACCTTGCAGCGCACGGTGAAGGACCAGCTCTCGTTCAGCGAGCGCCAGATGCTCGAGCGCGCTCGGCTCCTGCTCATCAAAGAAATCTCGGTCGCGCGCAACGTGTCCGAGGACAAGGTCCGCGCTCAGGTCGACGCGGTCTTCGATAACGAGAAGAACTGACCCCCGTGCCGAGCCAGCATCCGCGCGCCCCGATGACTTCGGGGCACGCGCCGCTCGCCACCGTTCCGCCGACGTGGGGCCTCGCGCCCATCGCGTTCGCCGGGGAGTGTGCGAGCGCGACCAGCGCGGCGGCGCTCGGCAGAAAGATTTCAGTGAGATGGCGAACGGAACGATCGTCATCAGCGTCGACGTGGGTGAGACCCGCGTCGCGCTGATCGAGAATGGAATCCTCGGCGAAATTTACGTCGAGCGAGAGAGCGACCGCAGCCCGGTCGGCAACATCTACCTAGGCAAAGTCACCCGCGTGCTCCCTGGCATGCAGGCGGCGTTCATCGACGTCGGCTTGGACAGAGCCGCGTTCTTGCACGTCGAGGACGTGATCCCTCAGGCCGACTTCGAGAAGCTCGTGTCCCACGCGGACGACGACGACGAGAGCGAGCACGACAAGGATCAAGGTCGGCTGACCCGCAAGACGCCCATCCGCGACGTGCTCAAAGAAGGGCAGAAGATCGTCGTCCAGGTGAGCAAGGGGCCCATCGGCACCAAGGGCGCGCGGGTCACCAGCCACGTGTCGCTGCCCGGACGTTTCGTGGTCTACATGCCGACCGTCGATCACATCGGGGTCAGCAAGCGGATCGGCAACGACAAAGAGCGGCGGCGTCTGCGCGAAGTGATCGATTCGGTGAAGCCGCCGCACGGCGGGCTCATCGTGCGCACCGTCGCTCAGGGCCTGACCAAAGGCGGCCTCAAGGCGGACATCGGCTACCTGGTGAAGACCTGGGACGCGACCGCGGAGAAGCAGAAGACGGCGACGCGCGCGCCTCAGCTCCTCTACTCCGAGCTCGACATCGTGCAGCGCAGTGCGCGCGACATGCTCACCGAGGACATCGACAAGATCGTGATCGACGATCCCGAGGAGTACACCCGCCTCAAGGACTTCGTGGACGCGTTCATGCCCGAGCGCAGCAGCGCCGTGGAGCTCTACGACGGCAACGATCCCATCTTCGATGCGTTCGGCATCGAGGACGAGATCGCCCGCTCGCTGTCGCGAAAAGTGCCGCTTCCGTCCGGGGGCTACCTGATCATCGATCAGGCCGAGGCCCTCACCGCGATCGACGTCAACACCGGTCGTTTCACCGGCAAGGGCAAGGACGTCGAGGAGACGATCTTCCAGACCAACCTCGAGGCGGCCAAGGAGATCTGTTACCAGCTCCGCTTCCGCAACATCGGTGGTCTCATCGTGCTCGACTTCATCGACATGGAGAGGGCGTCGCACCGCGACAAGGTCTACAAGGCGCTGCTCGGGGCCCTGAAGACCGACAAGGCCAAGACCACCGTCGTGCGCATCAGCGAGCTCGGCCTCGTGGAGATGACCCGCAAGCGCACCCGCGAGTCGCTCGGTCGCACGCTGTACGAGCCCTGCTTCTATTGCGACGGCACAGGGCAGCTGCAGAGCAAGACCACCATCTGCCACGAGATCCTCCGCCAGATCCGTCGCGAGAAGGACTCGCTCCCCGGCTTCAAGGTGGTGGTGAACGCGCACCCTGCGGTGGTCGACGCGATGCAACGCGAGCAGAAGGAAGCGCTCCTCAAGGCGAGCGCTCGCTATGCCCGACAGATCGTATTGACGCCCCGCAAGGACTACCACATCGAGCAGTTCGACCTCGCTGGGGCCTGACATCCGCTAGGTTCCCTGGGGCTCCGCCCCAGACCCGGGTTAGAATCGGCGCGTGACTACCAAGGACAGCGAGAGACCGAAGGACGCGAGCCCCTCGGATGACGATCAGCGCACCGACGTGCGGCTGACCATCAACAAGGAGTTCGAGTCCTTCGACGCGTTCATCCAGGAGTACGTCACGAACATCTCGCGCTCGGGGGTGTTCGTGAAGTCCAAGCAGCCCCTGCCCGTGGGCACCCGAGTGAACCTGAAGTTCACGGTGATCATGCAGGACGTCGAGACCATCGAGGGGATAGGCGAAGTGGTCCGCGTCGACAGCGATCCGTCGGGGATGGGCGTGGTGTTCCGCGAGCTCTCCGCCTACAGCAAGAACCTGCTCGAGCGTCTGCTGACCGCGCCGCCCGGGACGCCCCAGCCTTGAACCCGAGCGAGCCGTGAACCCCGACCCCAAGCTCATCCCGCTGCCTCGCGCGGTGGCCGACCTCTCCGACGCCGAGCTCGAGACCGAGCGTGAGAAGCGTCGCGCGGCCCGCGCCGATCGCGGGGTCTCCGCGTTGCCTGATCCGCTGGGCAACGGCGCCGTCCCCGAAGGCCGCGTCGCGCGCGCCCTCGCTGCGCAGGACAAAGATCGATCGCTCGCCCAGCACTACGCCCGCCTCGAGCTCGAGCCCGGCGCGTCGATAGGCGACATCGAGCGCAAGTACACCGAGCTCCGCGCCAAGTACGATCCTGCGAAGTTCAAGAAGGACCCCGGCAAGCTGGCGGTCGCGACCGAGCTCAGCGCCGAGCTCGAGAAGAGCCACACCGCGCTGGTCAACGCGCTCCGCTGACTCGTCGCTGATCGCTAGCGACCAGCCACGACACCTGCCTCGACCTCGTCACGCGATCGCGGGTGACGAAGCAGGGCATCGAGCGCTTGGTGCCACGTCGAGTTCGTGCGCGACGAGAGCCCGTCAGCAGCGATTCAACCGATCCGTCGCGGGGGAGCAGTGCCCTAGAACTCCTCGAGCGTTCGAGCTCGCTTCGGTCGCGGTCGCGGCGCTCTCCGCGGTGCTCGTCGCGAGGGAAGCGCGCCGCGAGCTCGACGGACTCACCGTCACGTAGGACTGTGATCCCGATCTCGTTGCCTACTCGGGCGAGGTCGCGGGCCAGGCTGTGACTGCGAACCCATCGATCGAACGGAACGCCATCGGCCGCGACGACGACGTCTGCGACGAGCAGGTCGTCGCGCAGGAGCGCGGCCCGAGGATGTCGCTCCAGGACGTAACCTCGCCCTACGGGGCGCATCCGCAGTCCGAGCGCCGAGACCACGTCTCGGGTGAGGAACGCGGTCGGGACCACGCCGAGCACCACGCGCGTCGGGCAGCCTCGGACGATGTTCCGACCACGCACCGACGATGTCCCGAGAATCTCCGCCTCATCACCGTGCACCCGCACCAGCATCGAGTCGTCGCTCTCAGCGTGAGTCCAGACGCGCTCGGTGCCAGGGAGGGTGGCGGGCGCGCCGCGCGCGATGAGGGCGTGCTCGGTCTCACCCTCCGCGCATCCGCACCGAAAGGCGCGGCGGCGCGGTATCCGTTCGGTCGGCGGCGAGCGCACATCACGCAGCAATCGCGTGAGTACCCAGCCGCTCAGCGTCGCCCGCGAAGACCGAACGCTATCCGGCTCCGGTCGTCCCGCTCCTCGAGGACCGCGACCGCGTCCCAGGGGCGAAGGCCCGTGACGTGCCGAGGCTCGGTCGCACCGGGAGGCCGTCGCGCGAGCGCTCGCGATCCGGATGTGGCCGCCATCGTGCACTTCGAGCACGCCGTCGTAGTTGCCGGCGGCGAGGCTCAGCAACGACGCGGGACCGGTCCCCGAGAGTGGGAGTGCACCGTCGATCCGCACCTCGAGCGGCGCGCCTCCGAGCGTCACCGTCATCCGCGCAGTCGCGTCGTGGCGCTCAGAACCAGTAGATGCCGAGGCCGGCCGACCATCCGATTCCGATCGAAGCCGACTCGTTCTCGAACGGGAGTCGGGCCACCGCGCGCACGTCCATGAAACCACCGATCGACATCGTCTCGCCAATCGGCGCGCCTACCTCGAGGCCCCCGCCCAGCTCGAGCGGCAGCACCACCCATGCACCCACGCGACGTTCGTACACGGTGTGCACCAGGATGCCGCTCGCGAACGTGCCGTACGCGCGAAGGACCTGGTGCTCGATCGGCGCCATGATCCGAAACCCCATGAACGGCACTTCGACGAGCGTCGTCCGATCGGCTTGCCCCATCCCCGAGACGCCAAGGGTGATCTCCAGATAGTAGATGTCGGTGAGATGCCCAGGTCCACGCGGTCGGTGTCCTGGGCCGCCGCATGACCATGCGGTGGCGAGCACGATGGCCGCGACGACCCACGTGTGTCGGATGATCTGCATGTCCCGTCCCTTCCCCTGCGAGCGGCGCGAGATCCCGGCCGAGCTACTCGACGCGGAGGTAGCCGCTCTTGAGGAGCTTCACCAGGATGGTGCTCGTATCGAGATCGGCGGCGAGGCTCTTGTTGAGCACCGTCTCCACGTGACCGTAGTTGTAGGCGAGCTGGAGCACGTCGAGCTCTTCGGCGCTCAGATCCCGCAACGGAGGAATGAGCGGCATCGCGATGAGGAGGTTCGCGTTCGAGGGCGGCATGTCGGGCCCGAGGCGGCGGATCTCATCGATCTGCCGCATCGCGTCCATGAGGATGCCCTCGGTGGTCGCCTGGATCGTCTCGGCGAACTCGCGCTGCTCCGGCGGGTCCATATCGAAGCTCCCGTTCACCCAGGTGAGGATGCGGAGCAGGCTCTTCATCGGAGCGACGTCGTAGTGCTCGTTCACCACGGAGAAGAGCACCTTGCCGCCGTCGAAGAAGATCTTGCCGACCTCGTTCTCGCTGCGGATGACGAGCACGCCGCTCTTCTTGCTGGCCGAGAAGAGCTGCATGAGATCGGGCAAGGGGATCTCGGCTATCGATCCGGACATCGTGCGCACCTGCGAGGTGCGGCGGCCCTGGGCGACGTCTTCGAGGCGGGCCTTCGCATCGCCCCCTGCACCGCCCTCGGCGGCGACCAGCTTGATGATGCTGGTGCCGATCAGGATCCGGTCGCCTTCTTGGAGGCGCGCGCGCTTGATCTTCTCGCCGTTGACGAAGGTCCCGTTGGTCGAGCCCAGGTCCTGGATGAAGATCTGATCGCCCGTCACCGTGAGCTTCGCGTGGCGCCGGGAGACCATGTCCTCCACCAGCACCATGTCGAGCTCGCTCGAACGGCCGACGACGATCTCCTTGTTGTTGGGCAAGGGGAATTCCCCGCCTTGGTATTTGCCCGAAATGAATCGGAGCGCATACAGCTTGGCGACCCGTGAGGGCGGCGGGGGCGTCACTTTCGGGACCGGAGGCTCCATCCGAGCCAAAGAATCCTAGAGGTTTCGGGAGCGTGAGGTCAAGGAAGTCCGACGTGGTCTCGCGCTCTCCGTAAAGGTTGCCCCCGGCCACTGCGCAGACGTTCCCAGGAGGGGTCGACGGTTCGAGGCATTTCGATAGGATGGCGGCCATGACCCACCCCGTCCCGCCCCCCGTGAACGAGCCCGTCCTCTCCTTTGCGCCGGGCACAGCAGAGCGATCCCGGCTGGCGGAGGCGCTGAAGACGGTGGGTGGGGAGTGTAGGGAGATTCCCGTACACATCGGGGGGCGCTCAGTCACCACCGGCCGGTTGGTGGATGTGGTCTCGCCCCACCGGCACGCCCACGTGCTGGCTCGGGCCCACGAGGCGGGAGAGAAAGAGACCCAAGGAGCGATCGACGCAGCCATGGCGGCGTGGCCTTCGTGGTCGGCGATGCGCTTCGAGGATCGGGCGGCGATCTTTCTGCGCGCCGCCGATCTGCTGGCGGGGCCTCACCGCGATCGGGTGAACGCGGCGTGCATGCTCGGGCAGAGCAAGACGTGTCATCAGGCGGAGATCGACGCGGTCTGCGAGCTGGTCGATTTTTTCCGCTTCAACGTCCACTTCCTCCGCAAGCTGCACGACGAGCAGCCCATCTCGCCGCCCGGCACCTGGAACCGCAGCGAGCTGCGCCCCTTGGAGGGCTTCGTCTTCGCGGTCGCGCCGTTCAACTTCCTGTCGATCGCGGTGAACCTTCCGATGGCGCCGATCCTCTGCGGCAACGTCGCGGTGTGGAAGCCGTCGACCACGTCGCTGCTGGGCTGCCACGAAGTGCTCGCGCTCTTGCGCGAAGCGGGTTTGCCCGATGGGGTGCTCAACATGATCCCGGGCGATGGTGTGCTGCAGGGCAAAGTCGCGCTCGACTCGCCGCACTTGGCGGGCATCCACTTCACCGGGAGCACCGGCACGTTTCGTTCGCTGTGGCGCGGGGTCGGCGAGCGGCTCGATCGCTACCGGAGCTTTCCTCGCATCGTGGGCGAGACCGGCGGCAAGGACTTCATCCTCGCGCATCCCAGCGCTGATGCGGCAGCGCTCGCGACCGCGATCATGCGTGGCGGCTTCGAGTACCAAGGCCAGAAGTGCTCAGCGGCCTCGCGCGTGTATGTGCCTCGCTCACTGTGGGGCGCGGTGCGGCAGCAGTTGGCGGACGAGACCCCGCAGATGAAGGTCGGGGATCCCGCCGACTTCTCCACCTTCGTGGGCGCCGTCATCGACGAGCGCGCGTACACCCGCATCACCGGTTACCAGCAGCTCGCCAAGGACACGGCGACCGTGCTGGTGGGCGGCGGCGCGAGCAAGACCGAGGGCTACTTCGTCGATCCCACCATCGCGGTGGTCGACGATCCCGCGCATCGCTTGATGACCGAAGAGATCTTCGGGCCCGTCGTGAGTGTGTTCGTCTACGAGGACGCGCAGTGGGACAGCACGCTCGAGATCGTGGATGGCACGTCTCCCTATGCGCTGACCGGCGCGGTGTTCTCGACGGATAGAGCTGCGCTCGCGCAGGCCGAGCAGCGGTTGCGGCACGCGGCGGGCAACTTCTACATCAACGACAAGCCCACCGGCGCGGTGGTGAGCCAGCAGCCCTTCGGCGGCGCGCGCGCGAGCGGCACCAACGACAAGGCGGGCAGCTTCTACAACCTCACCCGCTGGATCTCGCCGCGATCGATCAAAGAGACGCTCGTACCGCCGAAGGACTGGCGCTACCCGTTCTTGGGGAAGTGAGCGCTCACTCGACGTGGTAGATGCGCGAGATTCGTCGTTCTAGGAGGTCCGTGGTCAGCACGGTCACGCCGCGGGTCGCGGTGGACGCGTAGGCCATGTCGGCGTTGTACTCGGTGTCGCCCCAACCACCGAAGGTCGACGACCCGACCGCCGAGTTGGTGATCCCGACACGCGTGACCTCGTACTCATAGCGCCCGTTGGCAGCGGCGCGGAGCAAGTAGCGCGACGGTCCGCCCGATCCACTCCGCACCATCTGCTGCCAGATTCGGGGTGGGGGTGGGTCCTCGATCCGCTCGACGCCCGTCGAGGTCATGCGGAGCAAAGGCCCACGGCCGCGCTCGATCAGGGCGAAGGCTGTCGGTTGAGGCGCCAACACTACCTCCGACCCCTCTCCGGTGAACCACTCTGCCGACCCATAGTCCTGCATGAAGCGACACGTCCCATCGTCCGGGCAGTCGGCGCCGGTAAACAAAGACCGAAACCAGTGATCGACCGGCTCGGTGCGAGTGAGATAGACCCGCAGGCTGTCTCCCGTGTCGAACGCCATCGAGGAAGACGAGCGTAGCGGGGGTAGACCGTCGATCACTCGAAGGCACTCCGCCGTCCGGCATGGTGCTTCCTCGAGCGATGGCATGTCCTCCACGTCGACACGGTAGGTGAGCGCCGCGTGGTCCCCGCATGCAGTGAAGAGCACGCCGGAGATCTGGTTCGCGTCCGCGATGACCGTCGACGCACCGCGCTCGCCGAGGTTGCGCTCGCAGACTCCTGCAGACTCGTGCTCCAGCAACAGTCGTCGCGTCATGGTCACGCCATCGACGCGCCACACCTGCTCTGCTGCGGTGGGTTCATCGGGACGGTCGACGCGGATCACCAGGTCGTCGTGCGATCCTCGATCGATCAGCACCCGGTCAGCGATGCTCCATCCGTCGTCGGCGTGGAAAATGGAGCGACGCTCCGCGGATGGCGCGTCCCCCAGCGTCGCGAGCGTCCAGATCGTCTCGTCCTCTTGGACGAGCAGGACAGGGCCGCGCGCGGTGCGCATCTCTCCTACCCACAGAGGCATCGCCGCCCCCGGCAACTCGAGAATCGGAGAGAGCGGGGGAGGGGACGACTCGGTACAAGCGATGGCACACAGCAGCGTGCACGCCGCGAGGCACCTCATCGCCACCGAACCCGGACGGAGTCCACCAGCCAGCCGGGCTGGCTTGCCGTCACGCGGTGGCGAATGAGTGCGCTGATCGTGCGCCCGCTCAGTCCGGCGAAGTCGACGGGCCACGTGACGTATCCCGCAAACGGAGACACCGGCGCGTTGGAGTAGCGGAATACGGAACCCACGTTCCCACCCACGGGCGAGGTGCCACAGGTAAACGGCGCGACCACTGTGCCCGAGCAGCTCGCGTCGACGGTGAGCAGTGAGGTCCAAGTCGAGCGAACCGGATCTCCCGGGTCGTTGCCTCGGGGCAGCAGCTCCACGCTCGCGACGTTGTACGCGGCGCCAGCGGTCGAGCCCATATTCGACGCCACGAACTCTATTCGCACGCTTCCTCCCCCGTCGAAGTCGCCCGGCCGATGCCGGCGCGGGCCCAGACGTAGCTGCGTCCCTCCATGGGAGGTGAATCGAATCGGGGCGGGGCGCCGCCGATCTCCTCAACCGTTCCCTCGTCTGTCAGGGTGTAGATTCCCGACGAGGTGAGGTCCTCGAAGAGCATGGTCGAGGAGGTGTCATCGAGCATGAGGTCCCCTGTCACGATCGCCAGCGCGCGCGTGGGGTCATGCCAGAGCTCGCGGCCCTCGCGTCCGGCGGGTACGCGTACCGCGACCGTCCCGAAGCCATTGGGAATCGCGGTCTTGACGTCCAACACGAGCTGGGTCGCGCGCTGCCCTTCCAGATCCCAGAGCAACGCGGGCCTCGTACCCCCGGCGACGTAGCTGTTGATCGCGTGGAGGCGGCTGTCGCTCATCAAGTGCCAGCTTCCATCCAAGTACCCGTCCGGTGGAGTCGCGAACTCCTCTGTGAAGGTCGCGTCCTCGATCGAGAGGACCGT
>Ga0335397_10001780_pt1 | contig 29391 bp, 23 predicted proteins | sample MAT04_FD_205740 | JGI IMG/M metagenome (GOLD analysis project Ga0335397, IMG submission 205740) | Freshwater microbial communities from Lake Fryxell liftoff mats and glacier meltwater in Antarctica - MAT-04 (spades assembly) (version 2) ... | reverse complement strand
ACGGCGGGCCCGAGCTGGACCCAGCGTAGCGTCGCGGCGTACCTCGAGGGCGACCTCGCGCGCGCGTCGACCGCGTCCGCGAACGCGCTGCAGCTCGACGCGACGGACGCGCATGCGCTCGAGGTCGCGGCGCGCGTGGCGCTCGCGCGGCTCGATGGCGCGCGAGCGATCGCGGTGTTGGCCGACGCTCGATCCCCAGTGCTCATCCGGCTCCGGGCCCGCGCGCACGTCACGCAAGGCAATCTCGCAGCGGCGCTCGCCGACGTCGAGTCCGTCGATGGACAAGAGCCCGCCGATGGCTGGGCGGTCGCGATGTTGCCAGTGCTGCGCGCAGCCGCCGGGCGCCCTGGCTACGTGCTGTCTGGCGCCGCGGAGTCGACGCTCGCCTACGCGGCGCGTGCACCCGACGCGCTCACCACCGTGAGCATCGAGATCGACGGCCACGCGGTGAACGCGCTGGTGTCGACCGCGGCGGGCGCCACCGTCGTCGACGACTCCGTCTCGCGCACCGGCACGTTGCTCGCGCGGGTCGCGCTCGGCGCGCTCATCGTCGAGAACGTGCCGGCGCTGTCGCGTGATCTCGCCGATGTCTCGACGGCCGCCGGCGTCGAGATCGGCGCGGTGATCGGCGCGGATCTCCTCGTGCGCCTGCACGCGACGCTCGACGGCCCCGGACGCAGCGTGACCTTTCGTGCGGCCGCTGCGCCACTCCCGACGACCGGCGCGCAGCGGCTCGATCTGTTCGCGTTCGAGGGCACGCTGCTCGCGGTGCGCGCGTCGATCAACGACTCGCCGCCGGCGTTCTTCGCGCTCGACAATTCCGCGGCGCTCCCCGTCGCGCTCACCCTGCGCGCAGTGCGCGCAGCGGGCGTCGACGCCGCCGATCTCGAGACGCCGCCCGGCGCGCCGCCCGGCGTGCAGCTCTACACCGTGCCCGCGCTGCACCTCGGCAGCACCGTCGTCGAGCAAGTCCCCGCCGTCGTCGGCATCGTGCCAGAGGACCTCGCGCGCATCGCCGGGACACGCATCGACGGCATGCTCGGGCTGTTCGTCCTCGGCCAGCTGGTCGTGACGTTCGACCCCGAGGGCAAATCGGTCGTCCTGTCGCAGCCCGCTCCGCCAGCCGCAGCAGCGCCAGTGTCGGCGCGCTGAGCGCGACACGCGCGCCTAGCGCTGCACGGCGCGACGTTCACGGATAGAGCGACTCGATCCGCCAGCCGCCGCCCTCGTGCAGATACACGTCGCGCTCGTGCAGGCGGCTCTCGCGGCCTTGCCAGAACTCCACGCGGCTCGGCACCAGCCGATAGCCGCCCCAATACGCTGGGCGCGGCACCGCGCTGCCCTCGGGAAAGCGCCGCTCGTAGTCGACCACCGCCTCCGCCAGCACCTCGCGCGACGAGAGAAGACGGCTCTGCTGCGACGCCCACGCGCCGATCTGACTGCCGCGCGCGCGGGTCGCGAAGTACGCGTCGCACTCTTCGTCATCGACACGCTCGACGGTCCCCTCGACGCGAATCTGCACGACGATCGTCGGCCACAGAAACGCGAGCGCCGCACGCGTGTTCGCCGCGAGTTCCTGTCCCTTTCGACTCTCGCGGTTCGTATAGAAGACGAAGCCACGCGCGTCGGCGTCCTTCAGCAGCACGTAGCGGACCGACGGCGCGCCGTCCGCCGACGCCGTCGCAAGCGCGACCGCAGTGACGTCGTGCGCCTCGACGGCGCGCGCGCGCTCGAGCTCTGCATGAAAGCGAGCGATGGGATCGTAGAGAGTCGTCGGTGCGCTAGACATCGTGCGCGAATGTAGGCGCGGCGTGGGGCGGCGGCTAGGCGGCGTGGTGGAGGCCGCACGCATAGCAGCGGAATACCGCGGCGGCGCCGTCGCAGTGAAGACGTGCGTGGATTCGCGGCGCCGCCACGCCTTGCTCGACTGCCGATCCGCATGAAATGCTCCGCGGGGACGTGAACATCCTCGCGACGATCGAGGCGAAGCTGTCGCGCCACCCGCATCTTCACTACACGGCCGACGCCTGTTCGATTTCGGTCGATCCGCTGGACGACGCTGGATTCACCGTGTGGCTCTCCGTCAACGGAGACCGATACACGGTGGGCTTCGATGGATGGCACGAGGCGTTTCCGTCCGAAGACCAGGCTGTCGACTGCTTCGAACTTGGGCTCTTCGGTCGGTGTCGGCTCGCGGTGAGCTATCGAGGCGATACGGCGACGAAGTGGGTTCTCGAGTCGCGCGAGCGCGAGGACGGACCGTGGATCCCTGACAGCGAGACCGGCCGTCTCTTCGTCCCGTTCTGGCGTCGTGTGCGAGTCGTTCATCGGCAGAATCGGCTCATGGACTCCGGCACGCGCGCTTCGGCACTCGGGTCGACGGCGCGCCGCAGCGGTGCGCCGTAGCCGAAGTGGCGCGCGTGGCGCTCGCGCCGTGCACTGAACGACGCGCACACTCGCGCAGCGACGATCGCTCGCTGGCAGAAACCCTGCGCGCCGGCGAATCGTTCCGTGATAGCGTCCCGCCGGCCTATGCACTCGGCAGCGGACGAGCTCATCGCCCGACTGCGGCGAAACCCCGACGACTATGCGGCGTTCGTCGCATTGCGCGCGCACTACCACCAGCAGGGGGACTGGGCTTCGCTCGTCAACTTGCTCGAGGGCTGGGCGACGCGCGCCGCCGACCCGCGCGCGGCGGCGCAGGCGTTCTACGAGGCGGCGGATCTGGCGCTCGGCGCGCTCGGCGATCAGCCGCGCGGCGTGTCGCTCTACGAGCGGACCATCGAGCGCAGCCCCGGGCACGCGGAGGCGTACATGCGCCTCGAGGCGCTGGCGGAAGAGACCGGCGACACGCGTCGACTCGCGGAGCTGCTCGAGCGCCGCGCCGATTCGATGCTGCAAGCGGGCGGCGATCCGCGCGCGAGCGCTGCGCTGCAGCTGCAGCTCGGCGAGCTCTACGAGCAGCGCTTTCAGCGCGCCGATCGCGCGATCCTCCACTATCGCCGCGCGTTTGATCTCGATCCGCAGCTGGTGCCAGCGATCTACGCGGCGAGAGAGATCTATCGCAACGCCGGCAACCTGAAGGCGGCGGCGCAGCTCTACGAGCTCGAGGCCGCGGCAGAGACGGACCTCGCGCGACGCGTGTCGCTGCTGCGCGAGCTCGCGCACATGCGCGCGGAGCGGCTCACCGATCTCGAGGGCGCGATCAACGCGCTCGGTCGCGCGATGGGCAACGCGCCTGGTGATCTCGGCGTGATGCACGACCTCGCGACGATGCTCCTGCGCCGCGCGGAGAAACACGGTCAGTCGCCGGCCGGTGATGGCGACCGCCACCAGGCAGCGGACCTGCTCTACCAGATGGCGCAGAGCGTTCCGCCGGAGCACGCCGTCGCGTACGCCGAGTCGGCGCTCGATGCGGCGCCCGATCACGACGGTGCGATGGCGCTGCTCGAGCGCGCCGCGATGCAGATCTCGCGTCCGGATCTGCTGCCGGTGCGCTGGGTCGCGTTCCTGCAAGCGGCGTCGGATGCGCCGGGCGCGATGGAGATGCGGCGTCGCCTCGGCGAGGCTTACGTCGACGCGGGGCAGCTCGACGACGCGATCGTCTGCTTCGAGCCGCTGCTCGAGCAAGGCGACGCCGCGGCGGCGGAGCGGCTGATCGAGCTGTATCGGCAGGTCGGTCGCGGCGGCGATGTCGCGCGCGCGCTCGGCGTCTCGGTCGCGGGATTGCCGCCGGAGAAACGCGCACCGCGGCTGCGCGAGATGATGGACGTGCTCGTCGCGCAGGGCGATCGCGCCGGCGCATCGCAGCGCGCGTACGAGCTGCTGCAGGTGGATCCGGCGAGTCCCGACGCGCTCGCGTTCCTCGAGGACGAGCTGCGCGGTCGCAGCGCTTGGCAGGAGCTGCGCGAGCTGCTGCTCGCCGCAGCGCGCGTGCCGGGCCTCGCCGTCGATGCGCGCAAGCAGCGGCTGCGCGAGGTCGCGGCGCTCAGCGCCGACAAGATCGGCGACCTCGACGGCGCGGCGGGCGCGTGGCGTGCGGTGACCGCGCTCGACCCGGCGGACGGCGAAGCGCGCGGCACGCTGGCGAAGCTGCTCGAGCGGCTCGAGCGCTGGGATGAGCTCGTGCAAGTGCTCGAGCGCGACGCGATCTCGACGCTCGATCCGCGCACCAAGGCGGAGATCTTCCGTCGCCTCGCGCGCGTGCATCGCGATCAGCGGCAAGACTTCGCCGCTGCCGCGGAGTCGTACGAGAAGCTGCGCGAGCTGCAGCCGAGCGACGATTCCGCGCGCGACGAGCTGTGCGATGTGCTGCTCGATCTGGGCGCCTATCGCGAGGCCGTGCCGCTGCTGCGGCAGCGCATCGAGACGGCGTCACCGGTCGAGCGGCTGCGTCTGCTGCGGATCCTCGCGTCGGTGCTCGAGGAGCATCTCGGCGACGTCGAGGGCGCGTACGACGTCTCCGCGCGGCTGCTCGACGAGGAGCCCGGCGACCTCGACGCGCTGACGCGGATGGAGCGCATCGACGCGGCGGCTGAGCGCTGGGACCGCCTGTTGCAGACGCTCTCGTATCGCGCCGAGGTGGGCCAGCCGGACGAGCGCGCGCAGATCCTCGCGCGGATGGGCGCGCTCGCCGATCAGCGCCTCAGCGATCTCGATCGCGCTGCCGAATATTACGGACAAGCGCTCGATCTCGCGCCCGGCGATACGGCCGCGCTCGACGCGCTGTGCGACGTCTACGATCGCGCCGAGCGCTATCGCGATCTGGTCGAGCTGCTGCGCACGCGCGCCGACATGGAGTCGAGCCCGACGGTGCGCGCCGAGCTCTATCGGCGCATCGCGCGGATCCTCGAGTCGCGCGTGCGCAACGAGGACGCCGCCGCAGAGGCGTGGGTCGAGGTGCTCGCCGCCGGTGAAGACGAAGAGGCGCTGCGCGCGCTCACCGGCCGCGCACGTCGGCGCAGCGCGGCGGAAGAGCTCGAGCCGCTGCTGGCGCGCCTCGCCGCCATCGTGCCGATGGTGGAAGAATCGCGCGACCTGCTGGTCGAGCGCGCCGATGTGCTCGCGGTGACGCTGAGCCGCCCGGAGCAGGCGGTCACCGCGCTGCGTGACGTGCTCGATCGACTCGATGGCGTGCATCAGCCGTCGATCATTCGACTCGTCGCGCTCGCCGAGCAGCTCGCCGACGACGCGCTCCTCGCCGAGGGCCTCGAGCGGCAGCTGGTCGCCACAGAAGACGCGGGCCTGCGCGTGCCGATCGCCGAGCGCCTCGCCGATCTCTACGAGCATCGCCTGCGCGACGTCCCGCGCACGGTGAAGGCGCTCTACGCGTGGGCGGACGCGGATCTCGGCGATGCGACGCCGCAGCAGCGCTTGGTCGTGCTGCTCGAGCCGCTCGAGCGCTGGAAGGAGCTCGTCGACGCGCTCGACGCGCTCGCTGGGCTCGAGCAAGACGACGATGTCGTCGGTGCGCTGGTGCTGCGCTCGGCCGATCTCGCGTGGCGGCGTCTGAAGGACACCGACGGCGCGTGGCAGCGGCTCGCCGAGCGCGTCGAAGAGGCCGGCGATCTGCGCGCGGAAGAAGCGCTGCGTGCGCTCGCGCGGGAGACACAGCGCGGCGAGGCGCTGGTCGAGCTCTATCTGCGGCTCGCGCAGGCGGACGGCGCGGCGCCCGAAGTGCAGGCCAAGCGCTGGTCGGACGCGGGCGGCGTCTACGAGACGTATCTCGGCGACACGCAGCGCGCGCTCGAAGCGGTGCTGCGCGCGTTCGCGCTCGATCTGTCGGACCCGGTGCGCCTCGACGAAGCGGATCGCCTCGCTTCGCTCGCCTCGGCGTGGACGCGCCTCGGCCAGGTCTACGAGACGCTGCTGCGCCGTGCGGAGACACCCGCGCAGAAGGTCGCGCTTCTGGTGCGCCACGCGCGGATCCTCGACGAGAAGGGCGGCGACACGAGCGGCGGTCTTGATCGCGCGCTGCGCGCGTGTTCGCTCGCGCCGGAGGACGACGACGTCCTCGCGCTCGCCGAAGATCTCGCGCCGCGCGCCGGTCGCGCCGAAGAGCTGCTGGTCGTCTACGAGCGCCGCAAGACCTCCGCGAAGGACGACACGCGTCGGGTCGAGGCGCTGCTCCGCGCAGCGAAGCTCGCCGACGGCGCAGTGCGCGATCGCGAGCGCGCGATGCTCTACGTCGCGCAGGCGGTCGCGCTCGCGGCGCGCACGCCCGAGCTCGGCGACGTCGTCGAGGCGACGGTGCGCGAGCTCGACGCCGCGCACGCTGCAGCGCCCAAGCCGAGCACGAAGCCGAAGGCCGGCGACAAGCCGGTGATGGCCGCGGATGCCGCGCGTCGCGGGCTCGTCGGCATCTATCTGCGGCTCGCCGAAGGCGCACCGGACGCGGGCGACTCCGCCCGCATGTTGACGCGCGCGGCGCGCTTCCTCGACGTCGAGCTGCGCGACGAAGGCCGCGCGTTCGAGGCGCTGAAGCAGGCAGCCGCGGCGACGCCGGGCAACGTCGACGTTCTCGACGAGCTCGCTGCGTTCGCTGAGCGCACCAAGAAGCTGAGCGCGCTCGACGAGCACCTGGCCGAGCTGGTGCGCGAGGCGTTCGATCCGAAGACGGCGATCGAGCTCGCGCGCAGGCGGGGTGCGCTCCTCGCCAATAAGCTCGGCCGCCACGCGGATGCGGCCGAGGTCTATCAGCAGCTGCTCACGCTCGCGCCGAGCGATCGCGAAGCGGCGCACGAGCTGCGGCGCTGCCTGAGCACCGCGGGGCGCCATCAGGACGTGCTCGTCGCGATCGATCGCGAGCTCGACACCACGCGCGATCCGCTCGAGCGCGCGGCGTTGCTGAAGGACTCGGCGCGCACCTGGGAAGGTCCGCTGCACAACCGCTACGAAGCGCTCGATGTGTGGAAGAAGGTGCTCGCGCTCCTCGCGGACGACGCAGAAGCGCTCGCCGCGATCGCCCGCCTCGAGAAGGAGACGCGGCGCGTCTCGGTCGACGACGACAGCGACATCGATGCGCTGATCGCAGCGCCGGTCGCGGCGCGTGAGCCTGTGCGCGCGGCCGCGAGGAGCGCGTTCGACGAAGACGAGACAACGGATGGCGGCGCGAGAGTCGGCGGCGGCGACGGCGGCGGCGACCGGGACAGCGACGACGGCAGCGACGACCAAGGCGAAGACGACGACCGAACCGATGGTCGTGGCGGCGGCGCGGTGGAGCAGGCGCGAGCGGATGACGGCCGGGAGACGCTCGCGGTCACCCGGTCCGAGGACGTCGACGACGCGGCGCCGCGCGAGATCACGTCGGAGGTGAACATCGGCGATGGCGTCGAGTTCGACGCCGAAGAGTTCACCGGCCGACTGCCAGGACCGCCCGCGGGGCCGTGGGAAGAGACGACGGACGCAGGCGGCCCACGCGCGAGCGCTCCTCTGAGCGTGGGCGATCGAGCCGCCACCGTGCGCGTCGACTCGGACGCAGAGATCGTCGATCCGAGCGGGCTCGTCGCGCTCCCGGAGGCGTCGGCCGCTGCCGATGAAAGCGACGTCGAGGCCGCCGACGAAGACGCCGTCGAGGTCGTCGACGACGAGCTCGAGGACATGGAGCTCGGCGACGAGCTCGACGAGTTCGAAACGCTCGACGAGAGCGCGCCACCGCTGCCTGCGCGCGCGCAGTCTCTGCCGCCGCCGCCACCGCCGCCTCGCGCGCACGGCGACAAGCCGTCGCTGCCGCCACCGCCACCTCCGCCGCGGCGTCGCTGAGCGCGCGCGCTCGACACACGGAGGCACCGATCGTGACGATCGAGCGGATCGCGGTCGTTGCCTGCTTCGTCACTGCCGCGCTCGCTGCGCTGCTCTACATGGTCGTGCGCAGGGCGCGACAGGCGCGACCCAACGCAGCGACCGCTGTGATGATCGGCCTCTCTGCGCTCCTCATCTTGCTCGGCGCTGCGTTGGTGTGCCTCGATGCCCTCGCCCCCAACGGCGTGGTGCACTACGCCGTGCCACTCGCGCTCGCTGCAATCTCCGTCGGCAACGTGCTCGCCATCGCACGCAACGTGCTCCGTTCGCGGCGCACGGAGACGGACCTCGAGACGCTGGTGCGTGAGCGCACGCTCGAGCTGCGACGCGCGCAGACCGATCTCGTGCAGGCAGAGAAGCTCGCTTCCGTCGGATTGCTCGCGGCCGGCGTCGCGCACGAGATCAACAACCCCGCCGCGTACGTGCTTGCGAACCTCACGCTGCTGCGCGACTCACTGCACGGTCTGCGCGAACAACGCGCCGCGCTCGAGCGCGCCGCCACGAGCGAAGGCGCACCGGCGCCGACACCGGCGGAGATGCACAGCAGCGATCGGCTCGCCGACGAGACGCTGCGCGACGCGGTCGACGGCTTGCTGCGCATCCGCGACATCGTCGCCGACCTGCGCAGCCTCGCGCAAGAAGAGGCGCACGATCCCGAGCCGGTGCGCCTCGCCAAGGTCGTCGAGACCAGCGCGGCGCTCGCACTGCCGACGATCCGCCACCGCGCCTCGCTCGAGCTGGTGCTCGATCGCGCACCGCTGGTGCTCGGCCACACGGGCAAGCTGTCGCAGGTGGTCATCAACCTCGTCGTCAACGCGGCCGAAGCGATTCGCGAGGACGCGACGCGCCCTGGACGCATCGTCGTGCGAACGCTGCTGCTCGACGCCGAGGCCGCGGAGCGCGTCGTGCTCGAGGTGGGCGACAACGGTCGCGGGATCGCGGCGGCGCAGATCGGCGAGATCTTCCGGCCGCTCTACACGACCAAGCGCTCCGGCACCGGGCTCGGCTTGGCGATCTGTCGGCGCATCGTCGAGGAACACGGCGGGCGGATCGAGGTTGAGTCGATCGTCGGCGAGGGCACGACGGTTCGCGTGCTGCTGCCGGAGCTGCCGGCAGGCTTCGCTGCGAATCTGCCGGAGCTGCAGACGGGGCGCTTTGGCGCGCTGGTGCCCGCGGCGGCGATCGAGCCGCCCGCAGAGCTCGCGCTGCACGCCGCGCTGCCGCCCGTCCCTGCGCCGATCGAAGCGCCGCGTGCGCGTCGCAGCTCAGTGCCGGCGCCCTCGTCGGTCGAGCCGTTCGAGCGCCGGCTGGTGATGATCGTCGACGACGAAGCGCTGCTGCTGAAGGTGCTCGCGCGGTTCCTGCGCCGCTGGCACCGCATCGCCGTCGCCGTGTCGGTCGACGAGGCGCTGCGTCTGCTGCGCGAGGGCGCGGACCCGGATGTCCTCATCTGCGATCTGATGATGCCGATCAAGAGCGGCGCAGAGTTCTATCTCACGCTACAGCGCGAGCGCCCCGAGCTCGCCGAGCGCGTCACGTTCATGTCTGGCGGATGCACGGACGATCGGCTGAACGACTTCCCGCGCAGCGTGGGTCGCGCGACGCTGGTGAAGCCGATCGAGCCGAACGCGCTGCTCGCCTACCTCGACCAGCAGTTCGTGCTGCGCGATCAGCGCGCGTGAAGCTCAGCTAGCGCCGAGCAGATGACGCCGCGCGACCTCGGCCCACGGGCCCGTCGGGTCGAGGCGCAGATACGCCTCCCAGTGCGGGCGCGCTTCGCCCTTACGGCCGAGCTCTTCGAGCGCCATCGCGAGGTTGAAGTGCGCGTCGGCGAACGTCGGATCGATGGCGATCGCACGGCGGAAACACGACGCCGCGCCCTCGCCATCACCGCGCTCGAAGGCGAGAAAGCCGAGGTTGTAATACGCCTCGGGCTGCGCCGAATCGAGCTCGAGCGCGCGCGCGTAAAGCTGCTCTGCCTCCTCCGCGAAGCCGCGCCGAAAGCGCAGGTTGCCGAGGTTCGTCAGCGCGTTGGCGAGCGCCGGATCGAGCTCGATCGCAGCGCGATACGCGGCCTCCGCGCGGTCGAAGGTGAGCTCTTCTTCGTCGAGCCGGCAGCCCTCGAGGTAGTGCGCATACGCGGCGCGGCGCTGGCCGGGCGGCGGCTCGCCGGCGCGCAGCACGCGCACCACGTCGTCACGCAGCGCGCGCACCTCGAAGTCGAGCATCAGCTGCCCGGTGAGCGGCTCGAAGATTCCGTCATCGCCGCGCACGACGACGCTGTGCCCATCGGCGACGACGCGCAGCTCCGCGAGCGGACGCGTGACGCGCGGCAGCGACGCGCGCAGCGCCTCGACCGACGCGCGCACCTTCGGCAGCGGCACGCCGTGATCGAGCAGCCCCTTCGCCGTGCGCAGTCCGATCAAGTCTTGAAACGTGTAGAGACGTCGCTTTCCGTCGCGCGCGGACGGCGCGAGAAAGCCGGTGCGATCCCACGAGCGCAGGCGCGTCTCGGGCACGCCGACGACGCGCGCGGCCTCGGCGGTGCCATAGAGATCCGCGGCCGGATCACCGCTGCGCTCGCGGACGATCGGCTCGTCGTCCTCCGGCGCCGGCAGCGCGCCAGGCGCCACGGCGAGCGGCGCGGTCCGGCGACCGCCGCCCGCGCCGAACGCCACGTGAATCACATTGTCGTCGTCGTCGCTCACCGTTCACTCCGGCGCGCCGACGATAGCGCGAGAGGCGCCTCGAGATCGACGTCGATACACAGCGCGCCCACGCGCAGCGACGCGCGCACCTCGACCGTCGCTGTGCCGAGCGCCCTCCCCGGCACGCGCTGCATCGCCTCGGCGCGCGCGATCCGCAGCGCCCGAAGGTGCACACGTACCGAGCCCTCGACCAAGCGCAGCAGCTGCGCGCGCGCCGCCTCGTCGAGCGGACCACGCCAGACCAGCGCGAGCCGCAGAAGGTCGACGGTGATCATCGTGCTGCCGAAGTACGCCTCCGCGCCGCCGACGCCGGGCCCCGTAGCGCCCTCCGAGAGCAGCCCTGGCGCCGCAAACAGCGCCTCTTCGGCCTCGCGGCTCAGCGCCTCGCCGCGGCGCACGACGACCCGCGCGCCGCGTACGGCCCGCGCGAGGCCTTTGAGCGTGCGAGGTGGCGGTGAACTCATCGTAGGCGCAAGCGTACAGACACTTACATCAGACTACCAAGTTGTCGTCGCATCGTCGCCACCGGGGGCGAAGGCGAAAGTGCGGCCTATATTGCGCCGCGATGGCCACCCGCTCTGCCTCGACGCCGCCGGCCACCCGCCCGCTCGCCTTTCTCTCCGACATTCACGGCAACCTGCCGGCGCTCGAGTCGGTGCTGCGCGAGCTGGCGCGGCGTGCGATCACGGACATCTACGTCGCCGGCGATCTGCTGTTCGGCGGGGATCAGCCGCACGAGGTGTGGCTGCGCCTCACGCAGGTCAACGCGAAAATGACCCGCGGGCCGAGCGATCTCGCGCTCGCTACGCTCGATCCGAGCGCGCTCACGCCGCAGGACGAGCACCAGCGCGCGCGCCTCGCGCTGTTCGAGAAGACGCGCGCCGCGGTTGGCGAGCTGGTCATCGCGCGGCTGCGTCGCCTGCCCGAGCGCATCCGCATGCCGCTCGTCGATGGCAGCGAGATCCTGATGGTGCACGGCTCGCCGATCGACCCGACCATCGAGATGGGGCACGACCTCGACGACGACGAGCTGCTCGCGCTCATTGGCGACGATCCGGCCGACATCGTCGTCTGCGGCGCGTCGCACCTCGCCTTTCAGCGGCAGCTCGAGCAAGTGCGCATCGTCAGCGTCGGCTCGGTGGGCCAGTCGCCCGAGGGCTCTGTGGCGCACTTCGCGATTCTCACGCCGCGCCCCGACGGCACGCTCGTCGAAGAGTGCACCGCCGAATACGGCGCAGCGCCCGAGGCATGAGTCCACACACCCCTGGCGTACATGACGCTGCGCAGCGACGCGCTCCACCCCCGCCTCTTGCCCCTCGTCCCCCCCCGCACTAGCCTGGCGGCCTAGTGCCTCCAAGTATGCTCTTCGCTGCCGGTGTCCCCGGGCTTCTCCTGCTCGGTGCGACGTTCTCGGCGGTGGACGCGGCGCTGGTCGAGCTCGGCGAGGTCCCCGCGCGTGCCGTGCGCGACGAAGGCGGCGAGCTCGCTGGCACCGCCGCGCGCCTGCTCGAGAGCGAGACGGCGATTCGTGCGCGCTTGCTCGCCGGCCGCGTCTTCTGCATCTGTGCCGCGGCCATGTTGACTGCGCGCGTCGCGGCGCCGCACGGCGTGGTCTCGCTCCTGCTGGCGACGCTCGGCGTCGTGCTCGTCTACGGCACGCTGGTCGAGGTGCTGAGCACGCTCACGCGCAAGTACGCGCTGCGCATGGCGCTGCCGCTGCTCAAGTGGTTCCGCCCGCTCGAGCTGCTGATGGTGCCAATTGCGCTGCCGCTCGCTTGGATCGGCGCGCTCGTCGATCGCGCGATCCCGGCGCCGCGCCAGCAGAGCGCCGCACAAGCGGAGAAGATGGTCGATCTCGAGGTCGAGAGCGTCATCGATCAAGCGGAAGAGAGCGGCGCGATCCTCTCGTCGCACGCGGACCTGCTACGCGGCGTGCTCGAGTTCAAAGACACCGTCGCGCGCGAGATCATGATCCCGCGCACGCAGGTCGTCGCGATCGAGATCGACACGCCGTTCGAGAAGGTCCTCGATCTGGTGAAGGACGCTGGCCACAGCCGCTATCCGATCTATCGTGGCCGCCCCGATCAGGTCGCCGGCGTGCTCTATGCGAAAGACCTGTTTCAGCTCGAGCGCGAAGGAACGACGCTCGCCACCGGCTCGATCGCGGCCCTGGTGCGCACCCCCGTCTTCTTCGTCGCCGAGACGCAGAAGATCGGCGATCTGCTCCGACAGATGCAGGCCAAGCGCGTGCACCTCGCGGTCGTCGTCGACGAGTTCGGCGGCACCGCGGGCATCGTCACGCTCGAGGACATCCTCGAGGAGATCGTCGGCGAGATCCGCGACGAGCACGACACGGACGAGCCGCGCGTCGAAGAGATCGCGCCAGGCCGCTATCTGGTCGATGCCACGCTCTCCATCTACGACATGCAGGACGCGATCGGCATCGAGCTACCGGAGGCCGACGGCGAATACGACTCCGTCGGCGGCATGGTCGTCGACAAAGCCGGCCGCGTCCCCGCCGAGAACGAGACCATCACCGTCGGCGAGCTCGACATCATCGTCCGCGACGCCGACCGCCGCAGCGTCCGCCGCGTCGAAGTCGTACGCCGCGCCAAAGAAGCAGACTCCAGCGCCCCGCCAACAGAAGCCGCCGCGCAATAGCGACTCTCCCGCCTCGCAGCAACCCTCCGAAAGCCCCCTTTCCAAGGGGGTTGGGGGTGCCTCACATCGCCGCTCTCCGAGTGCACGCGACTCGGATCGACGCCATCGGAAAAGCCCCCCTCGAACGAGGCGCTGGGGGAGGTTCCCAGCGCGGGAGCGCAACGAATGAGGCTCAAAAAGAAGTGATGAATCTTGAGAAGGGAGGTTCCCTGCGCGGGAGCGCACCGAAAGCCCCCTTTCCAAGGGGGTTGTGGGTGCCTCACATCGCCGCTCTCCGAGTGCACGCGCCGACAATCGCCGCCCACCGGAAGCCCCCCTCGAACGAGGGGCGGGGGGGTTCCTCATCCAAATCGAATGGCGCCAGCCTCGTAAAGCTCGACCAGCGTCTTGAGCGCCTCGAGGCGCGCCATGCCGCTGACGTCGAGGATCTCTTCGAGCGAGGCGCGACTGTCGACGCGCGACAGCAGAAAGCCCGCGCGGTGGTCGAGGCCGAGCCAGCGGATGTCGTTCTCGCGAACGGCGACGACGGGTACGCGCTTCAACGAGCCGACGCGTGATGAGTAGATCTGCTCGAGGCGCTCGCGCGACGCGGCGGCGCACGCCTTCGCGCTCACGTTGTGCTCTTCGCGGCCAAGCAGCAGCTCGGCGACGAACAGCGCGCCGGTGAAGTCACCGAGGGCGAAGCGCTCGGTCATCTCGCTGCTGAGATCGAGCTGCGGCGAAGACGGCCGGCTGCGATCCACCAGATCGAGCGCGTGGCCGTGCCCCGCGGGTGGTGGCTCGGTGGCGGGACGCACGACGCGCAGCTGCCGCGTCGGACGCACCGCTTGCCGCGGTGGTGGAGTCGGCGCGCGGCGCGACTGGCGATCGGTCGCCCACGCGTCGGGCGCGGAGCGGTCAGGCGCCGCGGGGACGCGGTCAGAGCGCGGAGGCGGAATCGGCGTGGCGACGGCCGGCGGCGCCTCGTCGGGCAAGCGCAGCGCGACGACGGGCAGCTCCAACGTCAGCCGCCCGCCGTCCTCGAACGCGCTGCCCGACTCGCCCTGTGGCGCGGACCCAGTACGACGCCGAGGCCGCGCGGTGCCGCGCTTCCCAGGATCGTCGGGCGCGTCAGAGCTGCCGCTCATCAGGACTTGCCGATCACGCCCTTGAACATCTTGTGAGTGCGCGTGAGCGTATCGAGCTGCTCTTTGAGCGCCGCCGCATCGCCACGCGAGATCAGCGAGCGCGTCTTGTCGACGACGGCGCGCGCCTTCTCGGTGGCGTCACGGCCGAAGTCCGAGCCGGCAACGACGCGCTCGACCTCGGGGAAGAGCTTCTCGATGTCTTGGATCGTCTTCTCGGCGTCCTGCTTGAACTTCTCGAACTCTTCGCTCGTGCGGCGCGTGACCATCAGGTCCTTCGACTCGGTCATCATGCCCTCGATCTCGTCCTTGGTGAGACCGCTCGACGCGGTCACCGTGATCGACTGCTGCACGTTCGTCTCGAGATCCTTCGCGTGCACGCTGACGATGCCGTCGGCGTTGATCTCGAACGTCACCTCGACCTCGACCTGGCCGGCCGCCGCGCGGCGCAGCCCGGTGAGCACGAACTCGCCGAGCACTTCGTTCTCTTCGGCGCGGCGCGACTCGCCCTGCAGCACGAGGATCTTCACCGCCGTCTGGTTCTCGCGGACCGTGGTGAAGATCTTCGAGCGCGACGTCGGGACCGTCGTGTTCTGCGGGATGAGCTCCTCGAAGTAGCCGCCGACGACCATGATGCCGAGCGTGTGCGGCGTGACGTCGAGCAGGATCATCTCCGGCCCATCGTCCACCAGCGCGGCGCCCTGGATGCCGGCACCGAGCGCGACGACCTCGTCGGGATGCACGCCCTTGCACGGCTCGCGCTCGAAGAACTCCGCGACCAGCTTCTGCACGAGCGGCATCCGCGTCATGCCGCCGACGAGGATGACATCCTCGATCTCGCCCTTCTCGAGCACCGCCTCTTCGAGCGTCTGCGCGCAGATCTCGACGGTGCGCTTCACCAGGTCGCCGCACAGCTCCTCGAGCTGCCCGCGCGTCAGCAAGCGCTGCAGATGGAGCGCTTCGTTGCGCGCGCTCGAGATGATGAACGGCAGGTTCACCTCGGTCTCGACCACCGACGAGAGCTCGCACTTGGCCTTCTCTGCGGCGTCCTTCAGGCGCTGCAGCGCCATGCGATCTTGGCGCAGATCGACGCCGTGCTCGTCCTTGAAGCCCTGCACCAGCAGATCGATGATGCGCGCGTCGAAGTCCTCGCCGCCGAGGAACGTGTCACCCGCCGTCGACACGACCTTGAACACACCCGACGAGCTGATCTCGAGGATCGAGATGTCGAACGTGCCGCCGCCGAGATCGTACACCGCGACGGTGCGGTCGATGCTCTTGCCGAAGCCATAGGCGAGCGCCGCCGCCGTCGGCTCGTTGATGATGCGAATCACGTCGAGGCCGGCGATGGCGCCCGCGTCCTTCGTCGCCTGGCGCTGACCGTCGTTGAAATATGCGGGGACGGTGATGACGGCCTTCTGGACCTCGTGACCGAGATAGTCCTCGGCGATCATCTTCATCTCCTGGAGGATCATCGCGCTGATCTCCGGGACGCTGTAGACCTTGTCGCGCAGGCGGATGCGCGTGTCGCCGTGTGGGCCCTCGACGATGTGATACGGGCTCGTCGCGACCGCGTTCTTCACCTGCGGGCTCGCCCACTTGCGGCCGATCAGGCGCTTCGCGGCGTAGACGGAATTCTCGGCGTTGGTGACGGCCTGGCGCTTCGCGATGTGACCGACGAGGCGCTTGCCGGCTTCGGTGATCGCCACCATCGACGGTGTGGTGCGATATCCGCCCCGGTTGGGGATGACGACCGGCGTGCCGCTCTCGACGATGGCGACGCAGGAGTTCGTCGTTCCGAGGTCGATTCCGATGACCTTGTCCATGTACGTGTCACACCCTTCGAAATACGTCGCGACGGCTCACTTGAGCTCGCGCAGGAGATTCTTCACGAGATCGTCGCTGGGGTCTAGCTTGGCGGCGATCTCGAGCTCGCGTTTGGCGTTGAGCTTGAGGCCCGCAGCGATGAACACGCGGCCGAGCACCGCGCGGGACTTCGAGTCGTCGGGCGCCAGCTCGACGGCGCGCTGCGCGTACGCGCGCGCCTGGTGCAGGTCGCCGTTGGTCCGGAGCAGCGCCTCCGCGGTGCGCCGATGCGCCACGAGATCCGTCGGGCGGCCCTCGCAGACACGCGCCCACGAGAGCGCCGCCTGGCCCCATTTGCCGAGCTGCTCCTCGTAGCGCGCTTGCTTCGTGTAGGTCTCGGCGAGTTCCACCGCGAGGAGGTTCTTCAGCCGATCGTGCTCGCGGATCACGTCCTCGCGATCCCCCTCGACGGCGCGCGCGACGCTGAGCGCGTTGACCGCCTCGACCAGCTTGCCGTCACGCTCGGCGCGAAGGCCCTCGGCGAGATGACGCGACGCGATGTCGCCGCCACCCGTGATCGTCGCGGTCTGCTGCAGCGAGCGCACCAGGTCGCGCCCGGCACCTTGCGGATCGGCCGGACGCGCCGGTGGTAGCGTAGCTGGCGCCGGAGGTGCCGTGAACTCGCGCGCGACCGACTGCAATCGGTACTGCAGCAGCTCCTGCATGCGCCGGCGCTGTTCCTCGGTTGGTCCACCGGGCGCGGCGGATGGCGGCGTACGCGCGGCAGGCGTCGCCGACGGCGTACGCGCGGCAGGCGCCGCCGACGGCGCGCGCGCGGCAGGCGCCGCCGACGGCGCGCGCGCGGCTGGCGTCGCCGACGGGGCGCTCGCCGGCGCAGCAGGCGGCGCCGGCGCAGCAGGCGGCGTCGGCGCTGCCGAGATACGCGGCTCTGGCACCGGCGACGGCGGCGGCGGCGGCGGGTTCGACCTCGGCGCGACCGGCGGCGGCGGCACTTCGTTCGGACGCGGCGCGATCGGGACCCCGTGCACCGGCGTCGCGCCCACGCGTGCCGCCTCGCGCGCGGCGACCTTCTCGCCCTCGGCGAGCTCGCGCTGCGTCCCTGTCGTCACCTCGGTGAGCAACAGATAGTCGTCGTACGCCTCGCGCGTCTTCTTCTTGCCGAGCACCTCGTACGCCTCGGTGAGACGGCGGAAGATGTGCTCCATCTTCTGCTTGTAGGTGCCGAGCCGCTTCCGGAACATCGTGTCCGGATGGAAGACCTTCGACAGATCGAAGTACGCGCTGCGCACGTCCTTCTTCTCGGCGTCGGGCGCAATGTCGAGCAGCTGATAGTAGTTGAGCACTTCCAGCTGATAGAAGGTGTCGAGGATCTGCCGACGCCTATCGATGTCGAGGTCGACGTCCTCTTCGAGCTCGCTCGGATCGTAGAGCGCGCGAACGACGTTCTGCGGCGATGGATTGACGCGCATGCCGCGACCGCTGCCGCGTGAGCCCGAGTCGGGCGTCTTCTGCCGCTCTGGGTTGCGCTCCGCCGCAGGAGCGCGCGATGGCCGCGCCGCGGCCGGCACTGGGTCCTTCCACTGCACCGCGCCGAGCGCGACCAGTCGCACGACGATGTCGGTCACCGCCTCCGCGCCTAGGCCGGTGATCTCCCCGAGCTCGCCGAGCCCAAGCGCGCCGTCGATGCGCGACAGCAGAAATCCCTCGAGCGCGCCGAGCGGCAGCGCGCGCACGTCCACACCGGGGACGAGGATGGGAACGCGCAGCGGGGACTCGGTCGACATGCGGCGGCGCGCTATCCTACGCGACCAGCAGCTCGAGGAGAGCTTTCTGCGAGTGGAGCCGGTTCTCCGCCTCTTGCCAGACGCGCGACTGGGGCCCGTCGATGACGCTCGCCGCCACCTCTTCACCGCGGTGCGCCGGCAGACAATGCAGAAAAATCGCGTTCGGATCGGCGCGCCTCATGCTGCCTTCGTCGACGAGGTAGCTCGCAAAGACCTGCCGGCGCGCTTCGGCCTCGTCCTCTTGACCCATGCTCGCCCAGACGTCGGTCGTCACCACGTGCGCGCCCGCGCACGCCTCGGCGACGTCACGCACCACGCGCACGCTGCCGCGGTTGGCGCCCTGCGCTGCCTCGAGGATCGCGGGCTTCGGCGCGTAGTTCTCCGGGCACGCGAGCACCAGCTCGAAGTCGAGCAGCGCCGCTGCCTCGATCCACGAGTGCGCCATGTTGTTCCCGTCGCCTATCCACGCGACGCGGCGACCCGCGAGCTGCGGCCCGTGCGCCTCGCGCATCGTCATCAAGTCCGCGAGCAGCTGACACGGATGATGGTCGTCGCTGAGCGCGTTGATCACCGGCAGCTTGGCGTGCGCGGCGAGCGTCTCGAGGCGATCGTGCCCAAAGGTCCGCCACACCAGCGCATGGAGATAGCCCGACAAAATATGCGCCGTATCCGACAGCGGCTCGCCGCGCCCGATCTGCAGATCACGGCCGTGCAGCACCATCGCGTGCCCGCCGAGCTCGCTGATGCCGACCTCGAACGAGATGCGCGTGCGCGTCGACGCCTTCTCGAGCAGCACCGCCACGCTCTTGCCCGCGAGCGGACGCGGATGCGCTGACGTGCCGCGCAGTCGCTTCAGCTCCTCGGCGCGATCGAGCAGGCGCACGAGCTCGATCGGCGAGAGATCGCGCAGCGTCAGGAAGTGGCGGACGGCGCGCGCGGTCACGCGGTCGCCTGTGCCTGCTCTTGCGGCACTGCGGCGCGCAGCACGCGCTCGACTACCTCGAGGCCCTCGTCGAGCTCCGCGCGCGTGACGAGCAGCGACGGCGAGAAGCGCAGCACGTCGCCGCCTGCCAGCGAGAGCAGCACGCCCTCGCTGCGAATGCGCGCGAGCGTCGCCATCGGGTCGACGCCGGTCGCGAGGCGCAGCCCGCGGAGCAGGCCCTTGCCGCGCGCCTCTGACACCGCCGGGACGTTCACATCAGCCGCGATCGCCGCGAGCCGCTCGCCGAGATAGGCACCGTCGCGCGCGACCTTCTCGATCACGCCCTCGGCATCGAACACCTCGAGGACCGCGAGCCCCGCGGCGCACGCGACCGAGTTGCCACCGAAGGTCGTGCCGTGTGAGCCAGGCGGCAGACCATTCGCGACCTTGCGCGTGACCAACATCGCGCCGAGCGGAAAGCCGCCGGCGATGCCCTTCGCGAGCGAGGTCGCGTCCGGCCACACGCCGCTCTGCTCGCGACAGAGGAACGTGCCGGTACGCGCGTAGCCGGTCTGAATCTCGTCGAACAGCAGCAGCGCGCCGTGCTCGTCGCAGATCGCTCGGAGGCCCTGCAGGTACGCGTCGGTGCCGACGAAGATGCCGCCCTCTGCTTGGATCGGCTCGACGATCACCGCCGCCGTGCGTGGTCCGACGGCCGCGCGCATCACCTCGAGGTTGCCGTACTCGACGAACGAGACACCGCCGACGAGCGGCTCCATGCCGACGTGATATTTCGGCTGCCCGGTCACGCTGAGCGCGCCCATCGTGCGGCCGTGAAAGCTGTTGTGCGTCGACACGAACTCGACGCGCTCGGGGTGGCCCTGGTCGTGTTGCCAGCGCCGCGCGAGCTTGAGCATCGCCTCGTTCGCCTCGGTGCCGCTGTTGCAGAAGAACACCTTGTCGAACCCGGTGCGGCGCGTGAGCTCATCGGCGAGCAAGATCGACTGCTCGTTGTAGAAGAGGTTCGACGTGTGCACGAGGCGCTGCGCCTGCGCCGCGACCGCCGCTGAGAGCTTGGGATGCGCGTGGCCGAGCGCGCACACCGCGATGCCCGCCGCGAGATCGAGATAACGTCGACCGTCGGCGTCCTCGACGCGGCTGCCTTCGCCGCGCACCAAGACGAACGGCGGTTGCTTGTAGTTGCCGAGGAGCGAGCGCTTCGCGAGGGCAACCAGCTGCTCGTTCGTGTTCGCGTGCTCACCAGGTGGGCGGGCCATTCGCGACTTGTAGCACGCCTCTTCGCGCCGCTGCGTGCGCACCGCGCGGAACTTCGCCGCGTCGTAGCCCGGTCGCTCAGCGGAGCAGCAAGAGCCAACCGACCGTCCCGCTGGCGGCGATGAGCGCGGCGGCGATGATCGGCACGACGCGGCTCCGTCGGCGCAGCGCATCTGCGGGATACACCACCGGCGGATCGCCGTAGACGATCACCGGCGCGCCATCGACCGCCAGCGCAAACGCGGGCACTTTGCGCAGCTCGAGGACCTGCTCGTGCACCCGCGCCGCCAATGGCAAATCGATCGCCGCGAGCAGCGCGCGCGCAGCGTCGGCGAGCGGCCCGGCCGTCGCGTTACTGCGATAGCCGCCATCGCCGAGCTGAAGCTCGATGAGGCGCTCGGCCCGCTGCACATGAAACACGCGGCCGCCGTGCTCGGGATCTTGCAGGTCGAGAAAGACCTCGTCCGGCAGGGCGCGCGCCGCGCCGTCGTCGACCAGGCGCACGTCGTCGCGGGCGGCGACGCGCGCCCACACCGTTAGCGCCGCCCACACCGCGCCGGTGCCGTGGCACGTCGGACAACTGGCCTGCCCGCTGCCGTTGCACACCACGCAGTGTATTTCGCCGACACAGCGAAAACAGACGACGTGCCCCTCGCCACCGCAGCCCCGGCAGCCCATCGCGATCTCACCCAGAAGGGCGTGCGTCACTTCGTGCCCCGGCGCCGCGTCCGTTGGCAGCGCGATGGCGACGCTCCACGGATCCGGACCCTCGCCCTCCGCACCGCCGCGCGGTCGCGAGCGCAACGTCGCGCGCACGCCGCGCTCTTCGTAGCGCGTGCGCACGATCAGCTGCGTCGGCCCGACCGCCGCAACCTCGCTGATCACGGCGCGCGCATCCGGCGCACGGCGGAGCCACGGATCCGTCGACGCCCAGTCGGCCAGCATCTCGCGCGCTGCGCGCTCGTCGTCTGCGCTCACTCGCGTATCGCCAGCGTCGGTGTACCGCAGCGAACTCCATCGATCGCGACGGCGCCGGCGCCCGCATAGCCGAACAGCCCGATGGCGAGCTCGAGCGGCGGACACACGTACGTTCCCGTCGGCCCACCGCCGCCGGGACCAACCTCGCCGCTCGGCAGGCCGTGCAGCAGCGCATAGCCATCCGCCGCACGCTCGATGTCCACCGGTGCGCAGCCGAGCACGAGCCCCGCGCCGATGCGCACGACCAGCGAGCCCGCTGGACAGCGCGCGTCGCTCAGCACGGCCACGGAGCCGCGCTCGCTGAGGCGCGCGCCGACGCTCAGCGCGACACCGTAGGACCACGGCGAGCTGCTCTCGTCCGCGACCACCGCGATGGAATCGCACAGCCCGCTGATGCGAAGCAGCGTGCCGTCGAGGTCGCTCGCTGTGGCGATGCCGACCAGCGCCTCTCCCGCCGGGCAGCGATCGTCGAAGAAGATCCCGCCGCTGCCGACCGTGCCGGGCCCGACGCCGCCCGCAGCGAACGACACTGCGCCCGTCGGACAGCCCTCGTCGATGCGCGCGTCGCAGCTCTCGTCGTCGCCGTCGCAGACCTCACGCGCGGCGGGCGAGACGGCGGCGTTGGTGTCGTCGCAGTCGGTCGCGTCGATCGCGGCGCCGGCGGGCGCGCGGCAGCCCGTCCCAGCTGTCACCGCTGCGTTGCCGAAGCCGTCGCCATCGGCGTCGGCGTAGAACATCGTGGCGCCCTCTTCGTCGACGCGCCCATCGCAGTCGTCGTCGAGCATGTTGCACGTCTCGGTCGCACCTGGCCGGATCGTCGGCTCCGAGTCGGCGCAGTCGTCGCCGCAGAGCAGCTCGCCGTCAGGCTGCACGTTGCAGCACTGCGCGCGCACCGCACCGTCGGCGTCGCGATCGCCATCGGCACCTTCGCCCGCGAGCGTCGTCGGATCGCAGTCTTCGTCGCGGCCCTCGCCGTCGCAGACCTCGGGCGCCTCTGGGTTCACCGTGACTTCGCCATCGTCGCAGTCGTCACCACCGCAAGAGATCGCCACGTGCCCGTCGACGTCCGCATCGCCGCCGCGCGTACAGTCGGTCACGCACTGGCGGTCGTCCTCGACGCAGACCTGCAACGGCAAACAGACCGAGACGACCGGCGGCGCGCAGCCATCCGCGCCCGCACCTGCGCCGCGCAGACAGCGCTCGCGCCCATTGCAGAACACGCCGTCGTCGCAGTCGTCGTCGAGCATGCACAGCCGCGGACCATCGACCAAGCCGCCGTCCACCACGGCCGCAGAGTCGTCGTCGCCGCAGCCCGCGAACAGCGCGACGCACAAGAGCGTCGCCGCGCAGCCGCGAGTACGCGTGACGCGCGTTCGCTTGATCGAAGAGGGGGCGGTGTGCGAGGTAGGCATGAGGCTCCGTGAGGTGTGCATAGGCGCGGCCGCAAGCTGTGTAGGCTCGAATACAGAGCTTGTTGGGCTGACCGACTCGGCGCATTCTTCGGTAGCACGCCCCCGGAGCCCCGCATGGCGAAGAAGATCCTCATCGTCGAAGACGACCCAATCGGCCGCAAGGTCCTCACCGACTACCTCACGGCGCACGGCTACGACGTCAGCACCGCGTCGACTGGCACGGAAGGCGTCGCGATGGCCGCTGCGCAGAGCCCTGATCTGGTGGTCTGCGACGTACTCTTGCCGAGGAAAAGCGGCTTCGAGGTCTGCTTCGAGATCAAGCGCGCGCCCGCCACGCGGGAGGTGCCGATTCTGCTCATGAGCGCCGTCTGCAAAGACTCGCACTCCGAGTTCTACGCGGCCGTCGACCTGCACGCAGAGGGCTACTTCGTGAAGCCGTTCAAGATGAGCGCGCTGCTCGCGCGCATTCGCACGCTGCTCGCGGCGTGAGCGCTCCCGGCAGCGGCGGGTGGGCGGGCGCCTTCTCGTTCGTCGCGGACATGCGCCGCGAGGAGAACCGACCGAAGCTGCTGACCGGCGTGTTCACCGGCTACATGACCGCGATCTTGCTCGGCGGCCTCGCGCTCGCGGCGCAGCACTTCGATCTCTTGCCCCAGGGGCCCTGGTTCTACTCGGTCCTCGGCCTGAAGCTGCTGACCAACACCTTGGCGTGGATCGGCCTGCGCACGCGGCTGCTCGGTATCACCTTCAGCGGCGCCAACGTCATCGCCGACATCTTCGTGATGACCGCGGCGATCTATTTCACCGGTGGGCAGCTGAGCCCGCTCGTCCCGATCTACTTCGTCGAGACGACGGTGATGGCGCTGCTCTCGAACGTGAGCCTCACCGTCATCACGGTGCTGCTCTCGTTCTGTTTCTACGCGGTGATGGCCGTGCTCGTTCACGCGGGCGTCCTCGTCGCGCATCCGCCACCGCTGCACGCGAGCGCGGCGATCACCCTCCCCTATCTGCTCTGCGATCTCGCGTTCGTCGCCGGCGTGTTGTTCGGCCCTGGCACGTACATCGCGCTGATCGTGCAGCGGCTCCGACAGAAAGAGGCGGCGCTCGAAGAACACGCACGCGAGCTCGCGCAGGCGAGCAAGCTGAAGAGCCAGTTCATGGCCAACGTCACCCACGAGCTGCGCACTCCGATCCACGGAGTACTCGGCCTCACGGAGATGCTCAGCGAAGAGATCTACGGGCCGATCAGCGGCAATCAGCGCGAGGCCATCGACGGCATTCGCCAGAGCGCGAACAACCTGCTCGAGCTCATCGACGCGCTGCTGCTACTGGCACGCTCCGAGGTCGCCAAGCTCGAGCTGCACGTCGACGACACCGCCATCGGCGAGGTGGTCAACAGCGTCGCGACCGCGGGTCGCTGGATGTGCGGCAAGCGCGCGCTCGAGGTGAATGTCGAGCTCGAAGAGGGCCTGCCGAGCGTCGCGACCGATCGGGCCAAGCTCGCGCAGGTGCTGCTCAACCTCGTCGCCAACGCGATCAAATTCACGCCCGATGGCGGCCGCGTGACGCTCGCTGCGCATCGCGGTGTGGACGGCAGCGTCGAGATCGCGGTGACGGATACCGGCATCGGAATCTCCGCCGCGGAGCTCCCCCACATCTTCGACGAGTTCCGCCAGGTCGACGGCTCGTCATCACGCACCTACGGCGGCGCCGGCCTCGGCCTCGCCGTGGTGAAGAAGCTGACGGAGCTGCTCTCCGCGAAGGTCCGCGTCGAGAGCAGCAGCGGCGAGGGCTCGACGTTCACCGTCTGGCTCCCGTCGCGCGCGCTGCCGCTGCCATCCGTCAGCGCGTGATTTCCGTGCCGATGCCGCGATCGGTGAAGATCTCGAGCAGCATCGCGTGCTTCACGCGGCCGTCGATGATGTGCACCTTCTTCACGCCGCCGGCGAGCGCCTCGAGCGCGCACTCGACCTTCGGGATCATGCCGCCGTCGATCACGCCCTCTTGCTCGAGCGCGCGCGCTTCGTCGGCCGAGAGCGACGACAGCAGGGTCCCGTCGCGCCCCTTCACGCCGGCGATGTCGGTCATCAGCACGAGCTTCTCCGCGTGGAGCGCCTCCGCGATCTTGCCAGCGACGGTGTCCGCATTGACGTTGAGCGACGCGCCCTCGTGATCGACGGCCACCGGCGCGATCACCGGGATGAAGCCGCCCGCGATCAGCTGGTTCACGATGCCCGGATTCACCTGCGTGATCGCGCCGACGCGGCCCGGATCGACCAGCGCGCCCGACTTCGTGCGCATCTCGGTGACGCGCACGGCCCGCATGAACGCGTCGTCCTTGCCGGAGAGCCCGACCGCGCGACCACCGTGGTTGCACACGAGCGACACGATCTCCTGATTGACCTTGCCGCCGAGCACCATCTCGACGATGTCCATCGTGCGCTCGTCGGTGACGCGCAGCCCCTGGATGCGCTCGGAGACCACGCCCATCGCGGCAAGCATCTGATCGATCTGCGGCCCACCGCCGTGCACGACGACGGGATTGAGCCCGACGTATTTCATCAGCACCACGTCGCGCGCGAACGAGCTGCGGAGCTCCGCGTCGATCATCGCGTGGCCACCGTATTTGATGACGAAAGTGCGCCCGTGAAAGCGCTTGATGTAAGGCAGCGCCTCGTGGAGCGTCTCGGCCTTCTGAATGATCTCCTGCATGGCGGGCGCGAGTATAACGACGGAACGTGAAACCGCTCTCTCTCAGTGCAACGCCCCAGAAGCCGCCTCTCAGTGCGGCCCGGCGAAAGCCGCCTCTCAGTGCGGCCCGGCGGAAGCTGTCTCTCAGTGCCGCGCGCCGCACGCTGCGCGCCGCCCTCGCCAACGACACTGCCGGTGTTCATCCCCTCGGCCACGCCTGGCTGCGCAGCGAGGTGCTGCCCGCCATCGTCGCGCTGACACACGCCGCGCTCACGCACGCGACGCCCACGCCGACCACGCCGCGCGCGGCCACTGGGACCGACACGACCGATGCGCGCGCCGATGCGACGCTGCTCGCCGCCGCGTGGACGCTCGTCGGCGAGGTGTACGAGCTGGTCGACGCGCCACGCGCGGCCGTCGCCGCCTACACACGCGCACGCCGCCTCGTCCCACACGTGCCCGAACTGCGCGCCCTCCGCGCCGACGCGCAGGCCGCGGCCAAGAGCGCGCCGCGAGACGCCGTGAGCGAAGCCGCCGAGCTGCTCGCGGCCGATCGCGCCAGGGCCGCGCTCGCGCAGCTGTCGAAGCTGCGCTCAGCGCGCGCGCTGCTGGCCCGAGCGCGTACATACGGTGCTCTCGGCGATGCAGCGCAGGTCATCGCGACGTTCGCGGCGCTCCGCAACACGCGCGGCCCGCTGCGCCTCGAACTCGCCGACTGGTTCTATCTGCCCGACGCCGCATTCGAGTCGCCCGCGCTCTGGCGCGCGCTCGCGCGGCTCGTCCCACGCCTCGCCGATGGCAGCGTCTTCGTCCACGCCAACGGCGCCCGCGACGCCTTCGATCCAGGCCGCGCACCGCTGTCGATCCGCGTCGCGCGCGCGACCTGGCGTCGTGTCATCGCGACGCAACTGCAGCGCTGCGAGCGACTGTCACGCTGAAGTCGCGCGTCGACTTCAGCCGCCATTCGTCGCCGCTCGATTTACAGGATGTACTTCGCCGCGTCGCCGCTCGCGAGGATCGGCGCGAGCGTCGCGCGCACCTTCGCGCCATCGATGACGACGCTCGTCTCGCTGCGCTCGGGCGCGGTGAAGCTCAGGTCTTCGAGCAGCGCCTCGAGGATCGTGTGCAGCCGCCGCGCGCCGATGTTCTCCGCGCGCTGGTTCGCGTCCGCTGCGTATTCGGCGATCGCGTCGACCGCGTCCGCGGTGAACGTGAGCTTCACGCCCTCCGTCTCGAGCAGCGCCTCGTACTGGCGCGTGAGCGCGTTCTTCGGCTCAGTCAGGATGCGGATGAAGTCCGGCTTCTCCAGGCTGTGCAGCTCGACGCGGATCGGGAAGCGCCCCTGCAGCTCGGGGATCAGATCGGAGACCTTCGAGACGTGGAACGCGCCCGCCGCGACGAACAGCACATGATCGGTCTTCACCGGTCCGTACTTCGTGCTCACCGTCGAGCCCTCGACGATCGGCAAGAGATCACGCTGCACACCTTCGCGCGAGATATCGGGGCCGCCACCACCTGCGCTTTGCCGGCTCGCGATCTTGTCGATCTCGTCGAGGAACACGATACCCGACTGCTCCGCGCGCTCGATCGCCTCGCGCTGCACGCCGTCCATGTCGACGAGCTTTGCCGCCTCTTCCGCCTCGAGCAGCCGCCGCGCTTCCGGCACGAGCACGCGACGCCGCTTGCTGCGCCCCTTCATGCCCGGGAGGTTCGACAACATCTCGCCGAGCTTCGCCTCCATATCGCCGCCGCCCGGCATGCCGAACATCCCGCCGAGCGGACTCGACTGATCGGCGATGTCGAGCTCGACCTCGCGCGTATCGAGCTCGCCGCGGCGCAGCTTGTCGCGCAGCTCGAGCTGCTCGCTGGTGAGCGTCGCGCGCGCCGATGGCTGCTGCATCGTCGGCGGCGTCAGCACGAATGGACCAAACGCCGTCGGCCCGCTCTGCGGCTGCGGCTCGCGCCCCGAGAGCACCTGCACCAGCCGCTCCTCCGCGAGCTCCGACGCGCGCGTGTTCACGTCTTCGACCGCCTCCGCGCGCACCAGCTGAATCGCGTTCTCGACCAGGTCGCGCACGATGCTCTCGACGTCGCGGCCGACATAGCCGACCTCGGTGAACTTTGACGCTTCGACCTTCACGAACGGCGCCTGCGCGAGCTTTGCCAGCCGCCGCGCGATCTCCGTCTTACCGACGCCCGTCGGCCCGATCATGATGATGTTCTTCGGCGCGATCTCGTCGCGCAGCTCCGGCCCCACCTGCTGCCGCCGCCAGCGATTGCGTAGCGCGATCGCCACTGCGCGCTTCGCCTTGTGTTGACCGACGATGTAGCGATCGAGCTCACCGACGATCTCGCGCGGCGTAAAGCTCCGCGGTCCGCGACTCATGAGCCGATCTCCTCGATCACCAGCTGATCGTTCGTGTACACGCAGATCTCCGCGGCGACGCGCATCGACTCCCGCGCCACCTCCGCAGGCGAGAGCGTCGTGTGCCGCAGCAGCGCGCGCCCCGCCGCGAGCGCATACGAGCCACCCGAGCCAATCGCGACGATACCGTCGTTGGTGCCCGGCATCGCGTCCGGCTCGATCACGTCCCCGGTGCCCGAGAGCAGCAGCGTCGTCTTGTCGTCCATCACCAGCAGCAGCGCCTCGAGCCGCCGCAGATAGCGATCCGTGCGCCAATCCTTCGCCAGCTCCACCGCCGCGCGCAGCAGCGATCCGCGATGCGCCTCGAGCTTGCTCTCGAAGCGCTCGAGCAGCGTGAACGCATCCGCCGTCGCGCCCGCGAAGCCGGTGATCACCTTGCCCTCCGCGATGCGCCGCACCTTCTTCGCCTGCGACTTCAGCACCGTCTGCCCCTGCGAGACCTGCCCATCCCCGGCCATCGCCGCGAGCCCTCCGCGGCGCACGGCGACGATGGTCGTAGAGCGAAAACGATCGGCTTCGGACACGTGTTTGGGCACGCGCCGAACGTGTGGCGCTGCGCGCGACGAGTCAAGAGTTGTGCGGTTGCCGGAGCGCCGAGCGGCTCGACACCAACGACGCGACGCGGCAAGCACAACCTCGCTGCGCGTGCAGAACGTCCGCGCCGCCTACGATGTCACACGCTTTGACTCCGCGATCCGACTCCGCCAAGTTCCAGCCGTGCCCAGCCTCGCCGAAGCGCCGCAAAGCGTGCGCACACTCCTCTGGGACGTGGACCTCGAGTCGATCGATCTCCAGCGCGACCACGCGTACGTCTGCGAGCGCGTGATGGCGCGCGGCGGACTCGCGGCGATGCGCTGGCTCATCCGCACCTACGAGCAAGACACGCTCCGCGCGATCGTCGCGTCGCCGGCAGGTGCGCGACTAGCCCCGCGCGAGCGCGCATTCTGGCGGCTCGCCACTGGGCTCCCGCCGCTCGACGAGCGCGGCGGCGGGCGGGCGTCGTGGGCGACTTGAGATCGTCGTGAGTGTCATTGACGAACGGCAACTGCGAGTGCTCGCAAGACTACAGCCGCTGCTGCCCGCAGCGAGCTATCTGGCGGGCGGAGTGGCCGTGGCGATGCACTTTGACCACCGACAATCGCGCGACCTCGACGTCTTCGTTCCCGACGACTTCGATGCGCGCGCTCTCGCCCAATCGATCACCGACGCACTCCCGGACGCCATCGTGCGCTCGACCGCCGAGAACACCGTGCATGTCGATATCGCCGACATACCGACGAGTATCCTCGGCTATCGCTACGCGCTCATCGAGCCAGCGCTCGTCCGCACGGTGAGCGGCGATACGCCTGCATCGATCGCCGCGCCGATCGACTTGCTCGCGATGAAGCTGGCCGCCGTCGCCGACCGGGGCGCCGCCAAAGACTTTTGGGACATCGACGTCCTGCTCACGGCAGGAGTGGCTGGCGGCGACGTCGCCAGTGCGCTCGCGCTGTTCGAGCGCAAGTATCCGCGCGCCGATCCCGGCTTCGTACTGCGCGCGCTCACGTACTTCGGCGAAGCGGTCGCCGCACCCCTGCCGCTCGGTCTCACTCGTGAAGAGTGGCAGCAGATCGCGGCGCGCTCTACACGCCGCGTGAGTGAATATCTGCGCGCTCTAAGTGCAGATTGAGGAGCGCTCTCGGGTTCCGCGGCCCGTCGGCAGCCGTCACGCAATCTCGCCCATCGATTTCTCGTACATCCAGTGCTGCACATCGGCCTCACCGAGACACCAGTACGAGAACGCG